>Ga0209403_10005846_pt1 | contig 12689 bp, 10 predicted proteins | sample ArcticOcean_MG_C_8_FD_187440 | JGI IMG/M metagenome (GOLD analysis project Ga0209403, IMG submission 187440) | Marine microbial communities from western Arctic Ocean - ArcticOcean_MG_CB11_86 (SPAdes) (version 2) | ecosystem: Environmental > Aquatic > Marine > Oceanic | place: Arctic Ocean... | reverse complement strand
CGGATTCAACGGCCACCATTTCCATCGTTCCGCGTCTTTCAACACCTCGGCATCTGAAAGTTCATCGGGATAAGTAAGTGATGTTCGAAGTTCGTGATGCATCAGAACCAGCGGTCGCAACTCATCTCTGTCTGACTGAGTGAAGGACGTTACGACCGACTGAATAAAGTCCGCCGGAAAGACCGCGTCGCTATCGCAAATCGTTACGATTTCCCCTCGGGCCAGAAGTGCTCCAACGTTGTACCCTACGTGCTTGTGGTACATTCCGCGTTGTTCTAGCGTAACGACAACATCGGCCTTCTCCATTGCTTCAGGCACGACGCGGTCGTACAGGTCGATCCAGATGATCTCGTAGTCGCCTCTCGGGACGTCTTGTCGTTGGAGCCAGTCCAACGTGTGCAAGCTCTCACGGCAGTCCCAGTCGAGAAGAACGATCGAGACGGTTGGACTTCGAGGGGCATCGTTGGTCTTGTGGCAACGGTACGGCGTCTCTGTGCCGGAATTGCGTTGCTTCCGAACAAGACGTTTGACAAATTCCAAATTTTCAACTCGCACTGTTCCGACTTCTCCCAGGATTGACGCGATCAAGCTGGCACTTAAGCCTTGCCCAATGCCATATCGAAAACACGTTTCAAACCGTCGTTCCAGTTCTCAAGATTGAATCGATTCACAACATCGTTTCGTGCGTTTTGAGACAATTGCTCTCGCAATTCACCATCTTCCACGAGCTGCTCGACCGCCTTAACAATTCCTGCAACGACATCGGCGTTGGCATACATCAGGGGAGCATAGTTTTCACGCAACATGCCAGTGTCTTTGTCCATCCATGACACGTGTCCGTAACGGCCCTTTACGACAAGCCCGTTCCGTTGATGATCGATGTATTCTTCCATACCCCAACCGTCGGATACCACGGGAACCAGTCCATACGACATGGCACGCATTACCGACACGATGTGCAAGCGTGCCGACGGAAGCAGGTAGATGTCACTGCTTCGAAAAAGATCATTGAATTCCTCGCTCGGCAGAAAGTCCTGGATGACTTCAATGTTGTTATCACGTATCAGTCGACGGTACTTGGGGGGGAAGTTCAAATTGAGTGCAGCGCGAATCGTAAGTCTCAATTGAGGATAGCGATCATGAAGTTGCGAGTAGGCTTCCAGCACATCGATACCGCCACGAACGTAGAAACTGTTCAGACCCTCGTGCCAGGAATTTGAAAACAACATATTGATCGTATCGGCATTCTGAGTCGGCGTCCACTTCTTTGGCGTTTTGACACCAAGGGCAACAAAATGTGTCTTCCGATCAATTGTTTCGCTGCCGAAAAGCATCTTGAGTCCGTCGGCAGTCGATTGAACGTGGGTGACAATGCCACGGCAATTCTTCGACTCCAGCATCAACTTCACCAATGGGTAGTACTTCGTTTCCTTGATCTCCAATTCCACAGTGTCCCCATTATCGATAAACGGGAAGAACAGAGTGGTCACGTCTTCGATTTCGATCACCCAGGGGACTTGACCATACGTAAACGGCACGCTGGTCAGAAAAGCCAAATCGCGGTTGATAGGAAGTTTGATCTGCGAAGCGATTCCACGAGACCGAAGGAACTTCCAGGTTATCAGCGGGGAAACTCCCCGCAGGCAAGAGCGAAAAAACAACGCCGAAGCCGCACGACCGATGAATGCTAATCGAAACAGGACGATCAAGTATCGTAGGCACTTGAAGCCTCTTGCGACCTCGCTCATCCGCTGATCGGAGCGACTGAACACATACCCCTCGGGGGGGGCATCCACATGCGAAAACTGTGGATGGGTACCACAATCACCCAAGGTTGAAAAAATTGGCAGCCAACCGGCGAATTCAATACGTGAGGACGTCGCGACGTCGTGCTGGCGGCCGGCGCGGAGTGTCCATCGCTTAAGCGTACGGGAGTTCCACACCGCACGAAACAAATTGGCCATCCGACCGAGCGTAGTGCGGCTGCGCGGATCTCGTCGAATGCACCGCTTGATTTCTCTCAGGGAAATCGCTTCGAGCAGTCCAGTTTTCTGACTGTGATTGTCACGTGCTTCCTCGAACGTACCGGCACCGCAAATCAAGCCGTACCAACGACCGTGGTCAAAGAGGATATTGAAGCCGCGGTAATCCGACTTCACCAGACCCGCCTGCTCAGGATTAGGTGGTTGAGGCGAATTCAATCTCTTGGCAAGACGCCTTAACCGAGGACGGATAGCGGCGAAACGACTCAAACCGGTTCGACGTCGAATCTCGGCTTTCACCGCGCTGTAGCTCTCGGAACGAAAACACTCCCCCTCCAAGCCGTCCTTACGATCCAAATCGAACCCACCACTCGCCTCACTTATGCCGTACCACCGACCACAGTATCGGACAATGTTGTATCCTCCGTAATTCAGGTACTTAAGCTCTGGATGTCTCACGAAGAGATCACCACCAAAGACGCTGATACACCGATGCAAAAGACCCAGAATCGGCCACTTCAAATGTCGGTAACTGTCAAGTTTTGAAATCTGAGAAATCGTCAAGATTTGCAGCAGGCCACGGGTAGACAGAAACTGGTCCGGTAGTTGGCCCGTGACACCAACCCGCGAGGAAGATCGGTAGTAGACCTCATACTTGCCGCTGATCGCATCGGCGGGGTCGAACTCTCCATAATCGATCGCCAGGGCATGCCACAGGTTGCCACAACGGTAAAGGTTAAAGAATCCATAGACGCCTTCGTCCATCAATTCTGGTGGCTCATCAATCAGCATCTCCGACCTGGCAAGCTTCCACTCAGAAGGCAATTCACGAACCACTTCTCGGAACAATTCAGGACGAGAAGTTTGGCGACCGCGACGCAATCCACTGATCGCGAGATTTTCCCGGACAGGCTGAACCCGACCACTATCACGCGATTCCAGGGCCAAACTCGAAATCCCACGTCCGTCGGACGGGCCTTGGTAGTCGAAATTGATTCCCGACTCGCCAGGATGCCACGTATGACACAGATATTCGTTCTTCAACCAGCGTTCATCAAGACCATGATTTGAAAGGCGAAACGTCAGCTCATAGGGGCCGCAAATGTAACCGAGGAATTCAAGATGCTCATCAGCCCCCCCCACCTCAATTAAATCGCTTCGTCGTGCAGCCATGCATGCGCCATAGTTGGCCTCATGCAGCATGTCTGGACTGTTATCGAGGCCGATCGTGGTTTTTCCGGTCCAGTTCAGGCAACCTCGTTTGAAAAACTCTTTTCGCGTCGGATAGTTAAATGGGTAGAATCCACGATTTGAGTTTCGGACCTGGTCCAGATGAACGACCGACTCGGGGTGTTCGTCAAACGCTCGGATGATGTTCTCAATGAAGGTCTCGCTGAAGATCGCATCCGAGTCGCAGATCACACAGATTTCCCCTTCGGATGCAACGATTCCCACGTTGTACATCCGATGTTTGTGGAAACAGGTGTCGCGTGAATTCTCGAGGACGATCCATTTGTCGACAAAGAGTCGTTCTTCACTTTCTTCGTCTGCTATTGCCTCCGGCAGCGAACTCGCGTCGCGGTCATAAAAGTCGATCCAGATCAGCTCGTAATCTTTTCGGTCAACGGTCTGACGATTGAGATAGTGCAAACTGTGAAAGCTCTCCCGAACTCCCCAGTCGAGTAAAATAACGCTGACTTTTGCCTGAGGCTTTTCATGGTTGGAAAGAAACGTCGTCTGCGCACTCGACGGTTCTTCCCGGACTGGCCGAGGCCGGGGGCGTGTATGGAGTCGTGACCCGGAGGTCTGGCTCGTCGCTGTCATCCGCGCGTTCATCTTCAAGTCCTTGTCTCAACCACTATCAGGAGGCGATCCTCATTCCCCCTGGCATCACCGCTGGCGAATCATGACGATCGCCGGTCATCTCTTCTTCGTACCGCTGCAACACCAAATCCGTCGGCCCGTCCATCCTGATGCGACCATGGTCCATCCAGATGATGCGGTCGCAGAACTTCGCAAGTGATCCTAAATCGTGACTGACCATGACGATCACACGAGCCTTGTCGAACATCGCTTCCATGCGATTTCGCGCCTTATTCTGAAAGGCCAGATCCCCGGCTCCTAGGCATTCATCAACTAGCAGAACCTCCGGTTCGATGGCCGTCGCGATCGAGAAGCCGAGCCTCACGATCATTCCGGATGAGTAAAACCGAACAGGCGTGTCGAGGAATTCACCAAGCTCACTGAATTCTGCAATCTCTTCGATTTTTCCGCCAATCGACTTCGGAGTCTCACCCTGCAAATAGGCGCGGTAAAGAATATTATCGCGGCCGTTCGCAAGCGGCTCGAAGCCCAGCGTGAAATCGAACAGCGAACTAATGTCGCCGTCGACAAGACACTGCCCGGAGGTGGGAGGATAAACGCCGGCAATGACTTTCAGGAGCGTGCTCTTCCCTGATCCATTATGCCCGACAATTCCCAGTCGTTCTCCCTCATGGATATCGAGATCGATTCCTCTCAGTGCATGGACGGTCGTGTGTGGGTTGTTGCATTTACGGAAGAGGCCACGGAGTAAGTAGCTCTTCAACGCCACTCGCCGTTCCTGGCGAATGTGAAATGTCAAGTCGAGGTCTCTCAATACAATGGACGCCATGCGACAACCTTTCGGAGTCTCTCTTTGTATTCGTCAGGATGGATGCTGGGTCGAAGGCCGTTCCGGTCGCTAGAGTTCAAACACGATTGTGCGTTCGAATTTCACCAAAGTGAAAATCGCACCGCACCCCATGAGCGCCACAGCCCCCGCAGATACGCAGTACGTTGTTAAAGACGACATCTCACCCGCAAGAATGGGGTCGCGAAACAACTGAACTAATGCAGCCAGCGGATTGTAATCCACGAACCAACCCATCCCCCGGCTGCGCATCATATCGGGGGGATAGATAATCGGTGTTGCGTAAAACAGAACCTGCAGGGCCACTTCGATGAGATGTTGGGTGTCAGGAAAATAGGCATTGGCAAACCCCGTCATGATCGACAAGGCCCAACCGAACAGGAACACGAGTACAAGGGTCGGCAGGAGCATTGGCAGGGTCGAGAGATTTCCGAACCCCTTGAACCACCAACTCAACGCGATGACAACCACGAGAGCCGGCAGTAAATGAAACCCAGCCCCCAAGACCGTTCGCAACGAATAAATTGCGACCGGAGCAGGGTATTGTCGAATGTACTGTTCCCCTTGCTGCAAGCTGGTGCACCCCATCACAGAGCAGGCAGCGAAGTAATTCCAGAAGCACAATCCCGTCAGCAGGTAGGGACCAAACTCTCTAATATCCATGCCGAACAACTTATGGAAGACCGTGCAAATAACGGCCGTCATGGCGATCGGATGGAGCAATGACCACCCGAAACCCAGCCACGATCGACTGTACCGGGCATGCAAGTCCATTCGAACTAGCGACAGCCAGAAATATCGCAGTTTCCATACACGAGAGACATAGTCCGACATCAGCTTGAAACTCCACAGCTTTCAATGAAAAATCGCAGCCAATCTATGCAAGGCCGAAAACCGAGTCAAGGTAACTTCTTACAGAGAACAACAATCGAACTCAGGCAACTTTCGACCTCGACTCGATGGATGCCTTTGCGATTGTCAGCGACTGTTAACTCTTCCCAATGTGACGCCCAATTTGATCTGCCTTGCACTGCCGCTCCTCGTCCCACGCGATGTAAAGTCGCTCGTCGGCGGCATGTCTCGGTTTCTCGAAAGTCGCATCGGCTTCGGCCTTACCGGCATGGACGTAAATGTGCTCCAGAACCAAGTCCGGCAAGTACCGCATGCGGTCGTGACCTAATCGCTTCAACTTCCGGAAGATGTCCCAAATGTGTGTGTCAATGAATTCACGGTCGTAATCCTCTGGGCACACGCCGTCCATCAAGTCGCAAACGGCGCGTGACAGATACGGATGCACCGGCATGCCGCTGTGCAAGTCGTTACCCCAAACAAGCGCGATATCATCGCCACATTGCGCAAACGCATCCACCACAATTCGATCCCACTCCCGCGTTTGAAAGATCATGTCATCATTGGCCAGCATGATGTAACGCCCATGGCTGGCCTCGTAGCATTGCCGCGTGATACGGCCCATTTTCGTTCGTGGACGTATCAGCTTGACGATGTTTGCACCTGCGAATTCGATCCCATGCGACGGTTCGTCGTCGAGATCGACATACAGCACGATCTCCAACCGAGACGGGTCAACAGCAGACTCCATAAGGGAATCCAAGACCCGCTCGATGTGTTGTGGACGTCCCCGGGTGGGAAGAATCAAGCTGATGTCATACATCGTGAAAAATCGTTCTAAGCCGCCGCAGTCGATTTCTCGACGATCTGACGTTCAAGCTTGTGGGATGTCATGTCTTTAATGTGCGCAAGTGTGTCTTGACCAAACTTGTCTTCAACAAGTTTCAAGAAACTCGGTGCGTTGAAATATGTCTGGAACGCTTTGTCTCGGAACGTCAGCACGTCACTCGATGAAATGTATTTCGTCGGCAACGGTTTGCAGTCGACCGAATGCTGCGAATATCCCGACCAGGCAGCTGGAAGATCCAAGCCATCAGCCAACGCCATCTGATAAAGCGGCGAACCCGGATAAGCCATCGCGGAGTACAAGTTGGCAAATTCGCAATTCAGATCGAGCGCCAAGTCGAGCGTTTCCTGCATGCTGTCGTGGTCATCTTCCGGCAAACCGAAAATGTAGTTGCCGATAATGTGAATGCCGTGCTCTTTCACCTGACGGATGGTGTCACGAACTTCGTTCTCGTCGAACCGCTTGTTCGCATCGGCCTGCACACGACTGTTAGCCGCTTCGATACCGAACGCCAACCAGTTGAACCCGGCCTGCTTCAGCTTGGGCAGCATGCCTTCTTTAACCGTGTCGATACGGGCATACGCCCAGAAGTTGAAGTTGTAGCCTCTCTCGATAATGAGATCGCAAAGCGTCATCACATGCCGCTTGTTGAGCACGAACATCTCGTCGGCAATCTTGATGTTCCGCACACCACGTTCGGCAAGCATGTCCAACTCCGCGATCACCGTTTCAGGATTCCAGAAGCGGTAACTGTTGACCGTTTCCTTGATGCCCAGTTCCTTTTCGCCACTCTTGAACGGGGCTTGAATGCAACAGAAGCTACAATGGTAGGGGCAGCCCAATGTGGTATAGAGCGCGGCATACGGCTGTCGCTCCAGCGTGTCGAAGCAGTGCCAATTGTGGGCTCGGTAACGATCAACGGGCAGCAAGTCCCAAGCGATGCCGGGCATTTCCTTATCCAACTCGCTGACCAACGGCGGATTCGGCGTGGCACGGATCTGGCCATCCGCGCGGTACCACAACCCTTGTACTTTTTCAGGATCGAACGAGCCAACCGCCTTCAAGGCCTCCGCCAATTCGACCATCGTGTGTAGCCCTTCACCGGACGCCACGTAATCGCAGGCTTCTTGTTCCAAAGTTTCTCCCGGCAAAGCGGCCACATGACCGCCCACCATCAAAACCGGACGCGACGGTGAATGGTCTTTCAAAGACTGTGCCACAGCCCCCGAGGACGGCATGATCTGTGTTGAAGCCGACGGTTGATGTCCATAGACCACCACGACCGACAGGACCGGATCGAGACTCTCCGTTTGCTCGGCAACTTCGGCCGGGCTGAGTTCCATCGCCTCGGCGTCGATGATTTCGACCGACAATCCTCGACGGCGAACATACGTTGCCATCAAGCCGGCCCAGACTGGGTTCTCGATCGCGGCGAGATTCTCTCCCAGTCCTTGATAAACCTGATTGCGGCTGCGAGGGTTGATCAGCACAAGGTCCAGCTTGGCCATCGGTTTTCTCCTGACGTTTCGCGATTGAACGCGATGAGGGTCTGAATCGGTTTTAAATAGGTTTCACAAGCCGGCAAACACCGGCGATTCGTTTCAGGCGCTTTCGGCGAGCTGTTCACAGCACGCCTGGGCGTTAAGCAAGCTACAGAGTTTGCCAATTTTACTTTTGTCGAGTGTCGGGTAATTCCCGATGTAGAACCCGTAAGAGTGAACGTGGTCCACGTTGGGGTAATCTTTCCAAGCATCTTCGCCGACCAATCGTCTGACGTAAGGCTGACGAACCTGATTGCCGCCGCCGGAAAGCCCACGGCGGAACTCCACCTTGTTCGCCTTCATGGCCTGCATCACGTTCTCGCAAAGCACCGGGTCGGCTTCCTTGAGCACAAGCGTGAAGGCGTAGTTGGAACTCCCTTCCACAGCGAAATCCGTGCGGAACTTTTCTGGATCAAGATCGTCAAGGAACAGCTTGAGATTCTCTGTGCGTGTCTCGTTGTTCGCATCGAGTCGGGGCAGTTGAGCACGACCGACAACCGCATTGAGTTCCGTACTGCGAACATTGAACGCCGGGTAGGCGAAAATGAAGTCAGGGTTCAAATCCGGATACTTGTCGTAGTACGATTGTTTGAGTTCATCCGAGGTCGATTCGCGAACCATGCCGTGCGACCGCAGAATGCGGAACGTCTCGTAAAGGTCCGAATCGTTCGTGCAAAGCATTCCGCCTTCGATGGTGCTCAGATGATGGGCGTAATAGAACGAGAAATTCGAGATCAACCCGAAGCTGCCGAGCTTCTGCCCTTCAAACGTCGCTCCGTGTGCTTCGCACACGTCTTCAATCAGCGGAATGTTTCGCGCTTCGAGCTCATCCAGTAATCGCCGACTGAGTCCGTTGTACCCGAGCACATGCGTCAGGAACACGGCCTTCGTGTCCGGCGTGATCTTGGCGAGAACTTCGTCTTCGTCCATCCCCAGCGTGTGCGGATCGATGTCGACAAAAACCGGGGTGTGGCCATTCTGGATAACCGAAGAAATATCAGAAACCCAGGTCAACGTCGGCACAATGACTTCACCGACCCCGTAATGTTCTTTCAAGGCCGTCATCGTCAACAGGTTGGCCGACGCGCCCGAATTGACGAACACGCAATGTTTCATGCCGACCCAGTCGGCCCATTCCTGCTCGAAGGCCCGCACATTTTTCGACTGCGTGAGAATCGGATCATCCTGCTGCAGAAAAGCGATCAACGCATCGAGATCGTCGCGGGTGATGTTGTTCTGCATTAACGGCCAGTCGAGCGAACGGCCGGTTTCGATGGGAATGGTAGTCATCGAGTTGTCTCTTGAGTGCGCTGTGAATGATGTTTCTTCGCCAAGTGTTGATGGCGAACTTTTAGAACGGGCCTTTGAACTCGACCGATTTCAGGTCTTCGCGTTCCTCAGGCAACCAACCTTGCGGACCGTCATGCAACATGTCATTGGCCGCCGCCGCGATGGTCAGCGCGGTCGGGTAGAATTTGTCTTCGAGAACGGGAGTTGTTGGGCAAGTCACCGGTGCAAAGCCCATCCGTTGGACTCGCAAATCAACCGTACCCTGCAAACGTTCCAAAACCTGTGCGACGATTTCCGCAGAGGCACCACACGTTGTCCAGCCGTTGTCGACGACGACCAGTCGGCCCGTCTTCCTGACCGATTCGCAAATCGTCCCGATATCCAGCGGAGCCAGCCAGATCGGATCGATGACTTCCGCAGAGATGCCTTTGTCTTTCAGGTATTCGTGTGCGCCCAGGCATTCCATTTGTTGTTGTGAGATACCCACCAAAGTGACATCGCTGCCGTGGCGAGTCACTCGTGCCTTGCCCGGCTCGACGGTGTAAGGCTCTTCGGGTACCGGTCCATTTTGGAAATGCAGGATCCGGTGTTCGACGTACATCACCGGATCGTCGTCCCGAATGGCAGCCAGCAGGCACCCCTTGGCGTCATACGGCGTTGTCGGTGCGACGACTTTTAATCCTGGAACATGCATGAAGAAGGAATACAGGCCTTGGGAATGCTGTGCCCCCTGCCCCCAACTCTTGCCGATCATCGAACGGACAACCATCGGCGCGGAGACATGCCCGCCGCCCATGTAGCGAGTTTTGGCCGCCACGTTGACCAATTGATTCATCGCCAGCATGAGAAAATCCATGCGGATATGAACGTGGATCGGTCGCAACCCGGCCAACGCCTGCCCGATCGCCACACCCGTCATGGCATCTTCGGAAAGCGGCGTACCGAAGATTCGCTCGGGGCCGTACTTGTCGAGCAGGCCGTCCAGCGTGCCTTGAATGGCTTTGGGATCGTCGACATCCAGACCGAACACGATCACTTTCGGATCGCGTTCCATTTCCTGGTCGGTCGCTTCGCAAATCGCTTCGATGTACGAGATCGAACGTTCGATCGATTCGCCAGCTGGACTTGGAGCGGTGTCCAAGCCTGTTCCGTTACCGGTGGGGGTGGTGATGGTCGTCATATCAGGCCGCCTTTCTGGCTTCGAGCGGTGCGTTGGGAGTGCTGTAGACATCGGTGAACAGTTCCGCTTCTTCGGGGAACGGGCTGTTCTCGGCGAACTCGATCGCCTCGGCGAGTTCCGCTTCAACTTCCGCTTCAATGGCGGTTCTTGCTTCCGTGGAAATCAATTCGCCAATGCGACCCACCTGGTCGTTCTGTACCCAAGGCTGGGCTTCATCAAGCGTACGGAAACCGAGGTGCCAATCTTCGCCCGGACCGACATGTTCTTTCCAGCGGTAGGTGCGGCATTCAAACAGATACGGACCGGTCGCTTCGCCCGACCGAATGTCGCTGACCGCCTGATTGGTCGCCTCGTGCAACTTCAATGCGTTGTTGTCTTCGATAAGCGTCGTCGTGACACCGAAGGCTTTTGCTCGCTGAGCGATGTCGGGTACGCCCTGTCGTTTCGACTGGGGCGTGTGGATCGCGTAGCCGTTGTTCTCGCAAATGAACATCACCGGCAGTTTCTTCAACACGGCAAAGTTCAGGCTTTCATAGAACACGCCTTCCTCAGTGGCACCGTCGCCAAAGAAGCAGGCAACGATCGTGTCCTTGCACTGATACTTCTCCGCATAGGCATATCCCACCGCGTTGGCAATCGTGGTGCCGACGACGGCCGAGGTTCCCATCACGCCGGCGGGGGTATCGACCAAGTGCATCGATCCGCCCTTGCCGCCCGTGCAGCCGGTCGCCTTGCCATACATCTCGGCGAGCATGCCTTTCAGGCTGCCCCCTTTGGCTAGGTACATCGCGTGACTGCGATACGTGCCGAACACGACATCACTGGTTCGCAGCGATTCGCAGACAGCCACCGAAATGGCTTCCTGGCCGATGGAGAGATGGACGGGACTTTTGAGTTTATCGCTGGGATAAATTCGCGCAACTTCTTCCTCAGTGCGACGAATCCGATACAACGACTTATAGAACTGCTCGTGCATGAGTCTCCTTCTCCGTACTGCAGCCGCGGGATTGCAGAAAGGCGTGATACGTTTCCGCCAACGCAATCGCAAAGGGCGTTGTGGGTTGCCAGCCAAGCTCGATGAGCGTGGTCGAATCGAGCGATTTCAACGGCATGCCATCCGGCTTACTCGTGTCGAAATCAAGTGTTCCCTGGTAGCCGACCGTCTGGCTGATCGCTTCAGCGACGTCGGCAATTGACAGATCGTCTCCACATCCCAAATTGATGGGCATTTCTGTGTCGTTGTATTCCCGCATGACGAACAGGCAAGCGTCAGCCAAGTCGTCGGCGTAGATGAATTCCCTGCGAGGCGTTCCCGTACCCCAAACTTCGACCTGCGAACGATTCTCGGACTTCGCGTCGTGAAACTTCGCGATCAAGGCGGGAATGACGTGTCCTCCCTCGGGCGAGAAATCATCTTCGCACCCGAACGCGTTGGCCGGAATGCCGACCAGGAATTTCACGCCGTATTGCCGCGAGTAAGCCTGACAAAGTTTGATGCCCGCAATTTTCGCCGTTGCATAGGCGTCGTTCGTCGGCTCCAGCGAGCCGGTCATCAATGATTCGACGGCCATCGGCTGCGCGCAATGTTTTGGGTAACTGCACGAACTGGCAAGATAAAGCAACTTCTCGACACCATGCCGATAGGCAGCGTCGATGACATGCGTCTGCACTTGCAAGTTGTGCAGCATCAATTCGGCGGGCTGCTGCTGGTTCGCTTGAATCCCACCCGACTTGCCCGCAGCCAGGAACACATACTCGGGGCGTGTTTCAGCAAAGAAGGCGTCGACTTCATCCGCCTGCGTGAGATCAGGCTCGGTCGTCGCGTCAGCAACGACGTTCGTGAAGCCATTTCGGTCAAGTCGCCTCAGTAAGGCCGCTCCAATGAGCGTCTCTCCATCGGCAACAAAAATGCGGGCGTCCGTATCCAACGCTTCCCCCCTCCCTGGGCCTTCGTTTCCATTCGCTCGACCATCCTGGTCGTTCAAGCGGCCTTCAGTTTGTGTAACTCCCGAAACTCGTCGATTGGTCGCGTACTTCGTTCAACTTCTGCTTCTGAGTAATCAACACCCGATTCGTAAAAGATGATCTGGCTGCCGCTCGGCTCGAAGTTGAACGGCACGTGAATCAGATTATTGAGGGTTTGCTTAACGTCATCCTGCTTGTCGGGCGGAACAAACAGCAACAGGAACCCACCACCGCCGGCCCCTGTCAGCTTTCCGCCAAGTGCTCCGGCCTCCATCGCCTTGTCGAACAGGCCATCGATCTCGGGGCTGGACACCTTTGAACTCAGGCTACGTTTTGTCAGCCAAGCTTCATGAAGCAGGTGGCC
>Ga0209403_10005845_pt1 | contig 12690 bp, 11 predicted proteins | sample ArcticOcean_MG_C_8_FD_187440 | JGI IMG/M metagenome (GOLD analysis project Ga0209403, IMG submission 187440) | Marine microbial communities from western Arctic Ocean - ArcticOcean_MG_CB11_86 (SPAdes) (version 2) | ecosystem: Environmental > Aquatic > Marine > Oceanic | place: Arctic Ocean... | reverse complement strand
AAACGGTAATTTTTCCCCACTATCGCAGCACCATTTAAAATTAGAAGATTTAAAAGATTTTTTTTTATTTAAATTCAGCATTCCTTGGTTCTCGTCTACGCAGTACACATAACCCTTTTGGCTTATCTTTTCTAAATATAATCTTGCTATGTCTCCTGTTCCAGAAGCAACATCAATTAATTTAGTATTTTTTTGCGGATTTAACCAATTGATAAATTTTTTTTTCCATAATCTATGAACACCAAGTGACATTAGATCATTCATTATATCATACTTATCAAAGACATCTTCAAACACTTTAGTTACAAGCCGATTCTTATTTTTATGATAGGTTTCCATTTAATTTAATAGATCATATGTTAAGTTTTTTCACAATATATAATATAAATAAATGCCAGAACTTCCAGAAATAGAAATAGTGAAAAGGTCTTTATTTAAAATGATTAATAGAGCTAAAATTATTGATATAAAAATAAATAATGCAAACTTACGTTATAAGTTACCTAAAAATTTTACTTATGATTTAGTTAATGAGAAAATTCTTAAAATTTCAAGAAGATCTAAATATATAATTTTTCACTTCAAAAAAAAAATACTTATATCTCATTTAGGTATGACTGGAAAACTATTATTTTTAAAAAAAAATAATAAAATGTTTAAAACAAGTTTTTATTATGATTTAAATATAATTCATAAACATAATCATATTTACTTTTTTTTAAACAATGGCTTAGTTTTAATATATAATGATGTTAGAAGGTTTGGATTTTTTAAATTATATAAAAATATAAATTTAAATGATATACCGTTCATAAAAAAATTAGGTTATGAACCATTTAGCAGATTATTTAATCTTAAATACTTTAAAAATTTTGTTTTGAATAAGAAAAAAAATTCTAAAAACTTATTAATGGATCAAACTTTTGTAAGTGGACTTGGTAACATTTATGTTAACGAGGTTTTATTTTTATCAAAGGTTAGCCCATTAAAAATATGCAGTAATCTAAAAACAAACGAAATTAAAAGTTTAATTAAAAATATAAAAAAAACTTTAAAATTATCCATTTTAAAAGGAGGATCTTCAATTAGAGATTTTAAAAACTCATTTGGAAAAAGTGGTAATTTTCAACAATTTTTTCATGTTTATGGCAAAGAAAATATGAATTGTTCCCGTATTTCGTGTAAAGGTGAAATAAAAAAAATTGTAATATCTGGCAGGTCTTCTTTTTATTGTAATAAGTGCCAAAAATAAATTTTTATTGACCTTAGTATACCAAATATATATATATTCTCATCTTTATGCCAAATACTAAATCAGCGATTAGTCGTACAAAAAAAACTGCACTACAAACATCGATTAATAGAATAAGAAAAAGTAAATATAAGACAGCAGTTAAAAAAATAAATAGCTACATAGCCGCAGGCAAAATAAAAGAAGCTCAAGATTTTTTACCTAAATTCTACTCTCAATTGATGAAAACTTCTAAAACGGGTGCTGTTAAAAAAGAGACAGTGTCAAGAAAAATTTCAAGAATTACAAAAAAAATTCAAAAGTTACAAAAAAAAGTTTAAACAATTGGAAGTTGTTTAAAAAGCATTCCTTTAACACTATATAAAAATTATTTATTTTAAAAACAAACCACATATTGTTTAGTTATATTATAAGTTGAATTTAATATAATTTTATTTTTTTTAAAAAAAATACCCGCGTCAAAAAAAATAAATTTTAAATACAACCGAAATATTTTTAATACAACCATAATATTTATTGCATGCTATCTAAAAAAAAAATAAAATTAACTTTCAAATAAGTTTCTTTATGGTTGATATAATAAAAAAATCAAATGATAATAATGTTTTAGCTCAAGAAGAAAGCGTATTGGAATGGAATTCTGTTCTTGTAAAATTTCAACAAACTTTTGGTGCTGATATTTATGAAAGCTGGATTAAAAATATTAATCTTAAAAAAGAGTTTAACCACTATGTAGTTTTGTCTGCACCAACGAGATTTGTTAGAGATTGGATAGTTTCAAGATACGCAGATAAAATTTTAGATATCATCAAAACATTTAAAATAACAATCCAAAGGATAGAGTTTTTAATTGAGGAATCAGAAGAAAAAATTACAAAAATAGACTTTCAAAAAAATAACAAAGTTTCATTTATAGAAAACTCTTTATTAAATTATAATAGATTTAATCAAAATAATAGTTTTGAAAACTTTATGGTTGGAGAAAGTAATGAGCTCGCTTATACCGCTGCCAGAAAAGCGTGTTCACAATCATCACACTACAATCCACTTTTTATATATAGTGAAGTGGGAATGGGGAAAACACATTTATTAAACGCTATAGGCTTAGAAATCGGTAACGAAAAAAAAGTAATGTTTATTTCAGCGGAAAGATTTATGTACCATTTTATTAGATCAATTAAAAATAATGATATGGTTAAATTTAAAGACTTTTTTAGAACAGCAAACGTTTTTATTATTGATGATATACAGTTTGTAAGGGGCAAAGAAGCTATGCAAGAGGAATTTTTTCATACCTTTAATGCTTTAATCGATAAAGGTTCTCAAATAGTTATATCTTCAGATAGACCACCAGCAAGCCTTGATAGAATTCAAGAAAGAATTAAATCTCGTTTATCTGGTGGCTTAGTAATTGATATTCAACCACCAGATTTAAGTTTAAGAATTAAGATTCTTAAAAAAAAGTTTGAAGAAATTAAAAAAAATTTTAATGAAAATTATGATTTAAATGAGGAAGTTATAAGTTTTTTAGCAGCTGAAATTACCTCAAGTGTAAGAGAAATGGTTGGTGGTTTAAATAGAATTTTAGCTTTTAGTAAAATTAACTCAAAATCACCTACAATTTATGAGTGCAAAAGAATTCTAAAGGATTTTATAAATTGTAATAAAAAGTCTTTAAATATTGAATCTATTCAAAATGTAGTTGCTGCACATTTTAATTTAAATATTCAAGAAATGTTATCTCCTAGAAGATCCCGATCATTAGCAAGACCAAGACAAATAGCTATGTATTTAGCAAAACAGCATACAACAAATTCTTTACCTGAAATTGGGAGAAAATTTTCTAATCGCGATCATACAACAGTAATACATGCTGTAAAAAAAATTACTGAACTAATTAATAAAGATAACGAAATTAAGCAAAACGTTATAGAACTTAATAAAAAAATTCTTTAAAATCAAAGAATGGAATTTACGATAAATAGAGACATTTTTTTAAAATCCCTAGGTCACGCCTATGGCGTTATAGAAAAAAAAACAACACTACCAATTTTGTCTAATATATTAATAGAAGCAAGAGATTCAAAAATTAAAATCACTGCGACAGATTTAGATATTATTTATTCTGAAGAAATTGCTGTAGAGGAGTTGAAAAAAGAAGGAACCACAACTACTTCTGCAAATATATTATATGATATTTTAAGAAAATTAGAAGTAAACTCAAAAGTCGAATTGTCTTTACAAAGTGTAAATAAATTGAAATTAATTTCAGGCAATTCTAAGTTTAATTTACTATGTCTGCCTTCAGATAATTTTCCTCTTTCGGATGAAGATGTTACACAAAAAGCTTTTGAAGTATCGTCAAAAAAAATGCTTAAATTTCTAAATAAAACTAAAATTTCAATTTCAAATGATGAAACAAGACATTATCTTAATGGAATCTATTTACATAAATCTAATATAGAAAGTAGTTCATTTTTATCAGGCGTGGCAACTGATAGCCATAGACTTTCTTTTAGCAGTTTAGAAATTGATAAAAATGCAGATTTCGAATCTATTATTTTACCTAAAAAAACAATTTTTCAACTTATTTCATTATTAGAAGAAAACCAAAGTGCCATCAAAATATCTAATAATAAATCTAAAATTAAATTTGAAATGGAATCGGGTATATTAATTTCTAAAGTTATAGATGGCCGCTTCCCTGATTATAGCAAAGTTGTTCCTAGAGATAATAATAAGACATTGCAGATTAAATTGAGCGAATTTAAAAGTGCAATAGAAAGGGTTACCACAGTTTCTTCAGACAAAAAAGAAGGCTTAAAAATGATGATATCAAAAAATATTTTACAATTATCAGTTAATAGTCCAAATAGCGGAGAAGGGACAGAAACTATAGAAGCAAAATTTAATTCTGATGATATGAGTATAAGTTTTAATAGCAGATATCTAATTGATATTGCCTCACAAATTGAAAATGATTCAATTGTTATAAACTTAAAAGATCCCGCTTCCCCGGTATTAGTTAAAGACATATCGGATAAAAATAGTTTTTATGTAGTAATGCCAATGAAAATTTGATTTATTTCGAGTATTACACATTTTAGATTAAATTTTTTTTTTTCATCAAGTAATCATTTAATACCAAGGGTAATTAGAGATGCAGGTTTGCCACAGATGTAATTAAGTTAAAAAAAATGTTAAAATAAATCTTTTAAAATTCACTTATATGATTAAAAACGATCAAAAAAATAAATTAAATTATAGCGCAGACTCCATCAAGGTGCTTAAGGGCTTAGAAGCGGTCAGAAAAAGACCAGGCATGTATATTGGTGATACTGATGATGGAACAGGCCTTCATCACATGGTTTATGAAGTTGTAGATAACGCAATAGATGAAGCTTTAGCCGGCTACTGTAAAAACATTAAAGTAATTATTAATGCAGATCATTCAGTTTCGGTAGAAGACGACGGAAGAGGTATACCTGTCGATATGCACAAAGGGGAAAAAAAATCTGCTGCAGAAGTTATAATGACACAACTTCACGCTGGAGGTAAATTTGATCACGATTCATATAAAGTTTCTGGAGGACTACATGGAGTTGGAGTTTCGGTTGTTAATGCTTTATCAGAAAAATTAATTTTAAAAATATTTAGAGATAAAAAGGAGTATGGAATTGAATTTAAGAACGGCAAAACAGTGGCTCCTTTAAAAGCTTTATCTAAAACGAATAAAACAGGAACTTTGATAAATTTTTTACCATCAAAAGATGTGTTTTCCTTAACAAAATTTAGTTCTTCAATTCTTCAAAAAAGAATGAGAGAGCTGGCATTTTTAAACAAGGGCTTAACTATTATTTTAGTAGACAAAACTAATAAAAAAGAAAAAGAATATAAAAATAAATATGAAGGCGGTATACTAGAATTTGTTGAGTTTTTAGATAAAAATAAAACAGCCTTAGTTAATAAAAATGATTTAAGCTTATTTAAAAAACCAATTTATGTTTCTGGCTCAAAAGATAATATAAATGTAGAATGTTCTTTAAAATGGAATGCAGGCTATTCAGAAGAAACACTGCCTTTTGCAAATAATATACATCAAAAAGATGGGGGCACACATTTACTAGGTTTTAGAAGTGCCTTAACAAGAGTAATTAATAAATATGCAATTAGCAGCAACATATTAAAAAAAAATAAAATTACTTTATCAGGCGATGATATCAGGGAAGGTTTAACAGCAGTGTTATCAACAAAGATACCTGATCCTAAATTTTCTTCTCAAACAAAAGATAAGCTTGTGTCATCTGAAGTAAGGTTTATCGTTGAATCAATAATTAATGAAAGATTATCCACTTGGTTTGATCAAAACCCTGGCGTAGCAAAAATAATATTACTAAAAATAGTTCAGGCTGCTATTGCTCGAGATGTAGCTCGCAAAGCTAGGGAGGGTGTAAGAAGGAAAGGTTCATTAGAATTGTCAGGCCTACCCGGAAAGCTTGCAGATTGCCAAATTGGTAAAGCAGAAGGAACTGAACTTTTTATTGTAGAGGGAGATTCAGCGGGAGGATCAGCAAAACAAGGTAGAAATAGAGAATTTCAAGCTGTGCTTCCATTAAGAGGAAAAATATTAAATACCTTTGTTGATACAAATGGTAAAAAATCTCGAAATGGGAATGGAAAAGATTTAGAAACAAAAGCCTTTTCAAAAATGATGTCATCTAATGAAATAGTTACCTTAATAAATGCTTTAGGTACCGGATCTCAAAATTTTAGCATTGAAAACTTGAGATATGAAAAAATTATTATAATGACTGATGCTGATGTTGATGGATCACATATAAGAACTTTATTACTAACTTTATTTAATAATCATCCATTTAATGAACTTATCGAAAAAAACCATTTATACCTTGCTCAACCACCTTTGTACAAAGTCACAAAAGGGGGAAAAAGTTTTTATATAAAAAATGATCAAGAGTTAGAGGACTTTTTTATTAAGTTATCAGGCAAATCAAAAAATGAAGTTAAAAAAAATAGTCAAGGATTTAAAAAATTTATTGAAAATGAAAAAAGTAAAATAAATATGCAAAGATTTAAGGGTTTAGGCGAAATGAATCCTGAAGAATTGTGGCAGACTACCTTAAATCCTGATAATAGAACTTTATTGCAAGTTAGATACTCAAACGTCACTAAAGCAAAATCGAAAAAAGATCAAGATTTAATACAGATTCTTATGGGTGATGAAGTTGCTCCTAGAAAAAATTTTATAATCAATGGAGCTTTAGAAGTAGCAAATTTGGATATATAATTTCTGAATGAAATTTTCAGAAATTTTTACATCAAAAGACAACATTCAATTAGATAAAAAAACTTTAGTTATTTTAAGATGGATGGCTATAATTGGTCAATACATCTCAATTTGTATTATTTTTTTTGTTTTAAATTTTGAATTACCTTTTTTTTACTGCAGTGCAATTATAATATTAGGTATTATAACTAATTTTTACCTACAGTTTGCAGTAAAAGAAAACCAATTAAGCAATATAAAATCATCATCATACTTGTTATATGATTTAATTCAGTTATCTTGGCTGCTTTTTTTTACTGGCGGGGTAACAAATCCGTTTACAATTTTATTAATTATTCCAGCAATAGTGTCTTCAACTTTTTTAAGTTTACGAAGTACGGTAAATTTGTCAATTATTACAATATTAATTTTAGTTGTTTTAACAATTAATCATTATCCTTTGCCGCACAAAGCAATTGAAGAATTGCATTTTCATGTTCCTAATTATTATTTATATGCAATACCTTTTTCGATTATAATAGGATTAGTTTTTCTAACATACTTTGGATCAAGGTTTGGTGTAGAGTCTAGAAAAAGAACAGGAGCTTTAAATAGGTTAGAATTAATTTTAGCAAAGGAACATGAGTTAGAATCAATAGGCCTGCAATCTGCCGCTGCTGCACATTCTTTAGGAACTCCACTATCTACTATTACTGTTGTTGCAAAAGAGCTAGAAAAAGAAATTGGAAATAAATCAAAGTATTCAAAAGACATAAATTTAATTTTATCCCAAACTAAAAGATGTAAGGAAATTTTAAAAAATCTTTCCCAAGATCAGTTTAAAGAAGATGATTTTTTAAATAATATAAGAATTGGAGATTTATTAGATGAGATTATTAGATCTTTCAGTGAAATTTCAGAAAAAAAAATACTATTAGTTAAAGATCAAAATGAACTAAATCCGCAAATAGATAAAACATTAGAAATTACATATGGTTTAAGAAATTTTATTGGAAATGCTGTGAAGTATAGCAATTCTCTTGTAGAAATTAACTTAAAAAGCAATGATACAATAACTGAAGTAAAGGTAAGTGATGATGGTCCTGGATTTTCAGTAGATGTTAAGGATGTTTTAGGTGAGCCTTACATTCGTTCAAACAATAAGATTATTAGTGCAAAATCAGGATTAGGACTTGGCACTTTTATTGGAAAAACACTTTTAGAAAGAATGAAAGCAAGTGTTCAGTTTAGCAATTCAAGTAAACTTAATGGTGCAATGGTAACTATTAAGTGGAAAACTAAAAACTTAACTAATGTTTAAATTCAAACGTGTATGAAATTATTTTGTATGCAAGTTTTGCAACTAAAAAATTATAAGAATTAAACCCTTTTATTGGGGATAGTTCGTTAATATCCGCTCCAACAATATTAGAATTCTTTGCTGCTATTTTAATTATGTTTAAAGTTTCATCCCATAATAGTCCACCTGGCTCAGGAGTGCCTGTTGCTGGCATTATACTAGAATCTAGACCATCAACATCAAATGTTAAATAAACATTTTTGTTTTTTATTAATTGCTTAAATTTATTTAAATTCCATTTCATCTTATCTTTTGCCCAAAAAATATTAATTCTAGAAGAATTTTTTTTTAAATAAGGAATTTCACTTTTAGAAATATTTCTTATACCAAAAGAAATTACAGATACACTTTTGTAATCCAGGCATCTTCTGATTGCAGAAGCATGTGAATATTTTTCACCGTTGTAACTTTCTCTTAAATCTGCATGTGCATCAAAATGTAATAAACATAAATTTTTGTATCTTTTAATAAATGGGGCAATACACCCTGGTGTAATTGAATGTTCTCCACCAAATGTCATTGGAAAAAGTTTTTTGTTTAAAATTTCTTCATTAATATCAGACATTTTTTTTAAGGCTTTTTTAATGTTTTTATCAATTTTAAATGGTTTTAAAGTTTTTATTCCAATTTTTTTATATGGCTCACATTTTAGTTCTTCATCATATAATTCTACTTGGTGTGAAGCTTTAATTATTTCTTTTGGGCCATTTCTAGTACCACCACCATAGCTTACAGTTTTTTCTAAACCAAAAGGAACAACAACTACTTTTTCTTTTAAATTAAATTTATTATCAATGCCAAGAAATCCTTTTTTATTTAAAAAATATTTCACTGTTTAAACAAATATATTTGAAAATTTTTTAGGTTTTCTTTGTTTCCAATGCTTGCGATGGTAAGCGTCGCTAGCTATTAAAGGAAGAACGCTGGTTGCTTCAGCAAAAACCATTTGTTCTTTTGAAACATCAACTTTGCCCCATGAACTTGCTTCTTTAAGTGTTGAGCTGCTGCAGGCGCCATCTCTTGTATCTGCAACAGTAATTTGCACAGCATATTTGTGCATATCAACCTTTTTACCTAAAAGTTCTGCACAAACTACAGTATCTTGTACAAAGTTTTTTGGCACACCCCCACCAACCATAAAAAGACCTGAAGATTTAGATTTAATTTTTATTTCTGTTAACTCTCTGAATTCTCTAATAGAGTCTATAGTTAAACATCTCTTTGGGTTTTTTTCTTGATGCATTACTAAACCAAATCCAGCACTTGAATCGGTAAAAGCAGGACAGAATATAGGAACATTATTATCGTAAGCAGTTTCAATTAATGATCCTTTTTTCTTTGAATTAGTTTTTAAGTATTTTCCTATTTCTTTTATAAATTCTCTAGAAGTATAAGGTTTAGCCTCGAGACTGTCTGCTATATCACAAATTGTATTATCGCATGATTGCAGCTCTTCCTCATCAATATAGGTATCATATATTCGGTCTATGTAGTTTTCTCTTAATTGAGTATCATCTTGAAATTGAGAACCTTGATAGTGTCTAAACCCTAATGCTTCAAAAAAATCCATATCAATAATAGAAGCACCGGTAGCAACTACTACATCAATCATGTTATATTTTATCATATCAGAGTATATTTTCATACATCCGGCCGCTGAAGTTGATCCTGCCAAAGTTAAAAAAGTTGTACAATTTTTATCAGATAACATTTCATTAAAAATACTTGAAGCTTTCGCTGTATCCCTAGAGGTAAAAGACATTTTATCCATGGCCTCTATAATTTTTCTTGAGTCAAACGATGTAATATCAATATGTTCAACAGGATTTTCTAGGAAGTTTTTTTTGTTATGTCCCAACTTCGGATTTTTTTTGTTATTCATTTAAGCAACAAGATAACGAGAAGTACTGTCCTTTTCATACATAGACATTATAGGTTTGTCGTGTACTTCAAGAATTTTATCAGAATAAAAACCATTAAACCTAGTTCTAAAAGTTAAAGAGTAAGCACCAAGTTGGCCAATTTCTATATAATCACCTTCTTTTAAATTATTAGGTAAAACGAAAGGTCCTTTCATAAAATCTGCACTATCACAGGTCGGTCCATAAAAGCTAAAAGAGGTTAATTTTTTAGAAGTCATTCTTCCATTAGGTATCATTCTTGTTGGAAGAACAAAATTTAGAACGCCTGCATCAAATAAACTTCCATAAGTTCCATCGTTAATATAAATTTTTTGTTTTTTTCTAAGCACCACTTTAACTATTGAAGATCCACTTTCAGCTACAAGAGATCTACCAGGCTCACATAACAGCTCAGGTTTTTTTTCTAACTTTAAATTATCAAAAGCTTTTTTAATTTCATTTATATAGCTTTCAAGTGGCACAGGGTTTAAGTCAGGATAAATTGAAGGAAATCCTCCACCTACATTAATAATATCTGGAATTATTTTTGTTTTTTTAATTATATTTCCAACTTCTCTAATTCCTTTAGCATATGAAATTGGATGCATGCATTGTGATCCTACATGAAAACTTAAACCTACTTTTCTAGCATGAGCTTTAGCAAGCCTTAATAAACCCAAAGCTTCATTGGGTAGAGCACCAAATTTTTGAGATAGATCGATTTCTGCATGTTCATTTGAAATTGAAACTCTAATGTAAAGCGTTAAATCCTTAGCTCCATTAGTTGTTTCAATAATTTTTTGGAGCTCATCTTTTGTATCTAATGCAAAGTCGCGAATATTATAATTAAAATAAGCTTCTTTTATATGATCTCTACTCTTTACAGTATTCATGTAATAAGCTCGAGCTTTCGGAAGTATTTTTTTAATAAGCTTAATTTCGTTGATAGAAGCTACATCAAACCTGCTTATTCCACTTTCAGCAATATTCTTGATAACTTTTTCAAGTGGGTTGGTTTTAACAGCGTAAAGTATTTTTCCTGGAAAGTTAGTTTTGAACCAGTTACAAGCTGACTTTATCGAATCTGGTCTTATACAATAAACCGGATCTACTGGTTGTATCTTATTAACCAACTCATCAACCGAACTAAATTTTTGCATCTCGTGTATCCCCTTTATTGTTACACAAAAAATTTATAAAAAAATTTGTAAAAAAACTGCTTAAGTTTCGTATTTATAGAAATAGAGAGTAATGTAAAGCAATAATTTACCTGTTGAATATTTATTTTTTGCACCTATATCTATAGTATTATAAATTTGAAAATTCAAAAAAATGAAAACAGAACCAGAAAAAAAAATTACTCTAAAAATAGCTGATTTAGCGGATAAATCGCTACTCATCGTGGATGACGATTATCCTTTAAGAGATAGACTTGCGAGAGCAATGGAAAAAAAAGGTTTTAATGTTATTCAAGCTGAGAGTGTTAAAGAGGGGGTTATTAAGGCTAAAAATTCACCTCCTGCGTTTGCAGTAGTTGATTTACGCCTAGGTGATGGCAATGGTCTAGAAATTGTTAAAGAAATTAGAAAAGTAAAAAAAGATAGTAAAGTAGTTATGCTTACCGGATATGGAAATATACCAACTGCAGTAGCAGCAGTAAAAGCTGGCGCCATAGATTATATACCAAAACCTGCAGACGCAGATGATGTGGAAAAAGCTCTTTTGGCTTCACCTGAGTCCAAAGCAATTCCACCAGAAAACCCAATGTCTGCTGACAGAGTTAAATGGGAGCACATTCACAGAGTGTTTGAGTTATGTAATAGAAACGTTTCGGAAACAGCAAGAAGACTGAAAATGCATCGAAGAACTTTACAAAGAATTCTTTCTAAAAGATCCCCTAAGTAATTTTTATTATTTTTTTTGTTTTTAAAATTATTGGAGTTAAAAATAGGAGCAATAAGATTTTAAATAATTCAGCCAATAGAAATGGTTGAGCTCCTAACTTAAATACTGGTTTATCCCATCCTATTAAAGTTCCCAACCAAATTAGCCCAAAAAGATAAATAAAACTTACAGATAATAATAATTTTGAAAAAGAATTTATAAAATTTTTTTCATATTTAAAAGTACCAGCACAATAAACGGCAAATAAAAAACCAATAAGATAACCCATAGTTGGCCCAGTAAAGTAAATTAAACCAACACCCTTTTCTGGTGAGCCAGCAAACACTGGTAAACCAAAAATTCCTTCAAGCAAGTATAAACTTACCGTTAATAACCCAAGTTTTGCACCTAATGTTACTCCTAAAAATAAAACTACAAAAGTTTGCATAGTCATAGGAACGGGATAAAATGGAATCTTAATTTTAGCTGAAATTGTAAGAAGCAAAGTTCCTAATACTGCTATTAAAAAATTTTTAACAGTTTTATTTAAATAAATTTTTTCAACTACTTCCATATTTAACATAATATAGATTTTTTTAATGAAATCTAGTTTTTTGTGAGATCAATAAATACATCTTCTAGATTACCCTCGTCCGTTGAAATATCATAAATTTCCATACCTGCATTTTTAATTTTACTTATAATTTCATCTATTTTATGTTTTCCTCTTTCATATATTGCAGTTATTTCATTATTTGAATTATATGAAAATTTTATTCCGTTTACTTGCTGTGGATCAATTTTATTAATTTTTTCTACTCTAAAGATAATCTTTTTTGTTTTTATACTGTTTAACAAATTTTTTGTTGTATCTAATTTAATTAAGTTTCCTTTGTTTATAATTGCAATTCTATTGCACATTTCCTCAGCCTCATACATTAAATGTGTAGTTAAAATTATTGTTACTCCCTGTTTATTAAGAGTTCGTACATTACTCCATAAGTTT
>Ga0209403_10005840_pt1 | contig 12696 bp, 11 predicted proteins | sample ArcticOcean_MG_C_8_FD_187440 | JGI IMG/M metagenome (GOLD analysis project Ga0209403, IMG submission 187440) | Marine microbial communities from western Arctic Ocean - ArcticOcean_MG_CB11_86 (SPAdes) (version 2) | ecosystem: Environmental > Aquatic > Marine > Oceanic | place: Arctic Ocean... | reverse complement strand
TGGGTTTGCTGGAGCTGGGTTTGCTGGAGCTGGGTTTGCTGGAGCTGGGTTTGAGAAGGCTATCGCGGTTTGAACAATTAGGATGCGCGTAGGGCTTCTGCACTCTTCACGACAGGCCTCACGCTACGCAATCGTCCCGTCGGCTGTGGGCGAGGAAGATTGATGGGCGACGGACTTTCATACGTTGCCTGGTTGCCGGCGGTGTCATGTGCTTCGATGCGCAGATAAAACCTAGATGGCACGTGGCGTTCAATGCGCCAGCGGTACGTTCCATTATTCTCCAGCCCCGTAGCAATTGTCGACCAAGGTCCGCTCGGCTGAGAGCTATAGAACAAAGCGATCGGGTGTGGCTCTAAATTGGTATCGGCCGCCGTCCACTTAAGCGAAAGATGGCCAGCCAAATCACCTTGGCCTAGTTCTGCGTTCAACAATTCCAGACGAGGTGGCTGCAAATCCACAGCCACTCTCAGCTCCGCCTGGTCACCCGCTCGTGGGTGTTCGGCGGGGGCTCCGCCTGCTCCGTGAACTACAATGCGAAAGCCGTACGTTCCCGAACCCGGTACGGTCACACGCAGTGGACTTCGATTGTCAGAATCGATGCCGTAGCTCTGCCAACTAAGACCGCCATCGTGGGTTCCCCACAGCTCGACCTTCGAAACTCCCCAAGGCCCTACGGACTCAATCTCATACTCCACGTCAAATGTCCTAGAGTTGACGAGACGCGCACCCGCCGAGGATGTCTCGGTCGACGTGGTCCAACCGTCTTGTCGCATGGCATGCAGATTCTCGGCGAGCGGTGCATTGCTTGGATCCAGGGGGGTAATGCCTAACGACTGGGGCGTGCGAGCCTGCCCGGTCGGCTGCGCATTAGCAGTCGATGCATATCTCTCCACGTCGGATCCGGCGGGCGCCCGAGTGCCGAGAGTACTTTGGGTGCCCACTTTTGAATAGGAATTGTGCTCGGGTGGCGGTGCAACAAAGGAAGACTGAGGCGTTGGCGATGGCCTGTCGATTTGACGTGCAATTTGGTTGGTCGCGGGCCAGTCCTGCGCCCGTGGTTGGGCCGGTCCTGGAAAGACGTCATGACTACGACGAACCGGCTGAGAATTAGCCGCTGTGTCGTGGCTGACGAATGGTGTATCAAGGGTGGGGCCACGGACGATCAACTGCGATTTGGCTTCGGCGCGCCGCCCAGTTTGATCGGCGATGGTGGCTCGCACCTCGACCGTGCTTGCGCTTGCCGGCGGTTGCCAGTTGGCTCGACCAACCAATTTGTCAGGTTGGGCCACGTCATGCGCAGCTGCCAGAATCTTTGTCCACGTTCCCTCCTCCGTACGAACTTCCAGAAGAAGGCTGTCGGAGTCAAGGTTCACGTCCTCCGCCTGATAGCGCACGACTATCGCACCGCTCAAGTCAAAAGCGGCATTCAAACTTAGCTCGGGCGATTTCGTGTCAACGACAATACGCAGTTGAGGTTGCAGTGCCGCACTGTTATTCGATTTTCCAGATCGATCCAGGTGTCGCAAGGCAAACCAATAATCGCCGTCATCGTCTGCGAGGTAACTAAACCCTTTTACTTTCGGTTTCGCCTCCTGCAGTACGCGCCAATCGCTCGAACCGTCGCGCGAAAGAAGCAGTTGTACTTTGTCGACTCGCTGCAATAACTTGTCGTTCTGATTCGCCTGGTAGGGAATATAGAAAAGTTTTTCTTGCCAATAGATCGGACTTAATGAGCGATTTTGAGCGTGGGCACTATTTCCATATCCCAGTGTACAATTCCCCAGGACCACCGCACTAGACATCGCCGCGAGTCGCAAAACGGCCAGCAGCAATTTACTACGGACCGAAGCCATGGGAAGATTCCATTCTGTGGATACTGCGTGCGTAGAACGAACCAGCGCAAATCCGAAAGCCGCGCGCATTGGCCCCCTATGCCCAACTATCGGGATGCGACCGCAGGGGAAACTAGCGATAACTAGGCGCGTTCTGCTGAGAGAGAATAGGCAAAATATGCCGTCTCGGCTCTTCTGGATGACATAACCTCAAAATCATGCCGGTTTTCTACAAAACCAACGACTTTCGGCCGAGCAGCGTCAATTCTGGACTCCCAACAAAATTCTCGCAATAATGGAAGTGGAACAGGGGAAATCAGAGCTGAACGTTCTCTCGAGCGAGGCATCTGGCCGTCGACGAGGCACCCAGCCAAGAGGACGATGCAGGCATATGGTCGATGATTATGAAGGGCTCATGGAGGCTGCGCTATTGTTTGCAGCTATTTTCGTCATTACCGCGATAGGCTTCGCCGTCTTGCGAAGCTATCGGGATGGTAAGGCTGAGGACAGGCACGACAGCAGTGATTTAATGTCAAAGTTCAGAGAACTCCATGAGGAAGGTGGGCTCAGCGACGAAGAATTCCGAACAATAAAAACGAAGCTAGCACCAGAGATTGAAGCAGAGTTAAGTGATAACAGCGGCAGCGGTTAGGGCCGGTTAGTCCGGCCAAGACAGTTGCTAGGGAAGAGTCTGGCTTCTCGGGTTATGGGGCACCCTGAGTTGCTAATGGATGCATCACCCTAAACAGACCGATGAACGACTCTCGTTGAGGCTGCGTAGGAACAACAACTCACGACGTTAGAGGTTGGGGAAAAAAGTTCCCTAAGTCTCCGGCTTCTTGAGGCGACGAAACATTTTGGAGCGGCTGCTGCGTTGTGTTTGCAACGTCTAGGCCACGGCTCGGCTGGACAGACATGGATGCCCTTTCCAGGCAGAAACTGCGAGCGACACCTTGGAATTGAAAAGCGCGGCAGTTGGGACGGCGATGCCCCAGCCTCCAAGCACACTCCCGGAAGGAAATAAGCATGCCCTCTGGCAAAGAAATCAGCGGTAGGCGTGGCGGTACCACGAAGAAAAACGCCTTCTGCTCCTTTTGTCGAAAGAGTTACCGAGATGTCGGCCCTTTGGTCGAGGGACCCGGCGACGTCTACATCTGCGGCGAATGCATCGAACTCTGCCAATCCATTCTTGACCAAGAACGCAAACGCCGTGGCTCGAGCAAGCGGCTGTTCACCAAGACCCCCAGTCCGCGTGAAATCGTGGCCCAACTTGACGAATACGTCATTGGCCAGGAAGCCGCAAAACGTATGCTGGCTGTCGCTGTGCATAGCCATTACAAGCGACTCATGGTTGCCGAAGAGGAAGCGGGTATCGAAATCGACAAGTCGAATATCCTCCTGGTCGGTCCCACCGGTTGTGGCAAAACGCTGCTTGCTCGTACCCTAGCCAAGCAACTCAACGTGCCGTTCGCCATCGGCGACGCGACTACGCTCACCGAGGCTGGCTATGTGGGTGAAGATGTCGAAAACTTACTCCTGAAGCTGCTTCACGCTGCTGATTTCGATGTCGAATCTGCCCAACGCGGCATCCTCTACATTGATGAGATTGATAAGATTGGCAAGACCAGTCAAAACGTCTCGATCACGCGTGATGTCTCGGGCGAAGGTGTCCAGCAGGCTTTGCTAAAAATGCTCGAAGGCACGACTGCTAATGTTCCGCCACAAGGAGGCCGTAAGCATCCCGAGCAGCAGTACATCCAACTCGACACGACGAACATCCTGTTCATCGTAGGCGGTACTTTTAGTGGCGTGGAAGACATCATCCGCAATCGCCTAGGCAGCCGCTCGATCGGTTTCGGCCAATCGGGTGACGCAGCCACCGAGATGAGCCTCGGCGAAACTCTGGCGGAGGTTACCTCGGACGACCTGATCGAATACGGCTTGATCCCCGAACTCGTGGGACGTCTACCCGTTCTCACGTCGCTGCAGCCTTTGGAAGCCGAATCCCTGGTGCGAGTTTTGCAAGAACCGAAAAATGCTCTTGTCAAACAATATCAGCAATTGTTTTCGATGGAAGATGCCGATCTTAAGTTTACGGACAAGGCACTGCATGCCATCGCCGAGCGAGCTGCGAAGCGCGAAACCGGGGCACGCGGACTGCGGTCGATCATCGAAGCGGTGATGATGGACATTATGTTCGAACTGCCTGACCAACCACGCGGTAGTCACTATCTGATCACCGACGACATCGTGGAAGGTCGCATTAAAATGTTCAACGACGAGTCGGCAAAAACTAAGAGCGCGTAACGTTCAAGCCCAGGGTTGGCCAGCGATATTGCAATTGGCAATATTGCGATTGGTCGCCTTGGGGGTCAAGTTGCGCTTGCTTATTGAACGAGCCTGGGAGAGCAATCTCCCGGGCTCGTTTTTTTTTGAAAAGACATCGAAGATTCGCATCCCGAATTGGTGCTACAAGTAAGACGCCGGGGGCAGAGAGCCTGGGAGACTTTGCCTTAGAACGTGTCTTGAAAATCGTAGCGGCACGGCGCAAGCCGTCCGGTGAATCAGAACTAGCTCGAAATGCAGGAACCGGTGGGCTTGCGCCCAGTCGCTACAAATTGTCGATCCTTTTTCAAAACACGTTCTTAGTAATCCTGTGAGGCGGAGCCTCAGTAATGCGGTGGCTTTTCGTGAGGTAAGTCTTCGTCCGGGTGGCGCTCAACGAACTCTCCCATTAACTTACGGCAAGAAATTAATTCGCACCCCTGCCGGTCCAACTCTGCCTGTTGGGCCAGCACGACCTCATTGAGCTCTTCGATCGCACGTTGCTGGAAAGAGAGTTGCTCTTCCAGAAGGGTCACATGCGCCGCGATTTTCGAAAGGTCGGTGTTTTTGTTCATGGTTGTTTACCCTAAGGTTTCGGCCCTTTGGCAGCAAGCGATTTTCTGAGCCGTACGCGTTAGCCCGGATATTTCTATTCTTTTCAGTGAATTGACGCAGGTGGTCTTCTACGCAGATAATGGCCCCATGACACTCTCTCACTGCGCCGCAAAATGAGGTTATCCATGGATACCCAATCGCCTGCCGAACTGGTTCAAAAGAAATGCGTCCCCTGCGAAGGGGGCGTGGATCCCTGCCCGCTCGACATAGCCGAGCAGCAACTGCAGCAGCTTCCGGGCTGGTATCTTACGCACGACGGCCAGCGGATTCGCAAAGACTGGAAAGTGAAAAACTTTCTGGCTGGCATGACGTTTTTTGGCCACTGCGCAGCCGTTGCCGAGGCCGACGGCCATCATCCCGATTTGCACATCGAAGGCTATCGGAACGTGTCGGTCGAGATCTGGACGCACGCCATTGGGGGACTGTCGGAAAACGATTTCATCCTCGCCGCAAAGATCGATCAGCTGCCCATTGAATTGGCCTAAGCAAGAATACGACAGACGATGAGCAATGCATTTGATTGTTTGATGGTGCGGCGCGATGGTGCCGGTAAAGTGACTGCTGCCGTCGAGACAATTTGCCTTGATGACTTGCCGTCCGGCGACGTGCTAATTCAAGTAAAGTTTTCTTCGCTCAACTACAAAGATGCGCTTGCTTGCCAAGCACATCCGGGCGTCGTCCGCAAGTTGCCTCATGTGCCGGGGATCGACGCGGCCGGTTGCGTGGCCGCCAGCGACTCCGTAGACTTCGCGCCAGGCGACCAAGTGCTCGTTACCGGCTACGATCTAGGCACGACTCACTGGGGCGGGTATGCCAAGTACCTCCGCGTCCCCGCAGAGTGGGTCATCGCGATGCCAACTGGGTTAACCCCAGAAATGGCCATGAGCTATGGCACCGCGGGCTTCACCGCCGCCCAATGTGTTACGGCTCTCCAGCATCACGGCATTGAGCCCGATCGTGGCGAAGTGGCGGTGACCGGCGCGACCGGCGGCGTCGGCTGTCTGGCTATCGCACTCTTGGCCAAGCTTGGCTACCAAGTGACGGCCATTACGGGCAAGCCAGCGCAAGCAGAAATGCTGCAGCAACTGGGCGCATCTCAGATTCTCCCCCGTGAAGAGTGCAGCGATGCTTCCGACAAACCATTGCTGCCGGCCCGCTGGGCCGCCGCCATCGACACCGTTGGAGGCAACACCCTGGCCACGCTACTGTGCAGCACCTCACACCGCGGCTGCGTCGCCGCTTGCGGTTTAGCGTCGGGCCACGACCTGCCACTCACCGTCTACCCGTTTATCCTGCGCGGGGTCACGCTCGCCGGGATCGACTCGGCCCAATGCCCATACGACAACCGGCAGCAAATCTGGCAACGGCTGAGCACGGAATGGCGCATCGACAATCTAGAGCAGTTCACGCGCAAAATCTCGCTCGGCGATGTACCCCGTCAAGCTGCCGCCATGCTTGCTGGGCAGACTTTTGGTCGTACTTTGGTCAAGCCAACAGCGTAGCTGCGCAAGATCGGATTCCCGCGCATGGCAAATTACGAAGTGGCGATTATCGGCGCCGGTGCCGCCGGGTTCTTGGCTGCAACGCAAGCGGCGCGACGAGGTCTGCGCGTGGTGCTACTCGAAAAGAATCGCAAACCGGGCGTGAAGATTCTCATGTCAGGCGGCACGCGGTGCAATCTCACGCAGGCGACAGATCGTCGGGGAATTGTCGAAGCGTTTGGCCCGCAGGGTTCGTTCTTGCATTCAGCGCTGTCGGTGCTCGGGCCCGACGAGCTGGTGGTGCTCTTCGAAGCAGAGGGCGTGCCGACGAAGGTGGAACCGACCGGCAAGATTTTTCCGGTCAGCAATCGGGCTGTCGATGTCGTGGAAGCACTCCGGCGAATGCTCGAGCGCAGCGGCGCCGAGCTACGGCTCGACGAACCGGTGGTCAGTATCGAGCGCGCCGGCGATGGCTTCTCGATTAGCACGCCCCGCGGCGAGCTGCAAACCGAAAAAATTGTGCTCACCAGTGGCGGTCAATCCTATCCCGGGTGTGGGACCACCGGCGAAGGCTATGCCTGGGCGAAACAGTTGGGACACAAAATCGTACCCCCACGTCCGGCCCTCGTACCACTGCTCTCCGATGCGCCGTGGGTCCATGAATTAAGCGGCGTGACGGTGCCCGATGTCTTGGTACGGATTGTGGATGCCAATGTTTCCGAAGCGAAGCAGCAGCCGGCAGCCAAACCGCTTGCCGAACGGCGAGGCTCATTCTTATTCACCCACTTTGGCTTATCCGGGCCAGTGGTCATGGACGTTAGCCGTGCTGTTACGGCCCGCCCCGATGCGGGTGCCTGGCAAGCGGTATGCGATTTTGTGCCAGCGCTCCATGAGCAACAAGTGAGCGAACAGATCGCCGCCGGCAAACAGACAGTACTGGCTGCGATCGCCGAGTGGTTACCTAAACGCCTGGCCGAAGCGCTACTCGCCGAGTCGGGCCTACCAGGGAATCGCCGCGTGGCAGAGTTGTCCAAAAAACATCGCAATCAATTGCTGCTAGCTCTCAAGCGAATGCCCATCCCAATTCGAGGGTCGCAAGGTTTTAAGAAAGCCGAAGTTACGGCCGGAGGCATCGATTTACGCGAAGTCGATTCCAAAACCATGCAAAGCAAGCTCTGCCCCAATCTGTATTTTGCTGGCGAAGTACTCGATCTGGACGGCCCCATCGGCGGCTACAATTTTCAAGCGGCATTTAGCACCGGTTGGCTGGCCGGGCAGTCGGTGTAGTAGGTCGCGCGTGGAATTAAACAACGATAGCAAATCCGCCAATGGCCATCGCCGCCAAGCCCGAGTCCCAAGGGGACTTACGCCGAAAACCGAACTCCCGATCTTGAGGCTGCCGGAGAGCCTCATTTTCGGAGAATTTTTCATGAGCCCCAGACTCCCCGCCGCTAGTTACGAGTAGGCAGAAAACGGACACTTTTGCCAGCCGAGAGCAGCAAGAGTACAATCCGCCTAGGCAATAACTTGCCGGATACTGCCTAAACCACCCAGCATCAACACGCTTTGCGACACCAAGTCGCATGAAACCCCGTTGGGCGTGCTGGAGCACATGCCAGATCCCCCCCCACACACACATTGGCCACGCTGGAGCGCCACGTTCAAGTTGGCAGTTCTCGTTGCCCTCTTTGCTACTTCTTGCGATCCCGATCGCATTGTTCACCGTCACAATTTGGCGTCTTCTGGCAAAGTCCGCTGAACTCCGGCTGCCAGAGAAACAAATTGCGGGGTCTTTCGCAGTTGGTGCGGTTGTCGGGATCGTCGTCACTACGATCTTCTGGAGCAACGGCCGTCGATTATTCGCTGTCTCGATAGGAATAATGGCTTGGCGGCTTTCAATGCTCGTCGGTTAGCGCGTCTGAGGGTTCGCCCATGACCTCAACCACGGCCTGCCGGAGAGAATCGAGGCTCACTTTCTGTTGCGAAGCAGTCAACAGCTTCACGACATCGTCGAGACTCTTATCTTGTTTCGTTTTGGCGTGGATTTCACGGTCTAGCTTGCGCAAGACTCCCACGGCCCGGGCCGTCACCTTGCCGCTAGAACGGTCCACATCGAGCCGGTCGGCCTGATCCGCCCGCTGCTGGAGTTTCTCGAAGGCCTCTTGATAACGGTGGTCGGTGAGGGTGCCAGAGCGCCACATGATTTTGAGCGAGTAGTATTCGGCGATGCCTTCCACAATCCAGTCACCGCCTTTTTCCGCTGTGAGCCGGTTCGCGACGTGCATCAGCTCATGGATCAACGTGCTGGTTGCGTCGTTCTCGCTGACTAGCGGCGGGTCGGCATGCAAGAACAGTGAATTCGGGCCGGAGAGCCCGCCGCGCCACATTGGGTCGCTGGCACTAACGACGAGCAGCCGCTTGGGCATGTCGGGAATAACATGGCGAAACTGGGGCAAGTTCCAGTTGAGCATGGCGAGAATGTCGAGCCGCCGCACGCCCTGATCCATGGGCCCTGCCACAATTACCCGCACGCCGGCAATCTTCTCCCGCCGCACCCCCAGGCGCCCAGCGGCCATCCAACCCGTGGGCCGGTCGAAGCTCCGATGTGCGTGCTCGATCTGGTAAACATTTTTTTTGCTCTGGGGATAGGCCGAGACAAAGGACCATCCCGGTGGCAGATGAACGTGTAGCGACGCGTCCGCCTCCGCTGCTTGGCGCTGCTCGGTCTTGGCGGGCGGAAAAAGATCATCTCCGCGAAATAGTGCCCAGTCATCCGTCATATGTGCATCGAATCGGCCATTGGAACGGCGGTTTTCGATGGTCGCGTGAAACGACAATCGATCCCCCCCCGTCGGGCGGCGACCAGATGACGTATTGGCCATCGACCTCAAGCTTGCCATCGGCCTCAAAACCACTGTGGCGCAACGGATCGATGTGCAGCCGCAACGACCCAATATTCCTGGTCGCACCCTTGCTGAGCGTTAGCGCGATTTCGGCGCGGTCCTCTTCGGGCTTCAAGGTGAGATCGTAACGCAGTCCGTAATGGTCACTCTTAGTCTGCGCCGGCGCCACCCCGGCAAGCGGCACCAGGGCGACGAGAATCACAACGATACGTATTACAGAATTCATAGCGAAACATGACGATCTCAAATCGAAACTCACCCGCGCGTTCGGGAAGCTGCTTCAAGCACAAGTCGTTGCGGGTCGCATGGCGACCATACGGCACAGGGGCGCCAAGAAAAATCGAATGCGACGAAACGCTGTTGGTTCATGACCCAATCCCTCCACGGAGATCGTGCTGAATAGCCTCCCAGTGTATTCGTTTGGCAGTAATAAAGAAAATTCGTATTCAATCCGGGCTAGTAGCTGACACGATTTACGGTCTGAGGTACCATGCACGGTTCTTCCTCTGCCTCTTAGCGCGATCCACGATGACCTGCTCACTTACTATAAAATGCTTCTGCCTCTTTGTTGAGCTCGTCGTCATGTGCTGGCAACTGCCGCTGCAAGCGGCGAGTGTCAATGCCGAGCAGTTGGCCGCACAGGTGCGGATCCATCGCGATGCGTATGGCGTGCCGCACGTGTTTGGGGAGGACGACGCGAGTGTGATTTTCGGCTTTGGCTATGCACAAGCCGAAGACTACTTTTGGCAAGTGGAAGACGTCTACATCCTGGCCCTGGGCCGTTATGCCGAAGTGCATGGGCCGAAGGGGCTGAACTCGGATTTGCTGAACCGGGCATTTGAGATCGTCCCACGGAGCCAGCGCGATTTCGCGGCGCTCGACGCGACCTCGCAAGAGCTCTATGCGGCGTTCGTAGCCGGAATCAACTATTACTTGGCCAGGAACCCTCAGGTGCGGCCGCGACTGATCCAGCGATTCGAGCCTTGGCACGTGTTGGCCTACCATCGGCACGTGGCACTGGAGCTTTGTTTTCGGTTCGTCGGCCTGAAAGACAGCAGCTACGTGCCGCGGCGGAATCCGCATATTTGGACCGTCACTGGCAGCAATGGCTGGGCATTGAGCGGGAAGCGTACCAAGTCCGGTGGCACGATGCTGTTGGCCAATCCGCATATGCCTTGGTTTGGCTTTGCCCAGCTGATGGAGGTTCACTTGCACTGTGAGGCCGGGCCCGACAGGCCTGGATGGAACTTTATCGGCGCCGGCTTCTACGGCTGTCCCACGCTTGCGTTGGGGCATAATGCGCGGCTCGCGTGGACGATGGTGTCGAATGAGCCCGATATTGCCGACAGCTGGCGAATCCGCTTCGACCATGCCGAAGACCGACTGGCCTATCGCTACGCAGGCGGCTGGCGCACGGCGGAGGTTTGGCAAGAAACGATCAAAGTGCGGAAGACGCACGGCATGGAAGACCGCACGCATGAGTTTCGCAAGACGCACCACGGGCCGATCGTTGCCCGCGAAGAGGAGCGGACCATGCTCGCGGCCCGAATCTCGGGACTTTTCGACTCCATTCCGATGCGGCAATGGCTGCAAATGGTCAAATCTCGAAATCTGGCAGAGTTCCGTCAAGCACTAAGCATGCTGCAAGTGCTATACATGAACGTGCTGTATGCCGACGCGGACGGCAACATCATGTTTCTGTACACCGCCCGAGTGCCGCGGCGGAACCCCGACTTCGACTGGTCGCAACCTGTCGATGGTAGCGACCCGGCTACCGAATGGCTAGGGATTCACACACTGGAAGAACTGCCACAAGTATTAAACCCGGCCGCCGGTTTCGTCCAAAACTGTAACTCATCGCCACTCATCACTACCGATGGCGACAATCCGCAGCTCAAGGATTTTCCGTCGTACATGATGGGGGATGCAGACCAACTCAAGCGGCGCGCGCTGCGATCTCTAGAACTCTTGCGAGACATGGACTCGATGACATTCGAGGATTGGCAGCGCGCGGCATTTGACACCGAAGTGTATTGGGCCCGCCACGAATTGCCGAAGTACGCTGAGGAATTTCAATCGCTTGAGCGAAGCGACCCCGAACTGGCCGCGCGTGTGCGAGATTTTCTGGAGCATCTCTTGGCTTGGGACGCGCGTATTACGCCTCGGTCGACGGCTGCAACCCTTTGTCAAGCGTGGTACGAACAGCTTTATGGACGAGGATACCCGGGAGAATCGATGCGGGCGCTCTACGTGGACAATCCCCGAAAGCAATTCGAAGCCTTGGCACGTGCGGCTGACCGGTTGCGGGCGATGCACGGCGACTGGCGAGTTCCCTACGGCGAAGTGTATCGCAGCCAAAGGCAGCCAAGGCTTGCGGATCTGACGGACGCCCGGTTTGACGACGGTGCGGCCAGCTTACCTGCCCGTGGCGGACACGGGCCGATGGGTGTCGTCTTAACCCAGTATTTTACGCCGAGCTTGGAAATTCCCTGGGTAATCTCCCAGCGCCGCCGCTACGGTTTGGTCGGTACTTCGTATCTGGCGACTTACGAATTTACCCCGGGGGGCGTATCTGGAGCCAGTTTGGTCCCGTTTGGCACGAGCGGCGAACCCGACTCACCCCATTACTTCGATCAGGCACACCTCTTGGCCGAAAAGCGGCTCAAGCCGGAACTCTTCACCAGGCAGCAAGTTCAGGCAGGGGCCGTCGAGAGCTATCACCCGGGCGAACGCTGACAAGATGCCCGGCTTCTTGGTCTGGCAAGGTTGAGGTATACTGTATCGCGCAGGCGCGTTCTTGCTTTATATTGCACTACTCAATCACGTGACCGACCACGGTGCGCTTTCATAATGCCAAAATACGTTGTTCGACATGGTGTGATGCGACACTTGGGGGTGTTTTCTACTCGTGGCAATGACGAGTACGCTCGAGGGGCACAAGTGATCGCTAGGACCAGCCGAGGACTGGAAGTGGGCGAAGTGCTCTGTGAAGCCAGCGAACACGCCCTCGCGAATATGCAAGATCCCAAGACGGGACAAATTCTGCGGGAACAAAACGACGAAGATGACGGCGAATTGCGTCGTTTGCTCGAACAACAGCAGGGAGAGCACAAAATCTGTGCCGAGCGCATCTGCGAGCTGGGCCTCGACATGCGTCTTGTCGACGTGGAGCACGTCTACGGCGGCGAACGGATTATCGTTTATTATCTGGCCGAGGAGCGGGTGGATTTTCGCCTATTGGTCAAAAATCTGGCGACTGAGTTTCAAACGCGCATCGAAATGCGGCAAATCGGAGTGCGTGACGAAGCTAAACTGCTGGCCGACTATGGAGATTGCGGTAAACCGGTCTGCTGCAACACGCATCTCTCCGAAATGCCACCCGTTTCGATGCGAATGGCGAAGCTGCAGAAGGCAACCCTAGACCCCAACAAGATTTCTGGCCGCTGCGGCCGCCTTAAGTGCTGCCTCCGATATGAATACGATACCTACCAAGACCTGCAAAAAGACTTGCCCCCGGTGGGATCAGAGATTATCACAGAA
>Ga0209403_10005839_pt1 | contig 12703 bp, 11 predicted proteins | sample ArcticOcean_MG_C_8_FD_187440 | JGI IMG/M metagenome (GOLD analysis project Ga0209403, IMG submission 187440) | Marine microbial communities from western Arctic Ocean - ArcticOcean_MG_CB11_86 (SPAdes) (version 2) | ecosystem: Environmental > Aquatic > Marine > Oceanic | place: Arctic Ocean... | reverse complement strand
GTGCTTGCCATATCCACAGCACCATCAATGTCCACGACATCTAAATTAGTAGTTCCTGCTACATCAATAGCTCCAGAAATATCCAATGTTGCGGCATCTAGTTCGCCAGTAATTGTAAGGTTGCGAAGACCTGTATAGTCTTTGTTAGAATCTAATATAACTGCCTTAGAAGCTATTGCTGTACCTACTGCTGTACTACCAAGGTCTAAGGCATTGATCTCGCCCACAACTACTGTAGCGCCATCTAAGATATTTAATTCTGCTGCTGTTGAAGAAACTGCAGTTCCGTTAATAGAAAGTGCATCAGTTTCTAAAGTTCCGTCAATATCAGCATCTCCAGAAATATCAAGAGTAGCTGCATCAAGTTCACCAGTTAATGTAATGTTTCTAAAACTTGCTACATCTTTATTAGCATCTGCTGTAACTACTTTACTAGCTACTACAGTACCTACGACACTTCCAGTATCGCTGTAATTAAGTTCTGATGCAGTACTTGTTACACCATCTAAGATATTTAACTCTGCTGCAGTACTTGTAACACCGTCTAAAATACTTAACTCTGCTGCAGTACTTGTAACACCGTCTAAGATACTTAACTCTGCTGCACTGCTTGTTACACCATCTAAGATATTTAATTCTGCTGCAGTACTTGTTACACCGTCTAAAATATTCAACTCCGCTGCAGTGCTTGTAACACCGTCTAAGATATTTAATTCTGCTGCAGTACTTGTTACACCGTCTAAAATATTCAACTCTGCTGCAGTGCTTGTTACACCGTCTAAGATACTTAACTCTGCTGCAGTACTTGTTACACCATCTAAAATACTTAACTCTACTGCAGTACTTGTGACACCATCTAAGATATTCAACTCTGCTGCAGTACTTGTTACACCGTCTAAAATATTTAACTCTGCTGCTGTAGCTGTTACACCGTCTAAAATATTCAACTCTGCTGCGGTACTTGTGACACCATCCATAATATTCAATTCAGCGGCTGTTGCTGAAATAACAGTACCGTTAAAATTTATAGCATCTGTATAAAGAGTACCATCAAAATAACCATCTTTAAATTCTAAAGAAGATGTACCGAGGTCAATATCATTATCTGTTACAGGTACAATAGCACCATCTTGAATCCTGATCTGCTCTACAGCACTGCTAGAAACTTGTACAAAGAATCCCCAGCGATTGTTAGTACTATCTGCTACAATCTTATTAAGAAAATCTTGATCTCCAATAGTATGAATGTTTCCACCTTCAGCAGAAGTTCCATCATGTCTATGACCAGTAGTTCCAGAAGAAGCATAAGAAAAAGCATTTACAATCTTATTGTACTCATTGTTAAATAATGAAGAACTTATTGTGTCTCCGTCGGAAAAGCTGCTCTGTCTTGTGTAACTTGTGCCTGCCATGTTATCTCCTATTAGATGGTGTATAATCTATATACATACCATTTATTGAATAAGGTGGATTAGAATCCTCTGTTCTTAATCTAAAATTAGTAGTGTGTCCTCCTCCTTGTACAGCTTGCCTCACCATAGGATCATTAGATGCTCCAAAGACGCCTGTACCAAAAAGAGACTCTCCAAAAATAGCAGGTAAAGGGACTGAAAGAAGAGTATAATCATCGGGCTGTGGAAAATCTGTATCTGCATAATTATAACGTACTCTTAAAACAGGCTGAGATGTACCTTCTGGAGTTATAGAAATTTTAACATAGTTAATATTTTTTCTTGTTCCAAAATCTCCAAAGTCATAGTTAGGAGTTTCATAGGTAGCTCTCATACTTGCAGCAGCTCCCTCGTGATAAAAAACACTTCCAGAATTGTGGATGTATACATAGCCATCATCATCTCCATGATATGTTTTTTCTATTCCGTTGCTATTAAAACCTGAAGTTATAGCAGTAGCTTGTATTCCTTTAGTTTCTGACCATTGAAATCCCTGAGATGTAATAGAACCAATAAGTCCTTTAGCCTGTGAAGACCCTGCACCTGATATAGTATAAAATAATCTATACTGAGATTTCTGTCTTAAAACTACAGTAGCTACTACATAAGAGTCAATACCATTAGCAATAGTTTCTGTTATAGAGACTATCTGTCTGCTTACTGTTCCTAATTCTACGTCACCGATACGAGCAGTACCAGCAATAGTCCTAACTCCATCAGGACTTAAAAATACTAAGTCACCAGCAATTTCCTGAATACTATGATTATCTAAGCAGCCTACGTTTTTAGTTACAGGCACCACAGCTATAGTAGAAGAAGTATTTATGTTTACTAACTTATAAATACTATTTTTACAAAAGATAATAAGATCATCTCGAAAAGATTTTAAACCTATAACTTTGTCATCAAGTTTTATATTTCCAGAACCTGTAGAAGTAAAGTCATCTATATCATTAGTACCACTATAGTAAATAGTATTGGGGTTATTAGAATCCCCAGACACAACATAATGTTTATCGTGAATTACACCTACAATAGGATATACAGTACCACTTACCGTGACCTCTTTAGCAAAATAAGTTCTATTACCTAATGCTCCCGTACCTGTCATTTTAAAGTAAAAAGGTTTAGTAGCAGAGGCTTCGTCAGTAATTAAAAGCTCTCCATACTGCGTATCACCTTCATAAAAAGCAAAATTACATTGGTTTTGATTTGTCCTAGCTAAAGCAGATCTTCCTGTAAAAGCAGAATAGTCATCTCCCCCACCAGCTACAGAAGCTCTATTTATCTGTAACCATGTTTCACCCTCCAAGGTAAAATATATATTTGTACCAGAGCAAGCTATAAGACCGTCCGCATAAACAAAAAGACCTAGAATAGCATTAGTACTATTAGGTCTTGCTGCATCTCCACCACCAAAAGGTTCAAAACCATTTATTCTTCTGTAACCACCATCTGAATCTACTTCAAAGTTTTCAAGCTTTGTAGCAAGACCCGGATTAGAAAGCATTTCAAACTGGTTTAAGTTTGTATTTAAGCCTCCTTTACAGGACACACCGAAAGGTAAAGACTGTGGCATTAGACGAATATAATCCTGTCATCTTTAAAGTAACCGGGATCAGGCTCCATAAGATGTAACTTCATATTTTTTAAATTTCTTTTATAATCCTCTAGGGCAAAAGCAGAACCTTGAGCATTATCATTAAACTGGTGTATATAGTATCTTGCTTTACTTATAAGTACAGGAACATATAAATCTGGAAAGACTACTGTATCTGCATATAAATCAAGCTTAGTAGGCTGATTAAAAGCAAAAAACCAGATTCTATAAACTTGATCTGGTATAGGGCTTAATCCAAAGTTTCGGGCATCAGGACTTCTTACAACCCTTCCGGGTACGCCATATGATTGGGAATCTGCATCATCTAAATTTTCAGAAATTCTAAAATAATCTTTCCATTCTTCAATAGTAGTATGTCTTAAGTTACGCGCAGTATAAGGAGCAGATTCTCCGCTTACACCTACAGTAGTAAGATAAAAATTATCCCAGTCTATATATCCATAGTCTCCTAAAATAGAAGAACTGGCAGGTTTTAATTCATACCAACGAGTACCAGCTACTGTTTCTATATAAGTATTACCATACATAGGATCAGTAGCTCCACTTTCTGCTGTAGATAAAAAAGGCCACTGAGGTTCTTCATTAACTATATCTAAATATGCTCTATTAACAATATCTTTTACATGTGTCTGTATACCTACAGAAGATGCAAAAGTAGCTGAAGTTAATTCAACTTCATTTACTTCTCTTAAGATTTCATTACAGAGCTGTTGATAGGTAGTAGCCATTAGTAAGTTACGCTGTTATTTTTCCCAGCTTTAGCAACACAAGCCTTTTCCATAGAAGAAATACCAGAACTTACTTTGCCACCATGCATCTTTTTATTACGGTCTTTCTCAGCCGCTGCTTTACCCTCTTTAGTATAGGGGTATTTTTTACCATTAACCATCGGCATTATTCTTCTCCTTAATCTTGATCAGATTCAAAAGTCTTAGATGTTTCTCTTGCAATCTCAAACTCAGACTGAAGTCTATTTGAAAGAGGATCTTTGCTAAAGATACGATCATAGTTTTCATCGTATGTAGCTTTATTAAAACCTTTCCTAAACCTGCTTTTTTCACTAGCAATTGTTCCAGTAGACATTACAAATGGTTTTTCTTCAGAGCCTATTTTAGCCATTAACTACTCCTGAAAAAGAAGGGGGCCACCGAAGCAGCCCCCGGCTAGTTTAGTCAATACCATAGAAGGCAGATACGAGAGCGCCGTCACGAAGGACTTTTGCTCCATATACATGCAGACCACGGACAATATCACCGAAGCTATCAGGATCACGAATGACCTCAGAGTTGGTGATAGTTTGTGCAGTTGCCGTAGAACTCATATGACCACCAATACACTTACCTGCTGCGTTAGTCGTAGAGGCAATGTTATTGGTCTTGTACATATCAAAACCACGGAGCTTGCCAGAGCTTACCAAACCATTACGGATGGAACCCTGACCTGCGTTATAGTCAACTGACAAGAGCTTAGAAGAGCTTTGTACAAGGACTTCATAGAACTCGGGGTTAGCCAAGAACCAGCGTCCTTCTTCAGGAATATTTTGCTCATCCAAGAGACGTGCCATATGAGACAGAACGTCAATAGGATCATGCTCACTTCCAGCAAAACCGATGTCCAAGTTACCAGTACCATCAAAGGTGCCTGCTGCAAGGTCAGTTGCACTATCAGAACCTAAGATATGGTTAGGACTAGACGCAGCTACACCAGCAAACATCGTAGCGATTACACCTTCATCAAAAGCATCACGCAAAGCGTAAGCAGCCGAAGAAGTTGCAGCTTGTTGGAAGTTTACATGTGACATATTACTTTCAATATCATCAACGATGAATTTGAAAGCGTTAGCCGTATCCACAACCAACGTAATCTCTTGATCCGTTAGCTTGGTAGCTGTTACATCTGCACCTCTTTCATACTGGTAAACAGTAATTTCAGGCTCTTTGATAATGCGTACACTATCTCCAAACGCTGAAATTTCACCAGCATAGTCAGTATTCGTAATAGCCTCTGCTACAGAAGCTTTACGAAAAAAGTTAAGAACCTGCTTGGAATAAACCTTAGGCAGGAAGAATGAGTTCGTTTGACCCGATACAGAGTTACCAAAGTTAGCATTGGTATCTGTACTCGGCTCAAAGAACTGGTCTGATTGATTATAAGCCATTGTTATGTGCTCCTATATAAAACATAAGTTAGGCTACTACGCGACCCTCCACCAGTGCATGATTAATTTCTTCTTCATATTTATCAAACTGATCAAGGGACATAGCAGCTATTTCCCGTTCAGTCCAGATTTTAGGTTGACGAGCATCTACAGAAGTTGTTTTAGTTGATACCATATCTGCTGCCGAACCTTGCGGCTGTCGCCGTCTGGGCTGTGTCTGTGTTTGAGTAATGCCATTTTCTATTTTATAAAGATCAATAGCTTTTGAAGCTAAAGAAACATTATCAGGATTATTATAAATCCAATTTTGTATTTGTTCAGGTTGTTCTTTAGCCCACCCATGAAAGTTTTCATCGCCTCTAATATCTTCAAAGTCAGGATGTCTATCCCTTAAGGAAGTCTCTGCTTCTTTCTGAAGTATCTCAGTTTCGCGTCGACGCATCGAGCTTAACTGAGACTCAAGTTCAGATACTTGGCGTTTACTTTGCAAATGTGCTACAGTTTCAACTGTACTATACAAATCAGGATACTGTTCTTTAAACTGCTCTAGTTCTTCAACAGATCTAGGAGGCTTGTACTGAGGTTCAGAAGCTCTAGTTTGAGCTACTAATTCCTGTTCCTTCTGTTTAAATTCAGAAACCTTATTATCGTAATGCTTCTTTAAATCATCGTATCTCTTTTTATAATTATGAGACGGTTCTTGAGACGACTCTTGAGGGGCTTCTTCCGAGGTGGCCTCAGGTCCAAAAAATAATCCGTCTGCATCTCCCATGCTAGGTTTGTCTGGCTTATGCCAAGCTTTTTTAGCATTATATGGGTTAGGTTGTTCTGACATACTCTCTCTCCTTCACGGGGCTTGTGTCTTGCAAGGTAGCCATGCTTCTTTTATTGGCCTATAAAAGATATGGGGCTTGTCTTATCAAGGTAGCCGTAAAAATTATCGAACGCTAGGCATCCTATTAGAAGCCATCATAAGTTTTTCAACTTCATCATCAGCAGAATCTTTTGAAAATGCTGAGTTTTCAGGTCTAGATAGTAATCCCCCTTCGTTCTTTCCTTGTAAACCACCGTCATAAGCGCGTTCAGCATCATCCATCATTACTTGGAGATTATCCGCACCAATCTGATCAGTGGCCTTTCTGGTCATAACAAATTCTCCATCACTAAGTCTAGCGGGGATAGAATCTGATACTCCCGTTCCCGGCCCTTCTACTTCTCCAGAGCCAGAAAATTCAGAAGCAGTATCTACAACTTTGTCAAAGATTTGACTAAGCCTTGGATCTGCTGTTAATGTTTCCATTAAATAATCTTGTTCTTCAGGTTCTAAAGCTTCTGAAAGAACAAGGTCAATATATTCTCCTTCCATCTCATTATCAGGAAGTTGTGTTTCTTCTGCATTTGCCTGATCTTCAGGCGTATAAGTATCTACAGGCATACCTTCAACAGGCATACCTTCAACAGGTATCAAAAGAGAGCCTTCTGTTTTGTTTGAACGAGCACTCTCTTCACTTTCTAAAGCTTCAATAAGATACTCAACCTGTTGTCGCTCTTCTTTAGGTAACTCTTCTAAAGTAACCTGTCCATCTCGAACAGCTTCCACTAGTTTATAAGTTTCAACAGAAAAAGGAGCGTGTCCTTTAGGAGGCTCTGGGTTTTTTTCAAGAATATTATTTTTTTTAGGCATCTCTAGACTCCATCATTTGTTCAACATTATCCTTCAACCGCTCTAGGCGTTCCAGAGAACTCACTCTCCCCTGACTGCGGTACACCTCCAGTTCCGATGTTGCCCCCACCAGTACCTGTAGCTCCAAGATCTTGAGCGCCTTCAGGTACTCCTTGAGCGGCTCCCATGCCTCCGGGTTTTTGACCACCGGGGCCAGCTTCCGCGCCAGCGTTTTGTCCAGCATTCTGCATCCCTATAATTTGTGCCATGATAGCGGCTTCTTCAGGATCATTCAGAAGTTCATCTGGGTCTAGATCCAAGCTGTAAGCAAGCTCGCTAATAAGCTTGTTGATTTTAACAAAAGGAGCTACTGCTGGATTCTGTACGGTTTGTAAGAATGTAGTCAGTCTTTGACTCCTCACCTCTTTCTGCATCAGACTATTAGTACCTGTAGCTCTTACTTCTAAGTCTCCTTGTACATCTAACTTACCTTCTAAGAATTGCATATTCCATTGGAAGTAAGCCTCTCCTAAAGGTTTTAAAAGAAAGTCATCAAGGTTCTTAATAACGGTTTTAACATTTAATGAAGCTGCTCCTAACAACATAGACATTCCAGAAGCAGTTCTGGTCATACTCTGTACACCTGTCTGACCATGACTATAACTAGGAATACCTGTCTGTTCATCAGCAAGCTGACGGAACTTATCAAACATCATCATGTTTTCTTGGGATGTATTAGGAAACTTCAAACCATTGATAGCAGTTCCCGGTACACCTGCTTGCCTCCTGAAAACTTTACCGGGATAAATCTCCATAGACTGACCACCTACTAAGGAAGTCTCATCTACATCAAATACAAGAGATCCAGATAAAGCTAAATTATCAATAGCCATTCTTGCATGACCATTCATAATCTTTTGAGAGTCATCCATGTTCTCTGCTACACCGATACCAAAAAAGCTATACGGATTCTTTTCGTAGCTAAAAGAATGGTAAGGGATTCTAAAAGGTGTAAAAGGATTTACTACAGTTCTTAAAAGTTCCCCGTTACAAACCCAAGCATTTATCTGTACTTCATCTAAGTCATCTATTTCTTCTGAGAGTTCCATACCTACCTGACGGCAGTACTCAGCATCCATAACACCCCAGTACTCTATGACTTCAAACTGTCCTGAGTCTTCTGAAATAGGATTATCTCTCAGTTCATTCTCGTAACCTTTCTCTACATAGTTAGGCCCACTCTGGAGACAGTTCCTAATGGCTTCCTTATCAAAGTAAGGCATCTTTCCTAAGGCTCGTAACTGTGTCCTATTAAGTCTGTGCCTATGTAAAACATATTCACATTCGGATAAGCTGGTAGCGTTGGGGTCTGGGAAAAAATCCCAAATACTGACAAACTCAAGACGAGGAACACGAACATCAACAGGAGTATATTGTCTTTCTCCTTCAACATCTTCCCAACGATGTAACGTCTTGTTAAAGTTAAATGGTCCTTTAATAATACCAGTCCCAAAAAGTGCAGACTCAAATAGCGCATTGCGTATTTCACTGGCTCCGTTAGACTCCTCTATCTGATCATGTATAAGTTTTTCCATCCTTCTTGCAGATTTCTGAGCAGGATTTAACTCTAAAGCTTGTGCAATAGGCACAAGATTTTCTTTTAAAACTCCTGCTTCTTCTGCCTGTACGTCTACAGGAGGAACAACTTCAAACTTACCAGAGCCATGAGTTGCTCCGGGTTTTAAAGTTTTACCATCTCCCGCGTAACCTACATCAAAAGGATTTTCCGCCTCTTTAGTCTCTCCCACACTCGTTTCAAGACCCGGCGAAGGATTGTTAATATCCAAGTGAGCATGTTCTGCTACTCCTTCAGGAACTTTAGTTTCTGATACGCCGATAGGAAATTTACCGGAGCCAAAGATAACTTCTATAAGTTGTCCAAAGGCTGCGAGTACTTTAGTCTTAGTTATTTTAACGAATACTCTGGACTTTTCAGACTCTCTGAACTTTACATTCTTAGCATAAAGACCTCTATAGTTATGATAAGCAGTTAACCACCTACCTTCATCAAGGTCTCTAGCAGACTCAGCAGAAGCAAATCTGTCATTTATAAGACCTGTGAGATTTTTACGAAGGTTTTCTTCTAGAGTAAGTTGAAGACCTTGTTCATCTTCAACTTTCTCAAAGTAAATCTCATTAGCCGTTAATGTATTCTCTTCTTCCATAATATTTAATCAGGTAACACGCCAAGATGTAAAAACTCAACCAAGAAAGTAACCGTGGTTGCTGCCGTTGCTAAGTTAGTTTGTGCAGCTTTAAGTCTAACATGCAAAGTACGTGCAGAAGCCGTATACAAAGTAGAAGCAATTACAATAGCTTCTGACGTTGCAGGACCACCCACGACACCAGCAGTAGTAGCGGTGCTTACAAACTGGCTAGCTGCATGACCATGAGAATTCTGAATAAGGTACAAGGGTGCATTAGCAGTCCAAGTTACAGCAGAACCTCCATCATCAAGAATAGCTTCTTCGTCAATAATCTGACCACCACCGGCAGCAGTACCCAAGTCAAAGTCTACATCGTCTCCAGAGTTACCAGCAGTAACAATGTTACCTGCTGGAATAGCAATTAAGTTTCGTATAATAGTATCTGCTGGTTGAGTAAAACTTACGTCTACGTTCTGACTATGCGTTACTGCAATAGTGCCCGTAGTTGTTGAAGCCCACGAAGTACAAATGTGGTCAGCAAGTTCTTGGACATCTCCTGCACGAGCAGAGTTGCGTCCGGTATTTCTAATTTCAAAAACAGGATTTGCCATTTTATATATCTCCTTTAATATCCAAATTCAGCATCTGCTGGTGTGTAAGCTTGTTCCATTCTTAAGTTTCTAAATTTACTAAAAACGTCATTTACCTTAGGTCTAGACATAATTAAATATCTTAAGGCATCATAAGCATGATCAGGGGCGTGAGTATCCACGTCCTCTGGGTTACTTTTATCTAAAGGAAGACCTTGTAATTCTTTTATAAGATTAGGACAACTGCTAAAAATCTGCAGCTTAGGTCTTCCATTAGACTGTACTCTTAAATACTCGTGAATCTGTATCTTACCTTGTATTCTATTTTTATCTGACCTACGCAGCTTATGCCCAGCCCTCTGTAAAGTTTCTCCTACGGTTGGACCTGTAGTACCTGTCCTATTCCATGCTGAAGTATCTAGAACTCCTTGGACACTATATGGATCTTCTAATTCCATGTTAGTGAGCATAACTGCTAAATCTTCTCCTGTAAGACCTTTTCTATATAATTCTCTGTAAATAATTAGTGTGTTGTCATCAGGATCAATTGTAGCCCAAACACATGCACTTTCTGAAGCATAACCATAGTCAATACCTTTAATTCTTTCCCAGCTTATAGGAATTTCAAAAGGTGGTATTACGTGTACATCTAAATCAAACTCTGTGAATGCAGCACCTTCTGTAACATCCCAACTACCTTCCAGAAGCTGTTTACGCTGAACTTCTGGAAGTGCCTTGAGCATTTGCTCGTAGCGTCCGTCTTTAGCCAGATAAGGATTATCTTCCAGTCTGGCAGTAATGAAACGTCGTGTAAGTCCATCTTTACCTGTGAAACTTACGTTAGGTTCTTCTGGACTTACATACCGCTTCTTTACCCAATGTGCTCCTACACCACCGGGGTTAGCGGTACAACGCATGTAGGGCGTTATTTCTGAATCTGTAGTCCTTAAACGTGATGCTAGATAGTTCCAAGAAAACTCTGTGTTTAAGTGCGTGATCTCATCAAAACCTATCCAAGAGTAGGCTTGGCCCTGATACCTATAAACATCTGCATCTCTTTCAAGGAAACCAAACTCCAGCTTTGCTCCGCTGGGGAAGTTCCATATCTTTTCTACTTCTCTAAACTTACACCCCGGAAAAGCTCTGGGGTAAAGCTCACGGGACTTATCAATAAGTTCCCGAAGTTCTGGCATAGACCTTCTCAGGATTAAAGCCCTGTGGGCAGATCTATGGCAATTTCTCAAAGGATCAACAAGCATAGCATAAGACTTACCACCGCCTGCTGCACCGCCATAAAGAACATCAGTTTCTGAAGCTGCTAAGAAGGCTGTCTGTGGACCTTCATTAGGCTGGAATATAACTTCTTTCCTTGCAGCCTTCTGAACAGCCGGTGAAAGTTCTTCAATGTCAGCATCTGTTACAACTTTACCAGCCTTCGTCTCAGTTTCAGAATCTTCATCAAGTTTTGTTAAAGTCTTGGTTTTAGAACCTAAAGAGTTTTTAGCATTGGTTAATTGTTTTTGAAGCTTTTTAACTTGTTCTTTTTTATCTCTTAACTCTTGTCTAGCAGATATCTTAGCTTGATTAGCTCTTGTATAATGATACTTACCTTTATTACCTATTGATTCTCTTTCTTCTTTTACATAATTAGCAAGAGATTGTACAGATATACTATAACCTTCATGTTCTACAAATAATCTACCTTCCCTAATAGACTTGATAGACCCTGAAACAATGCCCTCTACAACCTTTTTTAATATTTCATATTTATTTTCGTTGCGGACAAATTGTTTGTTAGGCTTATCATCGTCATATGCAAAAGGTGCTGTACCCTGTGTTCTTGCTTTAGTTTTCGGCAACTTCAATATCTATTACCCTTTTTGCAGGAAGAATGAATAAAGACCCACTACTATCATCTACACTAATATCTAACTTATCTGTTTTACTAACTCCAATACGATCTAAGATGGTTTGGGCCGCTTGTAACTTCACATTGGCTTGAGGAATAGGTTCATCCGATTCCATCACATGTACAAGTTTAAAAGCAGCTCTAGGTGCGGATTGAGCAAGGATCTGAGTGGCTAAATCTATTATTTCATTTTTAAGGGATTTTATAACTTGAGGATAGCTTCCTTCAGCATAGCCTGCTAAATCTGCTGCTAGTTTTAGATCACCTCCCGTTTGGATTAAACAGTCCAAGAACTTTTGTTGTCTTTCTGTCAGATCACGCTCTGATGATTTTTGTGGTAAATATTTATTCATAACTGCTCATTATAGAGAGGAATTTAACATCTGTCAAGTTTTTATTGACAAAACAAGAAAACAACTCTATAATAGGCAAACACGCCTTTCAAGAGGTTTTAAAAGCTTTTAAAAGGTTTTATAACTTTCTAAAATAATTTATATAATAAATATTATAAAATATATTATTAGAAGCTTTTAAAACTTTCTAAAATAACTTATAAATAAATATTATAGAAATATATTATTAGAAGCTTTTAAAAGGTTTTAGAAAGGCGGTCCCTCAGAAAGTTCCCCAAAGGTTGGACAATTTTAAAAGTTGTCAAAATGTTTATGAATGTATATATGTGTAGGGGGAGGGGGTATGGCCTCCTGCCTACCCTCACCTTTCTTTCACCTTTTCACAAACTTTCTCTCACTTTTTCAAACCTTTCCCAAAAGTCATCGGTTTTTCAAAAGCTTGCCAAAAGGTAGGTCTTTCTAAAGGTTTCCCAAAAGGAATCAATCTTCTCAAAGATTGCCAAAAAGTGCGCCTTTTCAAAGGTGGACAATTTGCACAAGGTTTTAAAGTGTCTCCGATCCCTAGCACAGATTGAACAAGTTTTCAATATTTTGAAAAACTTAAATTCATTTCACACGCCTTCACTTTTCCTTCATTACCTCACTTAAACCTTCATTCTTTTTTTTCTTCATTTGGTTCCTTTTTCTTGTTGCTTGTGTTCTAATTCTCCCTGTCGCTTCATCTACTACACAGGAAATACACATGTTAGGC
>Ga0209403_10005835_pt1 | contig 12711 bp, 9 predicted proteins | sample ArcticOcean_MG_C_8_FD_187440 | JGI IMG/M metagenome (GOLD analysis project Ga0209403, IMG submission 187440) | Marine microbial communities from western Arctic Ocean - ArcticOcean_MG_CB11_86 (SPAdes) (version 2) | ecosystem: Environmental > Aquatic > Marine > Oceanic | place: Arctic Ocean... | reverse complement strand
AAGGACGTAACGGCCATTGTTCTGTTCTCAATTGCCGCATTACTTATAGCTTCCACAGTCTTCAATAAAGACACCACCAAAATATTAGCTGCTTCTGGTGCAGTCAGCATCGTCATCGGACTCGCACTAAGGACAATTATTTTGGACCTTTTCATGGGCCTCGCCATACACGTGGACCAACCATTTAAGATTGGTGACTGGATCATGGTTCACCAGAACCGAGTAGAAACTCACATCATAGCTGAAGTCATAGAAACGAACTGGAGGACGATTCGCTTAAGAACCACAAAAAATAATATGGTCGTAGTCCCTAACAGTAAGTTAGGAGACACTATTGTAACAAACTACATGAAGCCAAATCCACACTTCAGATTGGAAGTGGATTTTACCTTGGATTTTGATGTGAGCTCAGAAAGAGCAACGAGAGTTCTCACTGCTGGAATCCGCGCCGCTTGCGAACATGAGGGCGTCCTAATTGAGCCGGAGCCTGAAGTCCGGATGAAGGCTTCAACGTTAGAAGGAATGATCTACGAGATTCGTTACTTCATCCTTCCAAAGTTCATTTCACCAAACGAATCAATACATTTGGTAAACAACACAGTCCTTGAGCATTTAATGCATTCCGGAATTGTCCCTGCTCATTCCAAGCAGGAAATTTTTCTATCGAAACGCGAAAAAAGATCACTCGACGCTTCTCTGGACAATGACTTGTACCAGTTACTAACAAGGACCGAACTGTTCCGGTCCCTGGACGCAAAAGAATTTAACTCTTTGTTGGAAAAAATGACGAAGAGGACACTCGGAGAGGGTGAGGCCCTCTACCAACAGGAAGACATCGCAAGTTCCATGTTTGTATGCGTAGAAGGCTTATTAATCAGTCATGTAGACGGCTTAGACGTTGGCAAAGTTAAAGCTCAAACAATACGCGCAGGCCAGCACTTCGGCGAAGGTGTATTCCTCGGCGGACAGTGGAGAGAATCCACTATCACCTCAAACACTGAATCCATCCTATATGAAATTCAAAGAAATGATTTCGAGCCGATACTTGCTAAATATCAAAACTTAGAAAAATACCTCGAGTCAACCCACTCTAAGTCGAACGAGGAAGCGATCGAGGCCGTAGAGAATGCCACGGAGCAAGCCAAATCAAAACCCCAAAAGAAAAAGACAACCGCCATCAATAAGGTCATGCGATTATGGCCAAAGAAACGGAAGCCTAAACAAACATTTTTTCCAGAAATGGTGCCCGACAACAGTGACTCAAAAGAGAGAAAAAAGTTAGACTAATGAATAAAAAAAATATCTATATAATTTCGGCGAGCATCACCTGCTCTTTACTGATAAATTTCAACTATGGTTTAGCAGAAGAAAATGCTCCTGAAGCCTTAGTCGTCAAAAACACGAGCCTAGCCACTCCATGGCTTCAGCAAGCACTTGATGAATTAACTGAAATCCCCAATGCTCCGAAAGATGAAATTGCATCCAAACGGATCACTCTCAGTTACATTGACCCTCTAAGAGCAACTCAATTACTGAGCCTGCACGGATACACAATTGGAAAGCCGGGAGAATCTGTCGACCCAAAAAACTTACCTGTTATCATTTCCCTTCCAGGAACAACCTTTCACGAAATTATACCGAAGCCAGAGGAGAAGTTCCCTCAAACAGAAACGGATCCCCTCAATGAGCTTGTCATCTTTCATAACCCCTCAATCCCTTCGCAATTGAGTGGCATACTTGCAAAAATTGAGTCAGAAATAGACACCCCTGCCAGACAAATCATCATCGAAGCAATGATCCTTGAAGTCTCTTCAACGGCACTGGATGAACTGGGCATCAAATGGGCCAAGACCGAAGGAGCAAATAATTTCATCGGCACCAACATGAGCGCCCTAACGATCGGCAGCCTTCAGCATCCGGCCACAGGTGCTGCGCTTGATTTAGTAACCAAAGGAGGAACTAACGGCATATTCGAAGGACTAAACGCACAAATCAAAGCCCTAGTCAGAGAAGGTCAGGCTGAAGTTCTATCCAGACCCAGCGTACTAGCACTCGACAATCGAATGGCCTACATAAATGTCTCAGAAGACCTTCCCATTGCCAATACTTCATACTCAACTTCCGGCAATTATGCCAGCACCAGCTTCACTATAAAAAAAGCGGGAATAACCCTCGCTATCCGCCCTAGGATCGACACTGAAGGCAAAGAAGTTAGCATGCAGGTCAATGCAGAAGTCACTGCCAAGATCCCTGATGCTGATGTCAATGTCCGAAGCAGTAACGGCACCATAATGGCAAGCTCTCCAACCATTTCGAATCGCTCGGTTAGAACCTATGTCAGAGTAGCCAACAATACACCCTTCATCATCGGAGGCCTCATTGCCAAAGATAAACAAATAACCAAGGACAGGGTCCCTGTTCTCGGCTCACTCCCCATCATTAAGCGTTTCTTCCAGAGCAAAAAAACAAACACCGTCAAAAGAGAAGTCATCATTGTACTGACCCCATTCGTTATTCCCGATGAAAACTCAATTGGTAAGAGCACCCCAATGGACGAAGACGCGTTTGACAGTTTTGACAATCAATTGTTTCGAGACTCTTATAGAATCAGAGGAGAAGACACCTTCGATCTTAATTATCTGTACGAAAACAAACAGCTCCAGAGGATGAAGGATCTAACAAAGCAGCTAGCCGCAAGAAACCTCAATTTAGTCAGTCAATACCCATACAAAAACTTCTACGGTGATTCCGTGCCGGGCGAAGAGATTCTATGCTACAGACAAATATACGAAGTCCTTAAGCGCAGAGGCGTGCAGAAAAAAATAAGTTCAAATAAAATCATTTTCTTTGAGCCTGATCTCAATATCGGCTCAGGAAATCGTGTCCTATTCCTAGAAGAATACATTAAACAAAATGCGCCTGAAATTCTCGGAAGCAAACCTCAATCAAAGACCATTGCCCTCTCATTTAAAATGAATCGCCTCACCGAAAAGGCAGACTCTATTTTCAGTGAACCAGTTCCAATCATAAGCGTTATTAATTGCCCAAACAAAGACAGTTGGAGCAAGACCCTCTGGGAAATGAATCAGCCCACAAAGAACGGTCAACAAAGGTTCACTGTCCTCCTACGAAATACTGGCGACATAGATAGACTGAAGTATGCCATTCTGACAAAAAAGGCCATCAGTCTTAATACTGAAGATTTCGCTCTGCGGCTGAGTAATTTTTCACGAGGTCGCTTACTACTAATACCTAGAGTGACCGAGAAAGACATCGAACTTGTCGACATAGACGTCGCTCGCGCTTTCTTCTACTCAGAAATGTATTATCAGGCACAGCAGGTCGCCATGGAAAAAGACATCAACGCTTTTCAAAAGATCACAAAGGAAAAAAAACACTTAGATCTACTGAAAATTCCCCTCTCAAAAAGTAACTAAATAATAGAAAAAGAGAAATGAACAAACGGAACAAAATTATCCTAACTATCGCATCGCTAACATGCATCTTCGCTTTGGGAGTAATATTCAACAATGGATCTGATCCTAATTCTCAAGGCACGGCTAATCCCGTTCAAGAGAAAGCAACTGATGGCCTCGCCGCGGAACAGACAACTCCTTTCGGAATTCTTGCAGACAAAGCAAAGACCAAAGCACAAAAAGGCAAAACTTTAGAGCATCTTGCAATAGCCAATCTGCACGCAGGAAACATGGAGCCTGTAATGAATATTCTTACTGATTGCCAAATAAACATCCGAGGAATTGATGACCTTAGGGAAAAAAGAGCGCTCATAGCAAGCCTCGCAGCATCACTAAAGCCTTTCGCCGGGACTAATGAAGTTGGTGAACTTAGCGACCCTATTATCTTGGCCCTCAGTTCTCCCATAGAAACTAAAACAACGACAAAAGATGAAACCACACTGCCCACTGAAAATCCTTTCATCTCCTTAGTTAATTCCGCAAAGTCTCCTAAATCCAAGCTGTTGATTAGCCAAAACCTCACCCTCGCCAACCTTTACTCTAACAATAATGAAAAAGCTAAGAAGTTCATGGACTCCTGCCTAGAAGCATTGTCTGCAATAACGGTACCCGATGAGAAAGAAAAACTAATTAAATCTTTAAGCCTCGCACTAAAAGAATTCGCTGAAGTAAGTGAAGTGACCAAATTTATGGGGCAACTAGAATCAGTCAAGGATCTTCTAAAACCCAAACAAGACCCGGCCCTAGCTCTCATAGAGAAAATACAAAACCCTCAAGGTCAGGTCAAAGTTCTTTGCGATTTCTCAGTGACTCTGATGAAAGCTGGAGAAAAAGAACAATCAAATGCAACGATTAAAAAAGCTCAAAAAATCATTACATCAATGAAAGATAAGGGAGCTCAAGCCACCTCCCTTACTTATCTTTCTGTTGCTCAATTCAATTGCGAACTCAAGGAAGAGAGTAAAGCAACCCTCAACGCCGCAATCAAATCGATAAAAGAAATCGAACCAATCAAAGAAAAAGCCGCCACCCTAAATGAAATCATTGCTACCATTGAAGAATCAGGGAACGAAAATGACAAGAAACTAATCCTTACTCAATCATTAGGAGTCGCAAAAGAAATACAAAAAAGGAGTAATGTTATGATGCAACAGGCCTTGGGCTTAGCATCCCAATTTAAAGAGGGCAAAGAAAGAGCTCTCGCCATTCAGCAAATCGCCGAAGCCATTGAATCTTCCGAAGATGAGCTTAAACTCGCAAATTTAAAGTTCAAGCTCGGCACATTATATCATAACGGCATTGATATGGAAAAGAACACAGCTCAAGCGACCGCATGGTATCAAAAAGCAGCTCAACTCGGCCACTCGAATGCCCAAGTCAATTTAGCTTTACTTCTCCTAAAGGGTGAAGGATCAGACCCTAATCCACAAGAAGCCATAGGATGGCTAGTGAAAGCTGCAAATCAGGGAAGCCCCGAAGGTCAAGCTTCCTTAGGGATGCTATATGCTCTCGGGCAAGGTGTTTCGACTGACCTCGTAAGAGCTCAAAAATGGATAACTCTTGCTGCAGAACAAGGGAACTCCGAAGCTCTAGTAGCCGTTCAAAGATTGGAACCTAAACTCAGCGAAGAACAAAAGGTACTGGCCACTGAACTCGTAAAACAATGGAAAGGTAAGAGTGGGATCGATGTTAAAAAGTCGGTGTCAAAGGAGCCTCAAAAACCATCTGACGCAAAAGCTTAATCTTATTCAGATCAAAAAAATAATCAGTAACTAGAAGAACATAAAAGCAGTAGCACCAGAAAGAAACCACCACCCACAGCCCAGCACAATCCTGCTCCAATGATCGCCTCGATTCCGAAATATTCGATAATACTCATTGGAATTTTGAGACCACTCCTAATTCCATTAGTCCATTTCATTCCATTAACTAATATCAAATATTATTTGCTCCGCAAAGATTCGATTCTCTTTTTCATGAAATTAGAATTTTTAAAATCTGGTCTCACATGAAGTTTTTCAGAAAACGCATAATCAGGAGAAAGAACAATTCCTTTATCCCCCAAATCGTTTTTCTTTCTCATTGATGACATGCTTTCAAAGAGATTTGCAAAGTTATCATGCGCCACTTTATTTCTAATCTTATTTGGCAGGGCCGCTAACAGTTTATCATAAGGCTTAAGAGTTTGATTCATCCGACTCACCGTTCCCACCACGTCAGAACCAATCATGAATTGGTCGGGGTACCTTGAAATCAAATTCACCCAACTCTCTAAGTTCGGGAGCACATAATCGTCAAGAACCACCCAAGACAAATCAATATAAACTTGATCAGAATATTGTTTGAGGACTTCATCAATCCAAAAATGCAAATCCTTAATCACAATCCTCCTACTGATTCCTGAATGACACCATATGAAATTTGTAGAAATTTCGCATCCGTTATTACCGGCACGACAATAGTCCAAGAGTTCAATAAATTCATTGAGGTACGTAGGCAACTTAACTTCATTAGTGTTACGGGAAATTGGAGCAATATTGTGATGTATACTCACCGGCAAGAAATGCTCACCAGCAAATCGACAGACCCGAGCCAAGGCTGGGTGATTTGCCCTCGGCCTTTCCCCAGTCGTCAAATTAGTTAAGTCATCGTGTCTAGACATGATCTCCCCAACACATTCCCAAACTTCAGGGAACTCTTTTATTCTCTTAATCAGCAAATCAACTGCACCAAGGTCCGTAGCATCAAATCCACAAAGAGAAGGGTGAATACCTTTGAGCTTCGACAACTTAGCAGAATTATCTGCATATTTTATTTTATAATCAAGAATAGCCGAACCAACGGAAACGTCAGTATCACGGGCAGGCTTAACCCTTGAAGGACTATCTAAATAATAGCGGGGCCTCTGGAAAGGTTCATTCTGTGACCATTTCTTAATGAAAGGCATACCACAAACCAAAGCATTGTGGACTTGCGCCTTATCCATACTCTCAAGCAATGCCTCGATCCGCCTTCCCCTTTCGCCAAAAGGGAGAGATACAAAACGGCCAGTATCATCTTGTTTTCCGTACACACCTCCTGGAAATTTTTTATCAGAATTCATAAATTCACCGTTCTGTAGAAAATCTAGAAGATGAACATGACAATCAGCATACCTCTTCACTATTCTTTCAGAAGAAGAAGACTTGATGGCTGCATGAAGCACAATCCCAAGTAACCCCACAAGAATGATCATTGAAAAAGTAAGCCCCCTAAATGATTTCATAGTGTCTTGTTAGACCAATCGAAAGAAATTTACAAGGATTAGGGTGCCGCATCAGAGGGCTTCATCTCCATTATCTTGTGAGAACTTGTTTTTATCTCTATTAAGTGCTAGTGCTTTGCGCACCCCATACAAACATATGCCTTCATTAAAGAGGACCGCCATTCTACTTATTTCATGCCCTGATCAACCTAGTCTAGTTTCTTCAGTTTCTACATTCATCGGCAAGAACAAAGGAAACATTGTTTATTTGGATCAGCATGTAGATGAAAAAAATGAAGCCTTTTTCATGAGAATCGAATGGGAGATGGACGGATTCGAGCTTACAGAAGATCAATTAAACTCACAATTTAATACAGAAATTGCCAGCGGTTCCGAAATGACATGGCACCTTCACTATAACGACCAACCACCAAAAGTTGCGATATTCGTTACGAAGGAAGGACACTGCTTATATGATCTCTTATCAAGACATGAATCTGGAGAACTCAACATCCAAATTCCGTTAATTATAAGCAATCACGATTCTCTCCAGCGAGTAGCTGACAGATTTGACATACCATTCCATCAATTCCGCATCAACAAGGAAAATAAAGCGGATCAGGAATTAGCAGAGATTGAGATATTAAAGGAGCGCAATGTCGATACAATTATTTTGGCCCGATACATGCAAATACTAAGTGACAATTTCGTTAATCATTTTCCCAATCAAATCATCAATATTCACCATTCATTTCTCCCGGCCTTTGCGGGAGCCAAACCCTATCACCAAGCATATCAGCGCGGAGTGAAACTTATCGGAGCAACAAGTCACTACGTCACCGCCGATTTAGACGAAGGTCCAATCATTGCTCAGGATGTAATTAGCGTCACTCATCGAGAATCCTTGTCTGACTTCATTCGCCATGGAAGGGACCTAGAGAAAATCGTATTGTCGCGGGGCGTGTGGGCTCATTCTCAAAGAAAAGTCCTCGTATTAAAAAATAAAACTGTTGTATTTAGCTAACCTTACGAAATATACAAAAACATGATCCTGACTGACCATGCTATAAGAGACGCAATGCAAGAAGGCAGCATTGTTGTTGAACCTTATATCGAATCACATCTAGGCACTAACAGTTACGATGTTAGGCTTGGAAAGACTCTTGCCACTTACACTGATGATGTTCTGGATGCAAAAAAACATAACAAAATTGAGAGTTTCGAAATACCTTCAGACGGATTCGTTCTAGAACCGGGAACTGTTTACCTAGGAGTGACAGAAGAATACACGGAAACTCACAAGCATGTCCCTTTCCTTGAAGGAAAGAGCAGTGTCGGAAGACTAGGAATTGACATCCACGCGACGGCAGGAAAAGGAGACGTCGGCTTTTGTAATCACTGGACACTTGAAATTTCCGCATCCAAGCCCGTCCGAGTCTATCACCTCATGCCCATAGGCCAACTCATCTACTTTGAACTTCAAGGCCAAGTTGATACCCTTTATTCACAAAAAAGCTCTGCAAAATACAATAACAGATCCCCACTACCGATAGAATCAATGATGTGGAAGAATAACTTTTGATTATTCTCTTATTTTTTTGGAAAAGTCTGGGTGATCTGCAAATTTCCTGACTCTCATCCCAGAACGAAACTTTTTCATGGCCTCCTCATAATCTAAGTCCGTATCCATCCAGCCCATCTCATGAAGCACCTTCCCAGATTGGGCAGGAAAAAGAACTCCCCTTCCATAACTGATTGATCCATCATAATTTTTCTTTATGTGATCAAAAAGCTCAGTTGTGCAATTGGCCCGTAGAGAATTATAGAACTTAGGTTCATCAGTTAACTTTCCAGCTTTTCCCGCCATACTCAGAAAGAGACTCTTCATGAATTCTTGACTCGCTTTGATCGGGAATATGTAAAGTTGAGTTCCTTCCTGACAAGCTCTCAGAGTGAGCGCATCACGCTCACTGTTCACCTGATACATAAGTTCAAATTGTTTATAGAGACCCGGGAGGAGGCTAAAGGATTCCCCCTCCTCTTTTCTTACTTCAGCCGATATAACAACTTTCCGCTCCGGACCAAAACCAAAACTAAGCATGGAATGAGCAAAGAGTTTCGAATCACCTAATGGTTCTACTACAAGGTCAAGAGAATCGAGTTGATCAAGATAATAACTACGCGTTACCCAGGCCGCGTCATAATCATCAACACTCCTCCACTTGAATTCTCTAACGTTATCAATTTTAACCACCTCCCTATTTTTTGAAAGCCGAACGACCGGAGGCTTTTTGCAACTCTCAATCCAATCCTTATAACGCTTTGGCTTTTCAAGTAAGAGCAGAACTAAAGAAATAACAAAAAGAATACCAGCAATAACCATAATAGGCTTGTTCCACTTCAATGAACGGACCACTGTGATTGGCACAATTATCATTATTGGCAAAACCACGAAAGCTGGAACCCCAATAAGAAACCTGAAAGCACCGCAAGACCATAACCAGACGAGCACCATAATTGCAGAGACAATCCGACGAAATATTCGAACCCTAGCAGATAGACATAATTGATCAGATTCCATATCCAAGACCCTCTTAAAATAACAAATTAATTCTAAATTCCTACAATTTTTGATACTTCATTTCTTAAATATAGTTTACCATAGAGCCCTTATAAGACGAAATAACTCACCCCTTTAATTTAACAAGGCTCTCAAAGTCATAGATCTAGAAACAAACCCATGTTCAAACCACTTCGAATTCTCGGCTATTTATTCGCGACTCTTTTTTCCTTTGCCTTGCTAATTGCTGCAGAGGATAAAGCAACTCCAGACACAAAAAATCGAGAACTAGCGACTGTTAACGGCAAAATAATCACGTTAGCTGATATTGAAAGAGCTCTTCGCATGCGCTACGGGCCGAGCCTAGATCAAATGCCTACCGAGCAACGCGCTAACACCATCAAACAAGTGACCCCAAGAATGGCAGAGGAACTCATCTCACGAAACCTCCTCTTAGAGGCTGCTAAAACAGCAAAGACAAAATCTAATGCTGAAGAATTAAAGAAAACCCTTGAGCAAATCAAAGGATCTCTTCCGCCGACCGTTAAGTTTGAAGACTATATAAAGAAAATGGGACACAATGAAAAGAGCTTCAAAGCGGAGGTGGCTGAAGAATTATTGATTAACTTCCACGTCCAGGAAATACTCAGCGCAGTAAAAGCGCCGACAGACACCGAACTTCAAAAACACTACGAAGAGAATAAGGAATCCTTTAACTCAAAAGAAAGCATCACTGCTAGTCACATCCTCTTAAAAGCTGACCCAGGCTCAGATGAAAAAGTGAAATCAGAAAAATTAAAAGCCATTCAAAAACTCAAAGCGCAATTAATAACTGCAAAAGGAGTTGGCTTTGACAAGCTAGCCAAAGAGCACTCAGACTGTCCAAGCAGCTCCCGCGGCGGTGACCTTGGTTCTTTTGGTCGCGGTCAAATGGTCCCCGCCTTTGAGAAAGCCGCGTTCACTCAAAAAGTCGGTGACGTCGGAGATGTCGTTGAAACACAATTCGGCTACCATCTGATCAAGGTTACAAAAAAGACCAGTGCAGGTCAGCGCAAATTCGAAGATGTGAAAGAAGAACTCACCCGCCAGCTTGATGCCCCAAAACGTCAAAAAACAATGCAAGACTACATTGCTGGTCTCGAATCAAAGGCTAAAATTACTCGCAGCACAGCAATAAAGCCTGCAGAAGAGACTCCTTCTAAAAAGCCCTAAAAGATAGGAAATTCAGCTGATTTTCCTGTATCATCAAGCCCGGATTGGTACAATTGAGGCAACATTATTCGAACGCCATTTTGTTGGTGTTGTTCCAACCTGAGAACGGAACCATCTAGCAAAATAGTTCTGATCATTCATTCCGACAGCTGCACAAACGTCCCCGACCCTCAACCCCTTAATCAACATTCTCTGTGCCTTCTTTAACCGAATCTGAGAACGAATTTGGGAAAAAGTAAGACCTCTCTCTTTCTTTAACAAACGGTTCAGGTGGTCATGCTGAAATCCCAACATCTTAGAAAGTTTTGATAAATTTAGAGACGCGTCCTCTATTTGATCATTTATTATTTTTTCAACACGCACAGTAAACGCGCCTCTTGCTCCGCCCTTAAATCTCTTAGATTCAAGCCAACCAATCGCCCGTAAAACCGGATCAAGAATATCAAGAATCACAGCTCCTACTGCAACTATTCTATCTTCACTATCTGGTCCACGCATTTCAAATAATTGAGAAACTCTTGATCGAATCAGATTAAGTTCTGTTGCCGGGAGTTCTGCTAACGTCGTTATACTTCGGTTCTGATTATTAGATAATAAATTAACATCAATCACTAGACAGAGAGGCTGTCTAGATCTTTCTTTTTCAAAGCGGTGCCGTTCATTAGGCCCAACATATATGACTGTACCTGCCCTAGCAGGGTACCGGTTCCCTTGAACAGTTTGTTCTCCACACCCGCGCAAATAGATTAAAAATTGCCCATGGTTATGGCTATGAAATGAAGATCTACTTTCAGGTAAGTGCTCATTGAGACGGAGCTTAAGTATTTCAATTCTTGGTAATGTAATGCCTATTTTTTCTATGATTATTGGCCTGTAGTTACGCATAAATCTTTAGATCTATTGTTTTATTAGTACAAATAATATAGTCGATATTATGCTAATTAAAATAGATTTGTTCTAACCATTAAAAAGAACATGCACTAAAGGTAAAAAATGAGTTCAGATTCTAATGATACACCCGTAGTGCTAGTCACTGGAGCAGGAAGGGGCCTCGGGCGTGGAATTGCTTTAGAGATGTCAAGGTGCGGATTCAGTGTTGCTATTCATTACGGATCCAGCAAAGGAGGCGCGGACGAAACTGCGGACCTATGCCTCAAAGAATCCAAAAATAAAAATCAACACTTTGACCTGATCCAAGCCAACTTAGAAGATTCAAATAGCAGGCATACTATCATTACACAGATTGCAGAAAAATTTGGCCACATAGATGCACTCATTAACAATGCTGGAATTACCGAACCGAACCGGCGAGACTGCCTAGAAGCAACAGAAGAGGATTACGACACTGTCATGACAGTAAATCTGAAAGCGCCTTACTTCCTAACGCAGGAAGTAGCTCAAATGATGATCAAACAGGGCAATGTGCCCCGATTAACACATTATCAAATCATCAACATATCATCCATCTCATCAAACACTGTGTCTGTTAACCGTGGTGCCTACTGTATTTCAAAAGCTGGGCTATCCATGGCTACTCAGGTATGGGCATCACGACTCTCAGAACACAACATACTAGTGAATGACCTGAGGCCCGGAATAATGACATCAGATATGACCGCTGGCGCAAAGGACAAATATGATGAGATATTTGCTGATGGAGATCTTGTTCCCCTTTCACGTTGGGGGACTGGAGAGGATCTGGGCAAAGGGGCGTCGGCCCTGCTCCTCGGACACTTTCCTTTCACGACTGGTCACGTGATCCCGATCGACGGAGGATTTCATCTTAAAAGACTATAAAAACAGTTATTATTCAGAGCCATGCTTCAAACCGATAAATCCATCAGTTTCAAAGATCTCAGCCCTCAACTTGATACCCTATGGGAGCTATCAGGTCAGAAAATCCTGAACATCGAAAAAGAATATGATCACTCAAAGGGCTCTCCAGTTTTCACCTCGGCCGGCAAATACACGACCAGAGGCTGGACCGAGTGGACTCAAGGATTCGAGTACGGATCATCTGCGCTTCAGTTCGAGGCATCTGGAAACGAACAGTTCCTTGAATTAGCAAGAAACAACACTTTAGAAAAAATGGCCCCTCACGTCACCCATTTTGGAGTACATGATCACGGGTTCAATAATGTTTCAACTTACGGAAATCTGTTACGTCAACTACTCGCCGGGCAGTTTGAGAGTACCGAGTGGGAAGCTAATTTTTATCG
>Ga0209403_10005831_pt1 | contig 12719 bp, 19 predicted proteins | sample ArcticOcean_MG_C_8_FD_187440 | JGI IMG/M metagenome (GOLD analysis project Ga0209403, IMG submission 187440) | Marine microbial communities from western Arctic Ocean - ArcticOcean_MG_CB11_86 (SPAdes) (version 2) | ecosystem: Environmental > Aquatic > Marine > Oceanic | place: Arctic Ocean... | reverse complement strand
CAGCAACCAGAAGTGCTGCTTCACTTTCATGAAGTCCCTCTAATAGCTGAACAAACATTGATTCTCGCTTGTTCTGATTAATTTTAGAATTACCACCACGAATGAAATAATATAACTTACGAGATTCATACGATAAAGAAGAATGCTCTGTTCCTGGCGGAGCATCGTTGCGAGTATATGGAACGTCACCTTCTGGTAATAACCACTCAATCTTTGGATCAAAAGAAGACTTGATAACCATTCTCAAAGATTGGTGATCATGCTTCCTTAGAATATTAATTTTTTCCTGCTTAGTTTTAACCTTTGAAACTTGTTCCAAAATTTCTGAAATTAGTAAATCCATTTTAAAATTCTCCTATAGATTCTGTGAGATTTCTCAACCTCTTGTTAATAAAATAATTTAGTAGTTTACTACGATCACCATATGGAGCTTCCTTATATGTATCAATTATCTCCGAAGAAAGTTCTTCTGGTGTGTATGTCAAATCAATCAATTTGCGATTTCTTTGATAGTTTCTTTTCACTTCATCATTAGGAGCAACATCTTCAAAATCATGTTCCATCCATGAAGCAATTTTCTTTTTAGCTAATGGTTTTTGTCGTAGGCCGTCAGTAAATGTATTATCGGGAGATAGTACATTAGGTACTCCATCACTGGTGTCACCTTTAAAGATATGTTCTTTAAGATATGCGCCAGGGTTTTCACCATTTACTGTTTTCTTAGTGATAGGACTGAATTGTTTTACATTAGGAAATTTTTGAAGCTGAATGAAATCCTTATCACCAGAAATAATCATTATCTCATCAGAATATTCCGAACAAAGAACACCGATAATATCATCAGCTTCTGCACCGTATACTTCTATAAACTTGTATGGCAAATTATTCCTAAGTTCATCTTTTATCTGATTGAGACAAAGAAAAATTGAATTCCAATCAAGGTCAGATTTTTCTCTACCCTTTCGTCTGCTAAATTTATATTCTGGAAAGTAATCACGCCTCCAATAATGCTTGGAATCATAACACAGAACCAACTCTCCAAATTCAGATGAATATTTGGTACGGTACATACGAAGCGAATTGAGAATCATATGCCGCACCATATTCTCATCAATTTCTTTAGACTTACTCATATGCAAATGCATCATCATACTTGCAAGAGAAATCTGATTCATATCAACTAATATCATTCTGGCACAAATATATGAGCATTAAAGCTCATACTCCTTCTCTCACCTTCACTTTTAAAGGGATATACAAAATGTCTCAACCATGATGGGAATACCAACATCTTTCCCACTACTGGTTTGAACTTTAAATTGTCACTTCTAAAGTTTTGATTCTCACCGAACATAAATTCTATTAATCCATTTGCTGGATAATGGTCTTCAAAATCTTCTTCTATTTCTTTGTGCATGTTGGGTGGTAGTTTAAGATAGATAACTGACGAGAAATCACCATTATGATGATGCCAAGGATTATATTCTCCAGCATATTGACTGACTACCCAACTATGAGTTAGATGAATGTTATCCAATGTTGGTATTGCATTACCAGCAAGCTTCTTCCAACGATAAGCAGTATGATTCTCTACTGATTCTTTCAGATAATCAACACATGCAGATTTCATTACATTAAAAAGAAATTCTTTATCGGCTCTATTTTTTATGGGGATTTGTACTTCTTTATGTACTTTACCAACGAGGTTGTGTGACCAATCCCATTCAACGCTGGCAGTTTCACTATTAAGTACTTTATCAGCAGTACCATTGATTATTTTAATAAATTTCTTTGGTACTTCTGTTTCCATAATCATAGGAGAGAATGGTTTATGGAATTTCGGGTGGGTCATTATTATCATCATCCTTAAAAGATTCACCAAACTCGACAAATTTTTCTAGCATATTTACATCAATTTGACTATGAATACTGCCATCCTCTTCATCAACACCAATATCTACAAGAGCTTCGAAAAGTGCATGTGTTGGATGGGGAATTTCCATACCTCTATATATACTTCCCTTTATCAATTCAATTATTAATCCTAAATCACGAATAAAAGATTCTTCTGCAATATCAATACTATTTTCGACCAAAGTATGAATCATTTGAATGATTATTTTTTGGTTAAGTTCTTCAGCAAATTCCAGATTTTCTTGCATCAGAAGAAATTCTTCATCAGGAACTTTAACCTTTCTTTTTGACTTTCGCCACGGGCCCTTTATTATGTTGTTGTTTTCCTTTGCGTTTCCGTTTTTCTGGTCCGACATTAGAAATACCTTTCTATTCATTATCTTGGTTAAACATTTCTTGTGTATATTCACAACCCATATCTGGGTAAAAAACTCCTGTACTCCTTTTGACTGTACCATCATCATTATATGCTAATACAATACTTTTCCAACGAGTTTTATGCTGTTGATATTCACCATAAAAATTATCAACCCAATCACCGTCCCTAAGATATTTTTGCATATGTCTTATATATCCTTCATGGATAGCTAATTGTGCTTCTGCTCCCTTTAGATTCTGTTTTACAGAACTTCGTGCTGAACTCGCAAGGCCTTTTTGAGTTTTAATCCATTCTTTAACTTTTTTAGGATGTCTTGGATGATCCTCTAGTAAATCCCTTAAAGATTCTGCAATTCCACTTTGTCCATAATCAGGATTTTTCTCTTTACGTTTTTCTCTTGCTTTTTCCAAACGTGCCGCAGCAGCAACCCGTTGTTCTTCCGACATAGGTTTGCGTTTCTTACGTTTCTTAGGAGCTTGCCAATTACTATTGTCAGTTTCAACAGTAATTTTTTTCTTTCTAACCATACTACAATCCCAATTTTTCTTGGCGTTGTTTTTGTTCTTTTTTATATCTACGAATACCAGCAGCTTTTGCTCTTCGGCGTTTTCCACTCTTTGATACAAAATGTTCTCGTTCTTTTAGTTCATTGAACAATCCATCCAATAGCAATTTCTTCTTTAGAACCCTTAATGCCTGATCGACATTGTTGTTTCTTACATCAACTCTCATTTAAATATTCCTTAATATGTTTCACGGCATCTTCCCATGAAGGTTTATATGTGCCGCCCATCCATTCTCCATCTTCAAACTCACGAATTTCTATTTTTCCTGCTGGTTTGACTTGACCATCAATAGATAGTTCATCCTCTTCCATAAGAGATACTTCAACGTGTCTCATCTTCCAATATCCTTTATATTACTTCTAAAAACTTTATATGTTGACGCTCTGCCCCAATCAAGGAAACAGGCCTCTTAGATTTCTTACGTTTACAGGTATTTGTAGTTGTAAAATATGCTGATAATATGTGCATAGTCAATAAGGTAACACATTATAACAATTTTGTCAAGGTTATTTTGATAATTTTACTGAATCTCGCAATGTTTTAGCCATTATTTCAGAGATAGGAATGAGTTCTTTGTCACCATCTTTATCAAGTTTAGTATGGATAAAACCATCCGATTCCAGTTTACTTAACAATCCTGATACTATAGGTTCAAAACTATTTTTTGTTGCCAAACGATGTCCAGTATAGTAACAACCAACCATACAACTTATAGCTATTATTGTGTGTAGTATCGGGTCCATAACAATATTTATCTCTTTTATTTCACTATATACACTATACATGAAAAAGAAAAGAATGTCAAGAGCTATTTTAATTAAATAGACTCTAAATTAAAAATAAAATAATGGAACTAATGAGGGCACCTAAGAAAAATGATTTCACTAAATCAATATTATGCCAAACTGCTAAGTTCTTAAAATATTCATCAGATGCTTTATGTCCTGTTTTTAGTGAAAAAAAGTTTTTATTCATTTTGTCGTCGCCCTATAAATGCCATCCCAATCAGTTGGAAGGTCTTCATTTCTTAATGCCTCTATACGTTTCTCCATCATAGCATAATAATCCGCCATAACACCATTAAATTCATTTCTCAAATCATTCAACCACCTTAATGCCAAGTCCCAATGTTGTTGTCTATACAAGATTAAGAATTTATCATGTTGTTGTATGCATGTAGGATAATAACTCATTTCTTGATTAAGTTGTTCGTATCTACCTAATGAGGTAAAAATGGTTACACCTTCAGTCTTACCTTTAACAGCAATCTTATCTAATTCAATAATTGCAAATTCTTCTTCCACTCCTTTAGCTGTTTCGTCACCAAGAATTATCTTCAGGCCATATTCCTTACTTTGTCCTTCAAGACGAGCAGCAAGATTAACTGCATCACCCAAACAACTATAATCAAATCTCTGTTCACTACCCATATTGCCCACGACCACTTCTCCCGTATTTAAACCTATTCCAACATTAATTGGAAGGGAATCTTCTTTCTCCAATACAATATTCAATTCTTCTAAATGATATAACATTTGATGAGCTGATTTTAAAGCCATCTGTCTTTGTTGTTCTATATCAAGAGGTGCGTTCCAAAATGCCATTATACAATCACCCATGTATTTATCAACAGTTCCACCATTTTTCATAATAATATCTGTCATTGGTGTTAAAAATCTATTAATCAGTTTTGTTAGTCCTTGTGGGTCTGTTTTGAATTGTTCGCTAATTGGTGTAAATCCTCTTATGTCACAAAACAATAAAGTCAGTTCTCTAGTATCTCCACCAAGTTTTAACAATTCTGGATTCTTCTGCAATTTCTTAACCATTGCTGGTGCAAGATAATGCTCAAACTGTTTCTTGATTTCCATTCGTAATTTGTGTTCTTCCATAAATCTTAAAAATGTTGCAAGAGCCCATGCGATGAATACAGTGAGTACAGGATAACTCCAATCCACCAGATAATCATGTTTGGTAAAGAGGTATGAACTACCATAGAACAATCCTATAATAGATGCTGGCATAAGAACTGCACTAAAATACCAAGGCAACAATAACACAATAACCATTAGTGCAAGTGCAAATCCAAACGATACTCCTAGCTCTGCAACATTTGTCCAATAAGGTCTTGTGATGTTTCTTCCCGTCATCATCGTTGCTAGAGATGCACCAATCAAATCATGTGAATGAATTACACCAACAGGAGTAGATACAGGATTATCAAGACCTGATGCAGTTATTGATACTATCACGATTTTTTCAGTAAGGTCTGGAAGTTTTTCATGCATTGCATAGGTAGGCGTTTTCCATTTAAAGTCTAGCCATATATTACCATGTGCGTCCGTATCAATCATTTTGAATTTAGGTATGCGTAATTTCTCTACCCCAGCAATACCTGTCTTCATCTGATACGAAATATCCCCAGCAGCCATGCGTAGAATTTCCATACTTATAGATGGATATAATTTATCACCTATCGCAATTACCAGAGGCATGCGTCTAACCACACCATCCGCCTCAGGTGCAACAATCATCATACCTACAGCATTAGCATTTTCTGCAAGTAAAGGTATTGGCCCGATGGCGCCTGGATATTGATATACCCAACCTTTCCATGAGTTACCTATTTCTGAAACACCTCTTATAACACCGCTGTTATCTGCCTCATTGATAGGCATCTGTCCTATAATAGTTGGTGTTTGTTTAAGTGTTCTTGCTAACACTTCATCCTGCCCAAACCTATCTTCATCAGCAAATAAAATAGGAAGAACAACTAACGCAGCTCCTGCCTGATATAGTTTAATAATTTCATTGGATAAAGAATTTCTATCCCAAGGCCATTGACCCCTTTTCTTGAGAGTTTCATTATTGATTTCTACTGTAACAAGATTGGATAGACTTTGTTCAATTTGATTTCTTTGATGCTGGTCTAGTGCTTTCATACGCACCATATCTAGAAACCAAGGATCAGTGAAACGTACTCCACATAAAACCAAAATCACAACTAATGATATAATCCATTTTTTCATTGTGTACCCTGCGTTGTTGATATTGTACATCCTAAAGCATTACTACAAGTACTATCTAAAGTATAATTTTGTGAAGTATTTCCCTGTTGTATTAAATCAAAATCTGTACTATACCCAGCTAAATTTATTCTTGCAGCATGATTGCCATTACCTCTTTGTGTAATTGTTACATCATGATTTGCATCTAAAGTAACATCAAGATAATGTGTTCCTACATCTTCCTGTATAAATGTTCCTGTATTACTATTACCATTTACATCAAAAAACATTGTCTTTCCATTATTATCTTTTTGAGTTATAGTTAAGTTATTACTGTTACCATCAACATCTAAACTAAAAAAATGTTTTGCCAAAGTGCCACCATCATATTGAATAAGACTAACCACATTTGATGTTCCTGTAATATCTATAATCGCTCTATGTTCACCTCTGTCGTTTGCATGATCGCCTTGATTGACAGTTACGTTTGTACTGTTACCATTTATAGCTAGACCCAAGCCATTATTATCGCTGTTACCTGTTGTTGTTACATTGCCTTGTTTAATTGTAAGTGTGACATCATCTCCTGTAACTACAGCATTACCATTCCAATCAATATCACCAATAAAATTACCATCTCCCTTTTGTTGTATACTTGCTGTAAAATTATCACCGCTCTGTGTAATAAATACACCTTGCGCCAGAGTTGCATTTTGAGCAGTTGACTTTGTTGTTGATTGTGCTGATGTTATTGAAACAGCAATATTATATGTACTTGCTAACATTGTACGCATAGCATTCATCCAGTTCTTATTGTTATTAGTATAGTAAGTACTATGTGAGTTGAAGTTTATATCTGTTATTACAACAACTTTACCTGAGTATGAACTACTTAAATCATCACCATACCATACAGCACCTACAATTTTACCATTACCATCTTTTGCGAACCATGTACCATTACCAATAGAAGTGAATGAACCACCCGACGAAAATGTAACTGTACCACTAAAACTTGACAGCCATGACTCGTTTGAATTATGTTGAGTTATGCTATTACTCGAATATCCAGTTGATGTACTGCTGCTATATGTAATTGTACCACCACCTACCTCATCCTCAATGAAATCTGCTACACTTTGGTTTCTAGGATTACAACAGCCAGGATTTTCAGCCTGAAGATATAATGTACCACCTCTTGCAAGTAATGCTTTGTAGGCAGTTATTTGTGCTGATGATAAATTTTGATCTCCATTTGGCCAACCGTGTCTTACATCATATATTTGTTCATAAGATGTAGTATTAGATGGAAAGCTAGAACTTGTTATGTCAACAGAGGTTACAGTATGGCCTGCATCTTCTAGTCTATTCTTCCATTTAATATGTGAGTTTTCATAGCCCTGATGTATAATTAATACATCTTCAGCATATGCAACACTACTGATTACACTACTGAAGCTGAGTAATAGTAATATTATTAACCACTTCATCATTTGTAGTTATCTCCGGTACTTCTATAGCACCTTGTTTAATATTTATTGAATATCCATTATCATTATTCAAAACAAGATATATATTGTTACCATTAACCTCTCTAATTATTCTTGTCTCATTTCCATCAATAACTGTAGTAACAAGTGTCTCTGGATTTAAACCAGACGTTCTTCCATCTATGTGTTCACCCCCTGCACCCGCACCTTTTTTTACTATTCTCAGTTTTCTTTCATATTTTCTGTTTAACTGTGTCAAGATATTCAATAATAAATCTATATCTAAAGGATTAATATCCAACAATCCAAATTCTAACTCATCTTTTTCTAATTCATTTTCATCTAGTTCTATATATGCTAACAAATCAACGTCAAGTAAATTAGTAGAGGTTGATGATTTTTTTATAAGTTCAATAATTTTCTCTTTTGGCGGTCTAATAATAAGCATATTATTAATTTGATCCAAAGTCAGATCAAGTATAACTGGCTTGGATGGATTACTTTCTGCCATGCCAACTGTTGTTGCTTCAAATGCTTGAGTCATAATTACCATCCCTGCTGCCGTTTCTACTGAAATCTCACCAACTGTTCCATCAGCATTCGGTAGTAAAATAATAAGAGATTTTCCTATCTCATCAACTGTCATACTAAATGCTGTACCCCGAACACCTATTCTAGCAGTCGGAGTACGAATCTCAACATTTTGTTGATTGAGTCTTGCTATGTTACCACTTGCATATCGAACTGTACCAAGAACAATTTTCATCACCAACTTAGACCCTGTTTGAGAATTAGGATCATATACAAACTCATCAATAACAAGAGAACTTTGTGGACTAATTGCTACATTGGTATCATCTATAAATGTGATACCAATGTTTCCTTTACCTGTACGAACATTATCCTTGAAAAATATATCTGAGTTTTCTTGCAAACTCAAACTTTCATCTTCTCTCTCTACAGATGCATGTCCTTCATAAAGTACTACATTACCAATAATGTTGTTACCATAACTCAACGAAGGTAACATAAGAAAGATTAGAATACTAATCGTCAGAAGTAATCGTAACACTGTGACCAGCCCCATTAGTGGACAACACAACGTCTGAAGCATTATTTCCAGTTTGTGTTATCACAAAAGTTCCAGAAGCACCAATATGTGTCAATGTCGTATTATGGTGTGCAGCGCCACTATGAGTCGTAGTAATTGTATTACTATCTCCTGTTACTGTAATGGCTGTATTTTTATCAGTATTTGTAGATGCTGAACTATTCTCATTAATGATAAGAGTGTTACTATCTGCACCACTATTAAATACTACATCAATATTTACATCTGAAACTGAGGCAGAAGTACCTACATTATATGTGGTATTATTGCTGTTACCTATCGTGGCTTCATCAATATGAACATCATCAGCAGCAGCATTAGTACCAACAGTAATCGTTGCTTCGTTACTATTACCAGTTTGACTAATAGCTAAGTCTTCTACATTAGTTGCACCAGCACCTATAAATGAACCATCAATTACGTTTGTTGCACCAATTTGATCAATATCAAATGTTTGATTGGCTCCTGTTGCTGTAAATACAGTAGTAGAATTACCCATCTGATTTCCGTTACCGTCCATATTAATATTGGCAGTAAAAGTTGCTCCTGATTGAGTAATAAAAACATCGTTATCTGCGTGACTTATACCAATCATAAAAAATGACATAATAACTGCGAGTATAATTTTCTTCATTTTATTCTCCTTCCCTATAAGTATAATTTTCATGAATTTCATTATCATTAAAATTTATATTATTCTCATCATTCTCATTATTATCATGATATTCTTCACTAACTATTACCACTGGAGTATCTGGTTCATTAAATTCCCATAAGCCCCTTTCAGCTCCCTTAATTATCAACTCTGTCACAACTTTTTCTATTGCTTTTCTAACTGCATATGTAACAGATTCATTTTCTGTATATCCAACTTCTGTCTCCAATAGTTTTGTTCCCATGTCTAAAAATTTAAACACATTGGCAGAAACTCTTGTGCTCAATATAGTTTTCTCAGAACTAATGGCCATTAGTATTTCACCTGTACCAACAGATACTAATCTTATACCAACCGTCACCGTATCCTTACGATACTCTACTGATGATCCTATACCTAATAATCTTGCTCCAAACCCACCTGTAGTTGTATTTGCATCATATCCAACAATACCCCCCTCAATTAACACACCAGCAAACAATAATGGTGTTATTTGATCTTTATCCCCAAAGCTTTCTCTTGTCTGTCGTATAATCTGTCGTTCTTTTAATAAATTATCAAGAGCAACTCTTTCAACAACTTGAAACCATTCTCCATTTCCTGCTCGTTTCAATGCTTGTATCAACCATATATGTGAACCTTGCGTAACAGCAGTACTAATCTGTGCTACTGATTGGTTTGGTTTCCTTTGACCAGTTACATCTGTAAAGGAATAAACCGCAATCGGAACTTTCATTTTGGGTGGTGGGAAAGCATCTAATTGATGTATCAGAGAGTTAGTAACTACTAAAGGTGCGTCAATCTTTTGGACTGATTGACACCCGACCAGTATACTAAAACTGAAAATCGTTAAGAGGAACCGTAATCGTTGATTTTCCATCTGCACCATCTATTGTTAAAGTTACTACGTCTGTTGTGGTGTTCTTTTCATAACTAATTGTTGTACCTTCAAATGTTACTGTACCACTACAGCTTCCTACTCCAACCGTATCTCCTTGGCCAACTTTATCTGTCGGAGGTACAACTACTCCAAGTCCATCGTAAGTTGTTCCACATGATTCACCAAATAAACTATCCGTTAAATTTTTTGATAGCTGAGCATAAATTCTTGATTCTATATTCTTAATAAACTTAGCATAATTTGTATTGCCCGCATCTCTGATTTCTTGTCGCAGCGCACCCGCTTCCTTTTCTTTTATTGCGGCCTTGCGAGAGAACTCTTGGTTCTCAATCGTTAACACATGAGCGCTAAATCCAATACCATTAAATACTGGAGATTTAAAATTAAACACCATACCCTCGGCAAACGCATTAGGTGCTATGATACAAAAAAATAATATGTAAAATAAATATTTCATTTTTTTAGTTTTGCTTTTTCCTTTTTTTATTTGCTGCTTCAAAAGGGTCATATTGTTGATTTTGTATTTCTATAATAGTATGAATTTTTTGATCCAATCTAATCATATCATTGTCAAGCATTCTCACTCTGTCAATCAAACCCACTAATGTACCACTTGCTTTACTCAAACTTGGTAAAATATTATGCGTAACAAATTTCCAAATATAAAATATAAAATATCCCATCCCTACTGCTACAACAATTGGCACTCCATACTGATTAACAAGTTCTACAATACTATCCATAACTAATCTTTCCTAGCATCTTCTTTACCATCAGCAGCAGACATTCTACGAGTATCGGGTTTTACTCCTAATGCATGACATATAAGAGCATCTAACCTCACTATTTCATTATTAATAGTCTTCACACGATTGTCTAACGACGATATCATTCCATTCAGACCCTCAGCCCTACTTACAACCGAATTCAAAATATATTTCAAAAGCAAAATAATAAAAAACCCGCCGCCGAATACAGCTGCGATGGAAAAGCCTAGGTCAGCAATTAATTTAAATGCTTCCATCAGGCGCTCCAGTTTTATCATGATTACATATAATCATGATTATTCTGAACTATTTATAACTTATAGGAAAGAAACTTTGTTAGATTTGCTCTAACATCCATTCTAGATATAATTCTTCATTAAGAATAGAGTAATTATTACAATTACCATAGGTTTTTATATGCGTATATATACGTTTCGGAGCATATTTTTCTACCATTGTTTTCCAAAACTCGATTGGCTCAACGGTACAATGTGCATTTTCTCCACTTGGAAGAACTGCAATTGATGGTTTAGTACATATTGCAAGGAACACAAATTTCTCTGCTCGGGAAAATATGTTGTTAAAAGTTTCAGGCAATTGTTCTTTCGGTATATGTTCCAACACATCTGTAGAATATACACCATCAAAGGGCCCATCAGGAAGTTCTTCGTATTCTGGAACAGCAGGATCATACAATTCAGGCATTACACCAAGTTCTTCATGATGTTTCCACTTCGTATATTGCAACCCCTTACCACAACCATAATCCAATAGAGTTTCAGATTTAGTGTCCTTTACCAAATCTACAATATGATGTAGTTGCAGCTTCAAATTATTGCCGGGATAATTTGTATTCAATTCGGCATGATATTGTTTATATTGTTCAATCCACCAATTCATTATGTAATCTCACAAAATAATCTGCATCAAGAACCACTAAGGGTTTTTGATTATTTCTCTTGATAAAAACGACAGGTTCATAATCTCCAGAGTTGGATTCTGCCTGTTCATATGCCTTCCATACATTAAGTGACTCTTGATTTTTACATTCTATAGAATATGGAAACTTTTTTCTTGCAGCACGAGCCATAATTAAATCTTCACCCCCAGCACCCATAGAACGACTCTCTATATCTTCTGGATGAACATTAAGGGATTCGATTAATTGGTCACGAACCCATTGCTGGAATCTACGACCTTTTGATTTAGCACTACTCGTCTTCATCTATCCATACTATTTCATCTTCAAGTTCAGCTAATAATTCTGTCCCACAAAATGTACAATAGACAACTTTATAATAATATTCATCCATTAAATATTTTATAGAAAACTCAGCTTCACATGACTCACATACAACTAATTTCATTAAATTTCACAACCGCCCGCCGTACATGCCAATTCCTGTGATCCAATAGTCATATCAGTTTTTTCATACTCTGACAATTTACTCCACTCCACTTCCTTCGGCATCTTATCAAGAAGAATTTCATACTCTTCTTTTTTAATGTCTTGATATGGTGCTTGTTTATATGTATGTTCTGCAAATGGAAGGAAACTAACGCCACTCATATAATCAAAATGTTTATAGACCCACGCACCAACTTCCAACCATTCGTTTTCCTTAACAGAAATAGTAACTGACGGTTTGTGTTCACACCAATATTTTTGATATGTCAACCACAACTCCAATTGTTCAATTGCCGACATATCTGTACGAAATACAGCGCTCTCATCTACTTTCATAGGAAAAGAAAAGACAGATGTATTGCTTGGATTCATTGCATCATCTTCTACAGGAAATCCAACATCCATCATCATTTTTGTAAGAGGGTCTTTCTTATCTCCACGCACTGTACGAATATAGTAAGGATTATGACGAGCATGAATACCAGATGCAGCATCAACCAACTGAGAGACTGTCCCAGAC
>Ga0209403_10005829_pt1 | contig 12723 bp, 10 predicted proteins | sample ArcticOcean_MG_C_8_FD_187440 | JGI IMG/M metagenome (GOLD analysis project Ga0209403, IMG submission 187440) | Marine microbial communities from western Arctic Ocean - ArcticOcean_MG_CB11_86 (SPAdes) (version 2) | ecosystem: Environmental > Aquatic > Marine > Oceanic | place: Arctic Ocean... | reverse complement strand
TATTAGGCATTAGCTTTATTGTAATATTTGTTTTAATGGCTTGGTTAAGAGAGGCAGGTGGAGAATTTATTTTTGCTGCAATGGTAGAAAACGTCAGAGCTTACTTTTTTGGTTACTTATCATCTTTCACTCAGTGGGCACAAAACTACAATTTTGAAAATTTATCAATGGGGTTAATTACTTTTGCTGGTCCTGCAGATTTAATAGGATTGACTAATAGAGGACTTGGGTTTTATAATGAAATTTCTATTTTAGGAGAATCTCATACAAATATATTTACTGCCCTTCGAGGAGTTATTCATGATTACTCAATTTTTGGAGGGTTTATTTTTTTTCTGTTTTTTGGGTTTTTATCCACAATGGCTTATAAAAGATGTCTCCAAAATGAAATATTATGGATTATTCCATTAAGTATCTTTTATGCCTTTACAATATATTCACCATTAATTAGTATATTTAATTATAATAGTATCATTGCTGCTTGGGTTATTCTTGCATTCTCAATTCTATTTATGCCTGTGATTAAAAGAATAATTTATTAATGTCAATATTACTTATTACAGTAAACTACAAGGATTCTAAGCCAACAGAGGATTTAATTAATAGTGTTTTAAATTGTAAAAAAAATGAAAATATTAAGATTATCGTAATTGATAATGAATCATCTAATATTTCATATTCCTCTTTAGAATTAATTAGAAAAAAAACAAATTTAGATATTGAAATAATACGTTCAAGTGTAAATAATTATTATTGGGGAGGAATTAATTTAGGCCTAAATAAATTTTTTAATAATGAACAAGATTATAAGTGGATAATTGCTTGTAATAATGATATTGAGTTTAATGATAATAGCTTTTTTGAAAAGCTTAATGATTTAAAAGAAGAATTTTATAAAATCATTGCCCCTCAAATTATTTCATCATTAACAAATAAAGATCTGAATCCATTTATGCTTAAACCAATTTCATTTGTTTATGATATTTATTATTCACTTTATTACCTAAATTTTTTTACATCAAAAATTGTCCATAAAATTAGCCGTTTAATTAAATTAATAAAAAAATTATCAACAATTAATAACTCTTCAAATTATCAAATCTATGCAGCACATGGTTCATGTATGATATTTAATAAAGACTTTTTTTCTAATGGTGGTTTTTTAGATACTGGTTTTACTATGTATGGTGAAGAGGTTTCAATAGCAGAAATTGCAAAAAATATAAATTCACTTATTTATTATATACCATCCTTATCTATCATACATAATGAACATCAATCTACTAGAAAATCATCTTTAAAAGATAATTTTTTGCATTCAAAAAAGACTTACTATTACTTAAAGAAAAAATATAGAAGTTGATCAATGAGGATAATATATCTTCACCAATATTTTAATACAAATGATATGCCAGGATCAACTCGTTCATTCGAATTATCCAAAAAACTTGTAGAAAATGGTCATAAGGTGTATTTGATAACTTCTAAAAGAGATAATCACCAATTGAAAAAAAATGGATGGACAAAAGAGAGTGGTATCGATGTTTATTGGGCACCAGTGTCATATTCAAATAATATGAGTTTTTTGAGAAGGATCTTTTCATTTTTGTTATTCTCCATTAAATCTTTAAAAGTAGCTTTATCAATTGATGCTGATCTTATATATGCTACAAGTACGCCTTTAACTATTGCAATTCCAGCAATTATTTTTTCTAAAGTAAAATCGAAGCCAATGGTTTTTGAGGTAAGAGATTTATGGCCAGAATTACCTATTGCAGTTGGTGCCTTGAAGTCCTCTTTTGCTAAGTTTTTAGCTCTCTATCTTGAAAAATTAGCTTATAAAAATTCAAATAAAATTATTGCCTTATCAAATGGGATGAAAGAAGGAATAATAAAGAAAGGATATCCGGCTAATCAAATTAATGTAATTACAAATTTATCTAATACTAGAGTTTATGAAGAGATAGAAAAAACTAATAATTTAGGAATAAGAATACATAATTATGTTCCACAACCATTAGATAAATTAGTGATATATACAGGTGCTTTTGGGCATGTAAATGATGTTAAGTATTTAATTAAGATTGCAGGCGTATTAAAAAATATAAATGATAAAATAAAATTTATTATTGCTGGCGAAGGAGTAGAGGAAAAAAATATTTGTTCTATGGCTAAAGATTTAGGAGTCTTAGATAGCTCAGTTTTTATAATTAATCCATTAGAAAAATATAAAATCCCATTATTATATTCTAAAGCTTCTGTAGTAAGCTCATTGTTTATAAATTTAAAAGAACTATGGAATAATTCTGCTAATAAATTTTTTGATGGACTTGCAGCAGGAAAACCAATTATGGTAAATTATTCTGGTTGGCAAAGATCTCTCTTAGAAAAACATAATGCAGGTTTCTATGTTCCTTTTGATGATCATATAAAAGGTGCAGAGATCTTAAATAAAATAGTAAATAATGATGAGTTAAATAAGAATATGGGAGATTCAGCACGAGGACTAGCCAATCAATATTTTGCAATTGATGTTCAATATCCAAAATTTGAGAAAGTATTAAAATCTGTAATAGAATAGTTTTATGAAAAGGTCATTTGATATAATTATATCTTTAATAGGATTAATAATTTTTACTCCTTTATTATTATTAATTTCTATTGCCATTTTAGTATTTGATGGATTTCCTATTATTTTTGTTCAACCAAGGTTAGGTAAAAATAAAAAAGAATTTAATATAATTAAATTTAGAACAATGAAAATAGGTGATTCAAAGAGTTCAGAAGATGATGAGATTAGACAAACATTACTAGGTAAATTATTAAGAAAAACTAGCTTAGATGAATTACCAGTATTAATTAATGTGTTAAAAGGTGAGATGAGCCTAGTTGGACCTAGACCTTTATTAATAAAGTATTCAGAACGATTTAATAGTTTTCAAAATAGAAGACATGAAGTATTGCCTGGGATTACTGGGCTCGCTCAAATTAAAGGAAGAAATCAAATATCTTGGGAAGAAAAATTTAATTATGATGTTCAATATATTGATGAGCATAATTTTCTTTTAGATATTAAGATTTTGTTTAGGACAGTCGGCTCTGTTTTATTTTTTAAAGGAACTTCTCCTGAAGGGAAAGATATTATGTCTGAGTTTATGGGTTCAAAAGAAAATGAAAATAATTGATCTTATAAATCAATCTTCAATAGATAATTCATTAAAAATTGGCTATTTAGGGCAATCTGGATATGTTTTAAAAAAGAATAATTTTACGATGTTAATTGATCCATATCTTTCAAATTATATTGAAAACTCCAATGGATTGAATGATAAAAGAATGAAAAGAAATTTTCCACCATCGATTAGACCTGAAGAAATTAATTCTGTTGATATAGTATTGTGTACACATGCTCATCATGATCACATGGATCCCTGGACACTTGAGAAAATTAAGCCATCCTTTAAATTATTTTGTTCTGAAACTGCTTATAATAATAATCAAGTTAGTTTACATAGTGACCAGTTACAATTTATTGAGTTCAATAAGACAATTAATTTTGGTGAATTTCAAATAACACCATTTCCTGCAGCTCATTATCATAAGGTTGATATAAATGGGAACCCTGACTGCGTATCTTTTTTGATTACTATTGGCGATGTAAAACTATTTTTCTGGGGAGATGGTATCCTTTATGATGGAATTTTAGATAATTTATCAATGCATCATTTTAATATGTTTTTTGCACCCATTAATGGTAGAGATTGGTTCCGAGAAAAAGAAGGAATAATTGGTAATATTAATAGTCGTGAACTTGCAGAAATTTGTTCAAAGCTAAATATTGATTATGTAGTTCCCAATCATTATGATCTGTTTGATTATAATAGTGAAATACCATCACATTTTATAAACTACTTGCAGAATTTTTCCCCTAATCAGAAAGTTCAGATTATGAAACAAAGTGAAATAATAATATTATGAATAAAGATGACCTAATTTATTTTACACATACAAAACAATTTTATCAATTTATTATATTAAAAAAAATTGATGAAAGAGGATTACTAAGTATTCCTATTGAATCAGATGATGATGAACTCTTAGAAGCAATTTCAAAAGTTCATATTAATAATTTATTAGAAGAAGGTTTAATAATATCAGAAGAAGGTTTTCTTAAGTTAACAATAGATGGTATGTCTTCTCTAAATAATCATTATATCGATTATCAAATAAGCTTGATTAATCTATCAAAAAATTTAGGTGAATTTTATTCGAACAAAATAGATTGGTTAAAAAAAGAAATAATTGGCAGTGTAGCCTTATATGGTGCAAGTGATACCTCTAAATCATTTTTTAATTTTATTAAAAATGCTGGAATAAAATTAGAATGCGTTATTGATGATGATACTAATAAACAAAACAATAGTTATTTAGGGCTTCCAGTAGTATCAGTGGATGATATTGAAAATTATTCAATACAAACTATAGTTATTTCTTCGGTTGCATTTCAAAAAGAAATTAAAGAAAAAGCGGTCCAGAAATTTGGTGATAAATACAATATTATTAATCTTTTTGATTAGCTATGGAATCATTGCCTAAAGTCAGCATTATTATTAGAACTTTAAATGAAGCCTCTTTTCTTCAAGGTTTATTTGATTTAATTAATAATCAATCATATAAAAGTTTTGAGACTATTGTAGTTGACTCAGGTTCAAACGATGGTACGCAAAAAATAGCTAAAGAATTATCAGATGTTTTTTTACCAATAGAAAAAGATGATTTTACGTTTGGCTATGCAATTAATCATGGAATAAAACATTCTACTGGTGAATTAGTCTGTATTGTTTCTGCACATACAAAACCAGAAAGTAATAATTGGTTAAAAGAGTTAGTAAGCGCCTTTAATTATGACCAATTAAATAATAGTAATGTTGCTTTGTCTTATGGACGGCAAATCGGGGGAGAAAATTCTAATTTTTCAGAAATAATGGATTTTACTTACTCATTTGGTAGAGAAGAATTACAGAAATATCGCCCAAAATACTTTTGTAATAATGCTAACTCAATGATTCGGAAAGAATTATGGGTTGATCATCCATTTAACGAAAGTTTATCAGGTTTAGAGGATATAGAATGGTCAAAATATTGGATGGATAAAGGTTATAAAATTGTTTATAAACCTAATGCTTGTATCATTCATATTCATAATGAAACTGGGCATCAGATACGAAACCGTTTTTGGCGTGAATCAATTGCTGCACGTTCAATTGGAATATTTCCACTAAGAACAATTATATTTCAAATTCCAAATCAATTTTTTTTATTATTTAAAGATATTTTTTTCTTTTATAAAAATAAAGCTAGAGGAAAAGTGAAAGATATTTTTTTTTATCGATTTAATCGACTATTTGGAACTTTAAAATCAATAACAAATAAAAAATTTAATTTAAAAGATTTTAGTGAAAACTATAATCCTTTATCCTATAAAGTAGTTGAATATGAAAAGCAAAATTTCCCAGTTGAAAAGAAATATAAATTAGAACCACTTTCGCCAAACGAAGTACTTATTAAAATTTCATATGTTGGAATTTGTGAGACAGATTTTGAGGTCCTTAGAGGAGATCTTGATTATTATAAATCTGGTTGGGCAAAATATCCTATAGTCCCAGGTCATGAATTCTCAGGAATCGTAACAAGAATAGGTGCAAAAGTAATCAACCTCAATGAGGGAGACCATGTTGTTGGGCAATGTATATTATCGTGCAATAAATGCGAGATGTGTTTATCAAGTCGAGAAACTGCATGTTCTGAAAGAAAAGAAGTTGGTGTGCTAAATTATAATGGCGCTTATAGTGAATATGTTGTTTTATCATCGAGATTTATTCATAAGATACCTCTTAATCTATCCTTAATTAGTGCAAGTTCAATTGAGCCTTTAGCTGTTGTTTTAAAAGGATTAAATAGAATTAATCTTGATAGTCAAATAATAAGTGATAAAGAGTCGTTGTTAATTGTTGGTTCTGGCCCAATTGGACATTTAGTAGCAAGAGTAGCTCATCATTGGGGGCATGATGTGACTATATTAGATACAAATAAGAATAGATTAAATTATTTAAATGATATAAATGTTAAGAAAACTACTAAAATAAAAGACTATTTAAAATTTTCACATATAATTGAATGTACTGGCAATGCTAATTTAACTGAAGAGTTGATAAAAAAATCAGCAATATCTTCGACAATGTTATTATTAGGATTACCATATGATAAAAAATTGATTGATTTAGAAGATCTTGTGAGCTCTGATAAAAAAATAGTTGGCACAGTTGGCAGTAACTCTAAGAATTTTAAAGATGCAATTATAATAGCGACAGAACTTAACCTTGAGAATTTTGATCAATGTGTGCATGAATTTAGAGAATGGAAAGAAGCTTGGAATGAGCACAGGTCAAAAAAGCATTTAAAAGTAAAATTAAAATTAGATTCTTAATTTAATATAAAACCTTATAATGGCTGACTCAAAAAATTTAGCAGGTAAAAAACTATTAATATTGGGTGGTAATCCTGAAACAGGAGTGCTAGTTAAAACAGCAAACTATCTTGGTGTTTACACAATAGTAATTGATCCAAATTTTAAATCACCAGCAAAGCAATTTGCAAAAAAACATTACAATATTGATGGTTTTGATATTCCTAATTTAACAAAAGTTGCAAAGGATGAAAAAGTAGATGGCGTTCTTGTTGGCGTAGCTGATATATTAGTAAAACCCTATTTTCAATTATGTGAAGAATTAGAATTGCCATGCTATGTTACTAAAGAGATCATAGAGGCACTATCTAGTAAAGATGGGTTTATGGAAGCTTGCAATAGTTATGGAATTCAAACAATCCCATCTTTTAAGCTTGACAAAAATCTTAACTCAGAAGATTTAATTAACATAAAATATCCAGTCATGGTTAAGCCAGTTGATAATGGTGGTGGAGTTGGCATGTCAATTTGTTATAATCAAGATGAACTAATTGTAGGTTCAAAAAATGCCATAAATAATTCTAGAAAAAAATTATTTTTAACTGAAAGATATATGGAATGTGATGATATTGTAGCTTATTACACTTTCCAAGGCGGTGAAATATATTTATCAGCAATTGCTGATAGAGTAACAACAAAAAAGCAAGGTATATCAAGTCCTGTTTGCATTGCATCTCTTTATCCATCAAAATATCAGAGTCAATACTTTAATACAATACATCCAATTATGACTAAAATGTTTGAAAGCATTGGTATAAAAAATGGAGTTCTAGCTATTCAATTTTTTGTTGAAGACAATAATTTTTATGCTTATGACCCTGGATTTCGTTTACAAGGTGAAGCAATGCATATACATATAAATAAAATTAACGGTTTTGATCATAGAAAAATGCTTATCAATTTTGCATTAACTGGCTCTATGGGCATAAAAAACCTAAGAGAAAAGAATGATTACTTATTTGGTGGAAAACAATGCTGTACTTTATGGGTTTTATTAAATAGTGGTATAATTAAAAATATTTATGGTATAAAAGAATTAGAAAAAGATAGTTCTGTTATTTTTGTTATGCAGCGATTTTATGAAGGAGATAAGGTGTTAGAAAATATGGTAGGAAATGAAAAACAAGTATTGGCAAGAATTTATATAGTATCTGAGACAAAAGTAGAATTAGTTTCAAAAATAAATCAAATCAAATCAAATCTATCTGTAATTAACGAAGATGGGAATGAAATGATTGTTGACCTACTTAATACATCTTTATTATGACAATAAAAAAAAATAAAATTTATTTATCGCCTCCTCATATGTCTGGAGAAGAACTAGGGTTAATTGAAGATGCAATTAAATCTAATTGGATAGCACCTTTAGGGCCTCATGTTGATGAATTTGAAAAAGAAATTTCAGCTTATTTAGGAGTTAAAGATGCAGCTGCGCTTTCATCTGGAACTGCGGCACTTCATCTTTCTCTTAGAATATTAGGAATTAATAAAGATGATTTTGTTTTTTGTTCAGATTTAACTTTTGTGGCTAGTGCGAATGCTATCTCTTATTTAGGTGCAATTCCTATTTTTATTGATTCTGAAAAAAAATCATGGAATATGTGCCCAGAGTCATTGGAAGAAGCTTTTAAAAAATATTTACCAAAAGCAGTTATTGTTACAGATATTTATGGTCAAAGTGCAGATTATCATGAGATTCTAAAAATATGTGAAAAACATGCTGTACCAATTATTGAAGATGCTGCCGAAAGTCTTGGAGCTTCATTTGGCGAAAAAAAATGTGGTTCTTTTGGTGAAATGGCAATTTTATCATTTAATGGAAATAAAATCATCACTACTTCTGGTGGCGGAATGCTTTTATCTAATAATCAAAGCTATGTAGAAAAAGCGCGTAAACTTTCGTCTCAAGCAAAAGAAGATTATTTACACTATGAACATGTTGAATTAGGTTATAATTATAGAATGAGCAATATAATTGCGGCTATTGGAAGAGCTCAATTAAAAGTTTTAGATAAGTATGTTCAACTTAGAAGGAGAATATTTGATAATTATAAAAAGAATTTAATAGAAAATAAAAATATTGATTTTATGCCAGAACTAGATCGTTCTTATTCCACAAGATGGTTAACAGTTATGCAAATAAATAAAAATTCAAATATTTCAGTCAATTCATTAATCAACCATTTGATTAATAAAAGAATAGAAGCAAGACCAGTCTGGAAGCCAATGCATTTACAACCGTTATATATGAAAAATGATTTTATTAAAATTCAAGATAAATCGATATCTAAAGAATTATTTGATTATGGGTTATGTTTACCTTCAGGTTCAAATTTAACTAATGAAGATCAACTCAAAGTAATTAAAGAAATAAAAAGTTTTTTTATAAAATAAAATTATCTATGTGATAAAAATCACATTGTTTTTATTCAATATTAGCTTAAAATTAGGTAAATAATGAGGGTTAGTGCATCCAATTTGTCTAAGAATAGTAAAAAATCCAGAAATAAAATTAAATTTGTAGTAGCTGATGCAACCTTTATTTGCATTTCAATACTTTTTGCCCTTCTCTTGAGGTATGATTTTACTCTATCTTATAATTCAATTACTGCGCTAAAACACTTCGCTCCAATTGCTTTATTTGTAAAACTAATTACTTTCTCAATTTATGGAATGTATCGTGGAATGTGGCGCTATACTAGTATGTCAGATTTAATTAATATTGTAAAAGCAAGCACTCTAGGTACAATGGGCTCTGTAACGTTATTTGTTCTAATTTATGGAATTGCTGATTTTCCTAAATCAGTGATTCTAATAGATTTTGTTTTAACTTCGATTTTATTATCAGCAAGTAGAGCGAGTATAAGAATTTATTTTTCAAATTTTAATCAATCATATAATAAACCTGTAAACAACCAATTTAGTAAAACAATAAAAAAATTAATTATGATTGGTGGAGGTGGAAGCTCTGAAAAAATTATTCGTGAAATTCGCAATAGTAGAGGATTAAAATCTATTGTAGTAGGAATATTTGATGATGATGGAAGTAAAGTTGGAGCAACAATTCATGGAGTTCCTATTCTAGGTCCAATTGAAGAATTATCTGAGATTAAAATACCATTTGATGAAATAATAATTTGTATTCCAACTGCAACAAATATCGAAATGAGGCGAATTGTTGCCATCTGTAAGTCAACAGGAAAAAACTATAGAACGGTTCCAACCTTTTCTGAGCTTATTGATGGAAAAGTTTCTATGAAATCTGTACGTGAAGTTTCTATGGTAGATCTTTTAGGTAGAAAAGAAGTAGAACTAGATAGATCTTCTATATCTCAATATATTTATGGTAAAAAGGTCTTGGTAACAGGTGCAGGTGGATCTATTGGTTCAGAATTAGTTAGGAATTGTCTGACTTATGATCCTAGCATACTAATTTTATTGGATCAAAGTGAACATAATCTTTTCAAAATCGATCGTGAATGTTCTCAACATAAACACCCTGTCTCTTTTAAATCAATTCTAGGTGATATAAGAGATAAAGCCTTGCTTCACCGTGTATTTTCCTCTTTTAACCCAGATGTAGTTTTCCATGCTGCAGCATATAAACATGTCCCTATGCAAGAAGAACACCCCTGGGAAGCAGTTTTTACAAATATTCAAGGTACTATGAACCTAATGGATGCTTCTGAAGATTATGGAGTTGATAGGTTTGTTTTAGTCTCAACTGATAAGGCAGTTAATCCTACGAATATTATGGGTGCAACAAAGAGAGTTGCAGAAAAACTAATACAAAGCAAATCAGTTGATTCACAGGTAAAATATATGGCGGTAAGATTTGGGAATGTTATAGGAAGTTCAGGTAGTGTTATACCTACTTTCCAAGAACAAATAAGAAATGGTGGGCCAGTAACAATAACTAATCCAAGAATGAAGAGATATTTTATGTCTATTTCTGAAGCAGCACAGTTGATTCTGCAAGCTGGTGCCATGGGCTCTGGAGGAGAGGTTTATGTTTTAGATATGGGTAGCCCAGTTAATATAAAAGATATTGCTTATGAACTAATTCGTCTGAGTGGTTTAGAGCCTGAAAAAGATATTTCTATCGAATATATAGGATCGAGACCAGGTGAAAAACTTTATGAAGAATTACAAACAAATGATGAGAATATTTTAAATACAAACCATGAAAAAATATTGATGATGAAAAATGGTAACGATAATAATTGGGATCATTTGTTAGTAAAAGTTGACGAGATCACTTCTTCAGCTAAATTATATGATATTAACAAAGTTATGGATTCACTCAAAACTTTCATTCCAGAATATGTACCAGATTATACAAGTGAAGTAGATTGGGTAGAGAAGACTGCTAATAAAATTATTAATAATTAAATTTTTTTCTCAAAACTTTAAACAAAGCTCAAATAATATAATTATTTGGGTTTTTTTTATTCTTTTAAGTGATTTACTATTACCTAACCCGCTTTTATCAGATTTAAATATTAGGATCAACATACCCAATAATAACTTGCCTTTTTGGCATCAAGTAAATAAGCTAGGTGCTCTAACAAATTTCCCTTCTACATCTTTTTCTTTAATTAGCAATAATCAATCACTGGATTTTGGTTTTAAATCAATAATCTATAAGGATAAATGGAAGAAATCGTTTATTCAAATTGGTTATTTAAGTAAAAAAATTAATGATTATGAATTAAAAATAGGAAGGTGGAGTGAAAAATTAACAAGTGAATCTAGTTTATCAACTGGTTCATTAATTAGAGGAAATAATTCAATCCCTTTTCCTCAAATATCATTATTACTACCCAAGTATAAAAAAATTCAAATATTAAAAACACAACTTTTTATAAAAGGTGGATATTCTCATGGTTGGCTTTCAAAAGGAAGCTATATCAAAGCACCTTTTCTTCATGAAAAATATTTTTATTTAAAAAAACAATTTAATAATGATCTAGAATTAGAAGTAGGAGTTTTCCATGAAGCAATATGGGGTGGAAAGACAATTGAATATGGTTTGCAACCTCAGAAGTTATCTGATTACTTACGAGTAGTTCTTGGACAATCAGCTTCCAAAAATGCTTATCTAGGTGAACAAATTAATGTACTTGGTAATCATCTAGGAATTTGGGATGTAGCCATTACAAAAACATATGATTTAACAAAATACAAATTTTATTTTCAACATCCATTTGAAGATAAGAGTGGTGCTTTTCAATATTTTTTTGATGAATTAAAACAATTTAAAATATCTAAAAATAGTTTTGATGGACTTTTTGGCTTTGAAGTTAATCATGAAAATAAAAAACTATTTTCAAAACTAGTATATGAGTATTTAAATACAATGTTTCAAAGCGGTCCGCTTTCTGCTTCAAAATCAGACTCCACATATGGTAGAGATAATTATTTTAATCATTATATTTACCAATCAGGTTGGACTTATAAAAATAAAGTAATTGGAAACCCACTATTTACTGTTGGACTTTCAAATACTAAAGATCAAATATATATAATAAATAATCGTATAAAATCACATCATATTGGCGTGTCAGGTTATCTAAACTCTAAGTTTAGGTATAAAATATTAATTACTAAATCTAAGAATTATGGAACGTATGACGATCGTCAAAAAATCACTGAAAATAGAAAACAATATCAATTTTATAATGGCTTAAATCAAACTTCAGCCTTATTTCAATTTGATTTTATCCAATTTTTGAAAAAAATTGATATACAAATTTCATATGCGATTGATAGAGGAAGTTACCTTAAAGATTCAGATGGGTTTCAATTATCAATAAATTATAATTTTACGAACCTTTCTTATTCCCAATAATATAATATATACCTTAAATTCTTAAACTGTAATGAATAAAAAAAATACCTTAAGATTTATCAATGATTAATCGAACTATAAAATTTCTTGTTCATTTTAGTTATTTAATTAATAATGCACCCTATGAGGTGCATTTTTTATTTATGAAAGGGGCAAGCTCTGAATGAGTAAGATTCAGCAAATTGTGGAACTGCAAACTATTGATTCAAATCTTCAAGAGATATCTGAATTGTTGGGTGATTTACCTGTTAAAGTAGAACAATTAAAAGATCAAGAAGATTCATTGGTTCAATCTGTTAAAAATGCTAAGGCCAGAATTAAAGAACTAGATTTGGAATTAAATAAG
>Ga0209403_10005828_pt1 | contig 12724 bp, 10 predicted proteins | sample ArcticOcean_MG_C_8_FD_187440 | JGI IMG/M metagenome (GOLD analysis project Ga0209403, IMG submission 187440) | Marine microbial communities from western Arctic Ocean - ArcticOcean_MG_CB11_86 (SPAdes) (version 2) | ecosystem: Environmental > Aquatic > Marine > Oceanic | place: Arctic Ocean... | reverse complement strand
CGGCCCCGCCATATTTAGAGAGGGCTTGAGGCGCATTGCGTTTCAAGCCTTTTCTTTTTTTTCACAGTCCCACTATGTATGTGGATTATCGTCTTTAATAATGGTGAATGGGCTTCCTACCCTTAAAGGCGAAGAGGATATTACCTTAATAAAAATGTACAACACAAACTTTATAAAGCACAGAGTGTGCCAGTAAACTATATAATATCTATTAATACTAAAAGGCTTTTATTTGTAATAGTTTATATAAGTATGAAGGGGTAGTTATATTCCCTGAGAATAGATCAGTTCACTAAGAATGGTGATAATTATCTCCAATTGATCCATATCTGTTTAATATTGATAATAGTAGTCTCACAGCTGTCAGATTCAGCAATATACTTAGACTAAATATATTTCAGTCTTTATTAAAAGTGTGAAGTCCCTCTTTCCAACCCAAGTGAGTAAAGTGTTCTAGAGGGACTCCACTGGAGGAGGAGTTAACACAATGTATCGCACCAATATTAAGTGACAATTAAAAGACGATTAATTGCTAGTCATTAAGTGTTGTTAATTTAAAGGAGTAATCGTTAACAACGAAGAGTATTTATTTAATATTTGTGGATCAAAATTACTGCCGTCAGAAGGAGAACAGAGCCTGAAATACGACCTAAGCTTAATTCGCGAACAGGGAAACCAAGCCACCCATAATGATCTAGAATTAGAGAAGCTAGTAATTGTCCAGCTAAAACAAAAACTACTAATGAGAGAAGTCCTATTTTTGGACCTGAAATAATACTTCCGAACACAGCGAACGCCCCTATTAATCCACCTAACCAAAGCCACTTTGGGATCGCGTTTAATGTATTTAAGTCCGGCCAGGGGTCCCGGAAAAAAAACAAACAAACTATGAGGCCAATTGTACCTACAGCAAAAGAGAATAATGAGGCAGTAATTGGGCTTGATATACGTTGTGCTAATTCTGTGTTGATACCCACTTGAAGTGGTAAAAGCAATCCAATGGCTAGTGCTATTAGTATATAAAGTTGTCCCATTATCTCACCATGTCTCCCATAAAAAAATGATTAGTCTCTAATTTAAAAGAAGTTGATGAAAAGACCTTGGCGTTAAAAAACTACTTACTTGATAAGGTTATCCACCAATCTGTCTCAGCGTTTTCAGCGGTTTATTTTTCAAGACATCGATACTAGAAATTATTCCGGTAAACGTTGTCAGAATAATTGAAAGCCCCAACGTCCATAGCATTACATCGAGTCTGAGGTGCCAAGGTGCTTTAACTAGATATTTCATTATTCCCCAAGACAATCCGGAAGCCATTCCTACCCCAATAATACTAGCCAATACACCAACAGTTGCGTACTCGACTCCTAGAATCCCTGCAATTATCTTTTGTTTGGCACCTAAAATTTTTAGGACTGCTGATTCTTTTAACCTTCTGTACTTAGTTGAGGCAACGGAACCTGAAAGAATAATTAGTCCAGCCATAATCGTGAAGGCGGACATAAAATCAACAAGTGTTTTTAATTTATTAACAACACCTTCAATTGTACTAACAATATCGCGGGTGGATAAAGCAGTGACGTTTGGTAACGCATTAACAATGGCGTGTTGTAATTCTAATTCTTTTTGCATAGGAACATTCACCGTAGCCACAAAAGTTATAGGAGCTCCTTCTAAGGCTCCTGTTGAAAAAATCATATAAAAATTTGTTCTCATGTTACGCCAATTTACTTTGCGAATGCTTGTCACTGGAGCAGTGATTTTGATGCCCTGAATATCCATTGTGAGATTTGATCCAATTTTAGCTCCGAGTCTTTTGGCGGCGTCCTCTTCTAACGAAACTTGAGGGGTCATAGCGTCTTCTTTTTTCCACCATACTCCCTGAGTTACTACGTTATCCTTTGGTAAAACGCCTCCTTCGACAACAGTGGTTACAAAATTTCTGGTAATAAACCACTCTTCTTTACGTTTGTTTTTGTAGGGCCAATTTTTAGCAAGCTGTCCGTCGAGTCCATAAAACTTTGAACGTATGAGCGGGGTTAGGGTGCGCTCGGCATTTGGAGCAATAAGGTCGAGAGTTTTGGTAAATGTCTCGGTCTGATCGGATTGAATATCAATGAAAAAATAATTTGGTGGGTCGATCTCTTTATTTTCTTTTAGCATAGCTATCATGTCCATTTGTACCAGTCTGACTGTAAGTACCAACATGATTCCCATGCCTAGACAGGTAACAATAGAACGTGTTTGATTATTTGGGCGATGAAGATTAGTGAGTCCATAATGTCGTAACATATTCACGGAAGAAGGAATTTTTTTTAGCACTTTTATCAGAAGTACTGCAAAGCCTGACAATAATAGGCCAGAAATCCCCAGAGCGAGGATAAATATAATACCGTGTTTGATCGATCCTGCTTGCCAGATTACGATTGCAGTAATTATAAAACAAAAGAGAACGCCGAATGCTCTTCGCTCCCATAAGGTCCCAAGAGAAAGTTCTTCTTCTTCAAAATTACGTCTAAATAGACGCAGTGGTTTTGTTTTGCTAGCGCGCAATAAAGGTAAGGTGCAAAACAAAATTGTAGTGATCATTCCTAAAGAAAACGAATGGAGGGCAGGGGACCAATAAAACTCTGGTTCAAGGTTAAGATTAGTTAGCCCAGAAAGTTTTGCAGGTAATAAAAACTGAACTCCATAACCCAGAAGTACTCCAATAAGGCTACCTAAAAAACCTAGAAGTAATGACTGTAAAAAATAAATCTTTAGGATTACTCTGGGAGATGCCCCCAGGCAATTTAATATAGCTATGGTATCCAGTTTTTGTGACATAAAAGTTCTGATAATCATGGCAACACCTATGCCACCCATAAGGAGAGCAATGATTCCCAATGCTTTTAAGTACTGTCCCATACGTTCTATAGAATTATTTATAGAAGACGCCATATCCTTATAGCTACGTAGACTCAAAGATTTATCTGTAAGTCCTTTTTCAAGAATGATTAGGGCGTCTTCTAGAAGAATAGATTTTGATAGTCGGATCAAAGTACGGTACTTAACCCGGCTTCCTACCTGAATAAGGTCCGCTTTTTTAAGCGTCGGATGGGAAATGAAAACGCGCGGCCCAATGCTAAATGCCCGAGTAATACGATCTGGCTCTTTAGTTATAGTTCCGTTAATACGAACTCTTGTTTTTCCTAGTTGAAAAAAATTTCCAATTTTTAAGTTTGTGCGCATAAGGAATGAAGGGTCAACGACCACACCGGAGTCAGCTAGCATATTCTCTAGTGGTTGAGATGGAGTTGATTCAATACTTCCGTACATTGGGTAAAATGGAGCTTGGGCGGGGACTGATTTTAATTCTACTAACAACGATGCTTTTTTCTCATCCGATTCCGGGTAGAGAGCCATCGCATGTAATTCCTTTATAAACTGGAACTGAGTTTCAGGAGGTAAAGCAGTTTTTTGGAACTTTATGTCATCTGGGTTTTGTTCCCAGCGTCCTTTTATTTCAAGGTCTGCAGCTAATAAACCTTTTGACTCACCTTGAATAGCTGTATTAATAAGGGATGAGAAGCTTTTGACTGTCATTACTGCTCCGACACCTATGGCAATACAAACTATAAAAAATATAAATCTACGCCATGCGCCCCTTGATTCAGCGAAAGCCAGCGAGAATAATTGTAGTAATGAAAATTTATTTTTAATCATTATAAAGTGTGCATTGAGTCTTGGACTATTTTCCCATCGTCCATAACGATGATACGTTCGGCTTTTTTAGCGACGTCCGGTTCGTGCGTCACAAGAGCAATAGTCGCCTTCTTATTGCGATGGAGATCAGTCATCAGATCGAGAATACGTTTGCTGTTTTCTGAATCGAGGTTCCCTGTCGGTTCATCAGCTAATACTATGCTGGGTTCGTTGATGAATGCTCTCGCAAGAGAAAGTCTTTGCTGTTCTCCCCCGGAAAGTTGCGAGGGATAATGATGGGTACGATTCGCAAGTCCTACGAGGCTAAGAAGTTCCGTGGATTTTTTTTGTGATCCATTTGATCCATTTAGTTCTGCTGAAAGTGTAACGTTTTCGAGGGCAGTCAATGTCGGTATGAGATTGAAGTTTTGAAAAATGAATCCAAAATGCTGGCTCCTTAACTCGGCTAGTTCATCTTCATTGAGTTTCGTGATATCCTGACCGTTGATTAGAATGTTTCCTCCAGTAGGCTCGTCTAATCCAGCGATGAGGCTAAGGAGGGTGGTTTTGCCACTTCCAGAAACCCCAGTTATAGCTACAAACTGTCCACTTGGAATAATAAGGTCGATGCCATTCAGAATATTTACCTTGTGTCCGCCTCCAAAGAGGGATTTGTTAAGTCCGTTGATTTGAATCATAGTAAAGCCATTGGTGGTTGTTTTTAGAAAATATGAATATACGTTATGTGTTTACTACTCGCAAAAATTTTAACACCCTTATGGTTTTTCTTATATGGGGATTGTTCTTATTTTCCCCCGCTACTTTGGCAGGAGGGTCTTCTCCTGTGATTCTTGCATTTGGAGATAGTCTTACTGCAGGGTTTGGAGTACCAGATGCTCAGAGTTATCCTGTGAGGCTTCAAAATATTCTCATTGAGAATGGCTACACATACAAAGTGGTTAACGCCGGTGTGAGTGGAGATACCACAGCAGGTGGGGTTCGGCGTATTAAGTGGTTAATGAAAAATAATCCTGAAATCGTTATTCTAGAATTAGGAGCGAACGATGGTCTGCGCGGACTATCTCTCAAAGAAATGGAATCTAACTTGGAACAGATTATTGTTGTTTGTAAAGAGGGAGGCGCAAAAATATTGTTAACAGGAATGAAAGCCCCTCCAAACTATGGTGAAGAATATACAGTTGAGTTTGAAAAAACTTTCTACCGTTTAGCAGATAAGCATAAACTACCACTGGTTCCCTTTTTCTTGGAAGGCGTTGCTGGGATAAGAGAACATACGCAGTCTGACGGTATCCATCCTCTAGGGTCTGGTTACTTAATTGTCGTGCAAACGATTTGGAAATACCTGAAGCCGTTATTGGACGCTGGTTCCAAAACAAGAGTTTAATTTTTAATGGTTAGAATAAACTGTCAACGTATTCCATGAACTTTTTATAGCAAGACCCTTCTTCTAACAACTTGCGGGCAGTATCGTAACCTTCCTGGTATGAAAGTCCAAGACCACATAGATGGGATAGAACCGCTGCTTGGCAGGCAATAAGAGGAGTGGCAGTCCCGGTGCCATTTTTTAGAGCAGATTCTCCCCATTCAGCTAATTTTGGCAAGTCATATTCTTCTGATTTTAAGGCTTGATAAGCAGCTCCAATTTCAGTGCTGCTTTCTTCAGAAAACATTGTGTCGAGTTGACAGACAACTTCATCAGTCTTTTCTTTTCCAGATGCAATAAAAACTTTAGCGGGTTTATGTACGCCATAAAGCGTAGTTCCTTCAGCTCCGTTACCTACCAGAGTAAGATTAAATTTACTCAACTTGGCCGCTTCTATCATTGAGGTTTCATATCCACGATGAAAATAACTTGTGGCAAGATAATTGTCTTTAGCCTGCAAAGGCATTAGCATTTTTTCCATGGTTGAGAGCGTAGTTCGTTTAACAATTTCTATACGTAACTCACGTAAATTTTCAAGAAGGGGATGTGCTTCTTGCGTGTTGATGTATCCAAATTGAAACTGGTTAATTAGTTCTATCCGCTGTCTGTGGTTGCCTTGAGAGTTAACTCCATATTGTTTGCAAAGAATATCTTCGAAAGTTATTCCAAACTTTGGCGGTAATGATGGGGCTGAATGCCCATAGGTAGGTAACCCCATTGCAGCAAGTACTGGTATGGTATAAAAACCAAAATATGGGACGCGATTGAAACCATCGAAAGGGTCGGCAATTTGCAATAACCGATCGAGGTCAACTTGATATTGAACGGTAGTTTTGTCCAAGGCCTTCCAATAGCCAATATTTTCTTCCAACGTTTCCAGCTTCATTCTAGCTGCAATCAGAAATACACCTGATTTTACTTTGGAGACTTTTTCTTTTAATATTAGGGTCAGTGCGTCTTCTGCCTCCAACTCAGTAAGATTTTTACTCATTTTAGGTCCCGTTGCTATTTTTTGAAGATATGACTTCATTCGATTATCATCGAGAGTGGGTTTTAAAGAAGTTTTTTTCATTTATTGTTGGGGATATGGTTTTATTTCTATACACTGAAGTATTATAGATCAAACTCATTATGCAAAAAAATTAAAATGATTGAAACCAATAGCACCCTTCAAATCGAGACACCAGCTTTTTGCGCTGATTCAGTTCGAGTCTTGCTAGTTTATCCAAACTCCAAAGATGTTGCTTTGGCAAATCTAGGGTTTCAACGAGTACATACTTTGTTAAATCAGATTTCTGGAGTGGAATGTGATCATTATAGCCTTCCTGTGGGTTGGACTTCAGATGTTTTAGAGCTTGATCCCCCTTCTATGTTATCTCACGAATGGAACTGGTCTTTAGACCGTTTTGATGTCATTGCATTTTCTATTTCATTCGAGCCAGATTATTTAAATGCCGCCCTTATTCTAAAATACTTTGATATCCCTCTAGAGCGAAAAGAACGTAGTGATTTGTATCCCCTGGTTCTTGCTGGAGGATCTGCAGTTTTTATAAACCCAGAACCCTTGGCCGATTGTATCGATGCTTTTTTTATTGGAGAAGGTGAAGGACTTGCCGAACCATTTTTTAAATTATTCAGTGAAAATGAATTTAATGATCCACGCGAGTTATTGAAGCCCGCTGCAAAAATCCCAGGTATTTATGTCCCCCAATTTTACCATCAGGAGTATCTGGAAGACAGGATGGTTGGATTTAAAGCCGAACCAGAAATTGTTGAGAGAGTGGAAAGGCAATGGGTAAAGGAAGGTTCTCCGGATTTATGTACGCACTCAGTATTGCATGATGAAGTTTCTACCTTTAAAGATATGTCTTTAATGGAGGTAACTCGTGGGTGCATTTGGGCGTGCCGATTTTGTACGGCTGGATTTATTTATCGTCCTCCCCGTCTGCCTGATTTGAACCTTACGTATCGTTCACTAGAAAATGTGTTGGCGGGGCAGGGAAAGTCAGTTTCGACGGTAGGCCTTGTGGGGCCATCAGTCACTGACCACCCTGATATTTTACCGTTAGCTCGAAAAATTGTAGAAGATGGAAAGAAATTATCGTTTTCTTCTTTAAGGCTGGAAACGCTAACCGATGAGCTGGTTGATTTAATTCAAAAAAGCGGGCAAAAAACTTTAACAGTGGCGGTAGATGGTCCGTCGGAGAGAATGCGTCGAGTAATTAATAAGCAAGCGACAGATGATGCCATTGTAGAAAAATGTCAATTCCTGACGGAGAAGGGTATTCTCCATTTAAAAATTTATTCTATTATCGGCTTACCTGGTGAGACGGACGAGGATATTGACCACTTTATTGCCTTGGTCGAGCGGGTGATGAAAACATATGTTGCCAGTTGCAGTCAACGAGGAAATATTGGACAGGTGACGATTGGTCTAAGTCCACTCATACCAAAACCTGGAACACCTTTTCAGTGGCATCCGATGGAATCAGTGCAAAGCTTGAAAAAAAAGTTCATGAAAGTGCGTAAAGCTCTAGGACGACTACCTCATATAAAAATGAGTTTTGGTTCTCCAAACGAAGCTTACTTGCAAACGTATTTGTCTCGCGGGGATCGCAGGGTTTTATCTTTTTTTAAAACCTATCTTGCCAACGGTCATGATGCAAAAAAAGCATTAGCAGAAAGTAGTCCTTCCCCGGATTCTTTTGTTTATAGGCAATATGAGCAAGATGATGTTTTGCCGTGGGATATTGTTGATCATGGATACAAAAATGATTTTCTGTGGAGCGATTACCAACGGGGATTAAAAGAGGGTGTCACACCTGTATGCGACACTGCAGTTTGTAAGATTTGCGGAATTTGCTAAGCGGGAGCTCTCTTTGATGAAAATCGCTATCTATCTTTACAAACATTAAATTCAATTTTGAAAGATTCACTTTAAGATGTCTTTTGATATTGAGAAGATGAGTAAGCTTCCACCAGGAGCACGTTTTTTAGATATTAACGATTTTTGGTATTTTCCCAACCGATGGGTTGTTAAGTTTTTATACCCCCTACCCATTACACCGACACATATTACAATTATCTCTCTGATTGCTGGACTTGTTTCAGTCCGATTTTACATGTTTGATACGAGTGCTGGGTTAATGTGGGGTGCATTGTTTTTGTATTTGAAAATATTTTTAGATAATGTTGATGGAAATCTAGCGCGGGTAAGAGGGGAGACTTCACGTTTGGGAAGATTTCTTGATTCACTGACGGATTTTATGGTTAGTTTTCTAGTATACCTTGTTTTGACTTTAAGACTAGTCGATGAGACAAATAACTCTTTATATTGGTATCTAGGAGGACTTGCTTTCTTAAGCTGCCTAATGCAATGCTCGTATTTTGTTTATTATTTGGTTAAGTATACCGCCATTTCTGGGACCTACCTTTACAATCGTGTAGATGAAGATATTACCGAAGAGGAAAACGAGGCTTACGATAGAGGCGATCTTTCAATGTTAGTTTATTTTTTGCATCGCGCCCATATTCTTTTGTACGGGTGGCAGGATAAAACTATTGAGTGGTTTGATCGTTTAAGTAAAAGGTTGGGGTCTAAAAAACCTCAAAAACTATCGGAAAAAAATTGGTATGGAGATAAGGTCTTTCTTACTTTAATAAGTCCGTTGTGCTTATGTACTAACAATATGTTGTTAGTGTTTTTTTCATTAGCAGATGAAATTGAACTCGGTCTTTGGTTTGTAGTTATAGTGGGCAATGCCTGTTTGCTTATATTACAGGTCTGGAAAATCACCAAAGCTAAAAAGAATTTAGTTTTTGGGGAATAAGTAATTCTCTGCTTTTAGTTCATGCTAAAGTCAACTTTTTTATCTTTCATGTTTTTTGAAATTTGTATTAACTGGTTTTTGAACTCAATTAGAGAATAGAGTGAGTTGGCTCTTTTTTGAACATCTTGTTGTTCTAGAAATTCTTGCATTTTGTTTGGAGGAAGATCGAATTGATGGGTAAGTTTATCAACAAACTCAGCTAACTTCTTGCAGTTTTCTAGATCGAGTGTTTGTTCGACCTTTGTTTCGCCGGGAAGGTTTTTTAAATATAGTTGCATAACTCTGATTAGTTGTTCTTTGATAGGGGAGGTTTTAGTAGTTAGGTCTTGGTCATTAATTTCTTTTAAAAACTCCACTTCAGCTTGTCGGTAAATCTTTCCTCCTATTTCATTAAGAATGCGAAATCTATAGAGTCCAGAAAGCAATATATTATATTTACCTTCGGGTAACTTGGAATGGTGCTCGATTTTGCCTACGCAGCCGGTAGTCATAATTTCAGGAGTGCCTTGATAATCACTTTCCCAACCAGGCTTTAGGAGAATCATGCCAATTTCCCCTTTACCATTGAGCGCGTCCTCGACCATGTTGCGATACCGTGGCTCAAAAATGTGAAGCGGCAGGGAAGTATTTGGATAAAACACAGTCGTTGGCAGCGGAAATAACGGAATAACTGGATTTTCCTCAGAAAATTTTTTTTTAGACTCCATCAAGATTACCTACAAAAAAATAATTTTTTTAAGAGGGCATTAACTGTACTCAATATTATCATAATAGTTGTTATATTAATTAATACAACCGTTTTGCATAGGTTTCGCTAAGTGGTAGACTGAGCGAGAGATTGTTAGCGTTAGATGTTTTAAGACACTGTGGTGAATGTCAGGATTTGATATTTTAGGAATTAAGTTTTCTAAAAAAATGATTAGCTTGTGAAACATTTCTTATGATTATTCTTGAATGATTACCAAACCGGAAGATATTTGCTTAGAAATAGAAGCTTCCCTTGTTAAGTCGAATCTTTTTTCTAAAGAAGTCGAAGCTGACAAAGGATCACCAAGCTGGCGAGTATCTCCTGAGCCTTACTATCTTTCATCTGACGAAATTTCATTTTTTGAAGATCTTGGTTCTCACCTCCTAAAATTTTACACGGCCCTAAACAGACTTTATGCGGATAGTGTGAAAGGAAAAATCCCTTCTTGGTTTGCTCAATATCTAGATGCTGGGAAACCGGATGATTTAATAGCCTATTCGAGAATGAAGCGAATACGTGGTGATTTACCGGGAATAATTAGGCCTGACATTATGGTAACAGATGAAGGTTTCTCTATCACGGAACTGGATTCTGTTCCAGGTGGATTTGGTTTAACTGCTCGTCTTATGGATATATATTCAGGTATGGGTGAGATGGTGGTTGGAATGAGTGATGGGGGTATTCCAGAAGCATTTTATAAAATGGCTGAATCTGTTTCTGGTGAAAAATCCTGTGTAGTAGCTATAATAGTGTCCGATGAGTCCAATGATTACTGGGGGGAGATGTCGAGTCTAGCCCATCAGTTGAATGATAAGGGCTTTCCTGTCTTTGCCTTAAGACCGCAGGAGGTGATTTTTAGAGAGGAAGGTTTATTTTTCAAGAAGGATAGCGATGAAGTAAAGATAGATGTTTTATATCGTTTTTTTGAATTGTTCGATTTGAAAAATATTCCTAAGGCCGAACTGATTATGTACAGCTATAAAAAGGGTAGAGTGAAAATAACACCGCCTTTTAAGCCTTATCTTGAAGAAAAGCTTGCATTTAGCCTATTTAAGCACCCTGCGCTGACTTCATTATGGAAAAAAGAGTTAGGGTCTGAAACCTTTACAATCTTATCTCATCTAATCCCAGACACTTGGATTTTGGATTCTAGAGAAGTTCCTGAATACGCCGTAATTGCAGGGTTAGATATATGTGGTAAAGCGGTTCAGAATTGGAGGGAACTTATTCATTTGACTCAAAAAGAAAGGGAGTTAGTGATTAAGCCTTCTGGTTTTTCCCCAGAATCTTGGGGTAGCCGAGGAGTTGTGATTGGGCATGATGTTTCTGCCGAAGTGTGGAAAAAAACATTGGAAGACAGTCTGGATAAGTTCCCAGAAGAATCTTCAGTTTTGCAGGTTTTTCATAAAGGACGGAGAGTTAGGACGCGTTATCGAGATAAGTATACCGACTCAATTATAGATATGGAGGCTCGAGTTAGACTTACGCCATACTACTTTTTGATTGGTGGCAAAGCACGACTTACTGGAATATTAGCTACCTTATGTCCTCACGATAAAAAGAAAATTCACGGAATGTCTGACGCGGTTTTGATTCCATGTGCAAAAAAATGATTATTTTTTTTAAAAAAAACTAAAATGGACCAGATCAAGCTTTATAACATAGATGGATGTGGATACTGTGCTATGGTTCGTGAGGTTTTAAAACAACTCGAACTTGATTACGAGACTATTGATGTGCCTTGGGCTCATCATGACCGAACAGAGGTATTAAAAGTTTCCGGGCAGAATATGGTTCCCGTTCTTGTCCAAGGCGAAGTGATTTTGAGTGATGAGTATGAGATCATTGATTATTTGAAAAAAACATACCCAGTTAAACCATAACCCCCCCTTTAAAGGAAAATTATGCAAGAGTGGCAAAAGCAACTAAGTGATAGTGTTGTGCGAGTAGAAGATCTCCCTTTTCTTCCAGACTCATCAGTAGAATATCGCGAAAAATTAAAAAAGGTTTCAGAGATTTTCCCCATTCGAATTAATTCTTATTTCATGAATCAGATCAAGAAGGTGAACGATCCCCTCTGGAAACAAGTAGTCCCTACGATTGATGAGCTAGACGATATAATTGATGAAGGAAGTTCTCTTGTTTCTGACCCATTGAATGAAGAGGGAGACATGCCTGTGCCAGAATTGGTACATCGTTATCCAGACCGAGTTTTATTGATGGTCAACAACCAGTGTCCAATTATCTGTCGCTTTTGTACTCGTAAAAGAAAAATAGGTTTTCCTGGAATAGTAACGCGCGAAACATTACGACAAGGGATAGAATACATTCGTTCGCATTCTGAAATACGAGACGTGATTCTTTCGGGTGGGGACCCACTTTTGGTTCCTGATAAGGAATTAAATCGAATTCTGAAAGAATTGAGAAGTATTGAGCATCTAGAAATTATTCGCATAGGAACTAGAGTTCCGGGAACTCTTCCGCACCGAATAACACCAGAACTTTGCGAAATCTTAAAAAAATATCATCCGCTCTATTTTAATATCCACTTCAACCACCCAGATGAAATCACACCAGAAGTGGAAGAAGCCTGTAATATGTTAGCTAACACAGGAATCCCCTTGGGAAGTCAGACCGTTCTTTTAAAAGGGGTAAACGACAATCCTGAAATAATGAAAGAACTTATGAAGAAGCTACTTAAAATAAGGGTTAAACCCTATTATATTTATCAGGCTGATATGGCTTTGGGAACCAATCATTTTCGAACTAACGTGCAACAAGGTCTTGATCTCATTAGTAGTTTGCAGGGTCACATTTCTGGTATGGGCGTTCCTTATTTTGTTATCGATGCACCTGGAGGCGGGGGTAAAGTTCGATTACTACCAAATACAGTTATAGAGCATAACGAAAAAGAAGTTATAATTGAAAATTATGAAGGAAAAAAATTTACTTATCCACAGCCTACCAATGGGTCTTCGAAAGAAAATATTCTAGTTTCCGAAAAAAATCCTATTTTAG
>Ga0209403_10005826_pt1 | contig 12726 bp, 7 predicted proteins | sample ArcticOcean_MG_C_8_FD_187440 | JGI IMG/M metagenome (GOLD analysis project Ga0209403, IMG submission 187440) | Marine microbial communities from western Arctic Ocean - ArcticOcean_MG_CB11_86 (SPAdes) (version 2) | ecosystem: Environmental > Aquatic > Marine > Oceanic | place: Arctic Ocean... | reverse complement strand
AGGAACAGGAAGGAACGGGAAACGACGATACCATCTATTTCTTCGAAAAATCCATAGTGTTTCCAACAAAAGGGGAATCAAAAAAGGTTTTCGAATCGCCAGTTCAACAAAAAGTCTGTAGGTCGAGCCCAAAAACACCTCCGAGGCAGAACTCATCACTCAAGGTGAGATCAGCAAATAAGTTATGGGAAAGCTTATCGATTAAGTCTAGCCGTGACACTCAACTAATTCAACGCTACCTAAAGCTCCCCTCATTTCCTATTGTATCAGGCCAGCTTATTTTTTCTATGATCAAACAGGAGAATCGCTTTGCCGAATCGTTTAATCGATGAGATCAGCCCTTACCTTCTGCAACACAGCACTAATCCAGTTGATTGGTATCCTTGGGGCAAGGAAGCACTGGACGCTGCCAAGGAACGAGATGTTCCTATACTCCTCTCCATAGGTTATTCCGCCTGTCACTGGTGTCACGTCATGGAAAAAGAATCATTCGAAATCCCTGAGGTTGCAAAGATCATGAACTCGGGATTCGTAAATATTAAAGTCGACCGCGAAGAACGCCCTGACATAGATTCTATTTACATGAAAGCTGTGCAATCAATGACTGGTCAAGGAGGATGGCCGTTAACCGCCTTTCTGACACCCAGTGGACAACCTTTTTATGGAGGAACTTATTTTCCACCACAACCTCGTCACGGCCTGCCTTCCTTTACACAAATCCTAGACGCGATTCAGTCGGCCTATACAGAGAAAAAAGAGGCCGTATTCCAAAACGCTTCAGAAATACAACAACTCTTAGAGCAAAATGTGTTGAAAAAAAGCCCGCAAGAGATCGCCGAAACCTTGAGTCACACGGAGGGACAGAATCTGATTGACCACTCTCTGGCATTCTTAGCCACTCGCTTTGATCCCATACATGGCGGCTTCGGTCCAGCCCCCAAATTCCCTCAACCAGTCGTACTCGAATTTCTCCTTCAGAATTATTCCCACAGCCACAGCAGTAAAACCCTCAATATGGTTGAGCATACTCTCACAAAAATGGCAGAAGGGGGAATTCAGGACCATCTAGGAAACGGCTTCCATCGATATTCCGTAGATTCACAATGGTTGGTCCCCCACTTCGAGAAAATGCTCTACGACAATGCTCTGCTCTCTCGGTTATACCTACATGCATTCCAACTGACCTCGAATCAAGAATTCAAAACAACAGCTGAACGAACGCTGGATCATATCGTGCAGGACATGAGCTCTCCAGAAGGTGGATTCTACTCAGCATTAGATGCTGATTCAGAAGGTGAAGAAGGAACCTTTTATATTTGGACCAAAACTGAAATCTATAAAATCTTAGGAGACACCTTGGCCTCCCTCTTCACGAGCTACTACGGAGTGAGTGATATGGGAAATTTTGAAGGGAAAAATGTGCTATATATCTCTCAAGACTTAAAAAATATTGCCGAAAAAGAAGGACTAGAATATAACGAGCTCCAGCAGCAACTCGAAAAAGCTAGAGAGCTGTTGTTCCAAGCCAGGGAATCAAGAGAGAAACCTTTCAGGGACGATAAAATTTTGTCGGGCTGGAACGGTATGGCCATCCGTGCACTGGCCGAAGCGGGAGGAGCACTAGACAACGTCACTTATCTGAAATCCGCGATTAAAGCTCTCAACTTCATATTTTCTAAAATGCGAAAAGACGATCGACTTCTTCATTGCTATAAAGATGGCAAAACTTCTGGCTACGGATTTTTAGAAGACTACGCAGCCATTGGGAACGCAGCTGTGGCCGTCTATGAAGCCACGTTAGAGCCCCAGTGGCTTGATGAAATCAAATGGGTCACAGATAAAATCATTGAGCTGTTCTGGGATCAAGAAAAACGAATTTTCTTTGATGGTCCAGCCGACGGCGAAATCCTCATCGTCAGGCCACGTGATATAATGGATAATGCCACACCTTCAGGAAATTCTTTAGCTGTAGATCTCCTTCTCAAAACCTCTCAGCTCTTCGGAAATGACTACCACAGAGAAATATCGGAATGTGTTTTAGATAGAGAGACTCCCTTGATGACACAATTCCCTTCTGGATTCGGTAGGTTGCTCACCGTATTGGATCGCAGCCTGTTACCAAAGACTACTGTAGCCATCTTTGGAGACCAAGAAAATGTGATGACTAAAAAATTGCTCAAAACCTTACTTTCTTTCTATAGCCCGAGTCGCACCATAGCAGGAAAAGGCACTCATCAGATTTTAGAACATCAGGTGCCGTTCTTACAGAGAGGAACGGCAAACCCAACTCGTCCTGAAGTTCAAATCTGCAACGAACACAGTTGCAGGCCGCTAGTTAGCGATCTTGAATCCCTAAAAAAACAACTCCAATTCGAGTAGATACTCCTCTCGAGAAGAAGTTAGGGCTATACTAGGGCAGGTTCACAGCATCACATTTTTCTGGACGAAATTGAGCGGATGGAAAAAATACGGACAGATATCGCAAGTAATTTGGATTTGCCAAAGCTGGAACCTTCGCAATTGATCCAAGCCTACCGGACCATGCGAACAGCTCGATGTCTGGACCATAAAGAGCTCAAACTAAAACGACAGAATAAAAATTTTTTTCAGATATCTGGAGCAGGACACGAAGCGATACAAGTAGCTATGGGCTTCCATTTACGGCCTTCTTACGACTGGTTCTATCTCTATTATCGAGACCGCGCACTGGCCTTAAGTCTAGGTCAAACTCCCCTGGACCATCTCTTGGCTTCTGTAGCAGCGGAGGCTGATCCCAATAGCGCCGGGCGGCAAATGCCCAATCACTGGACAGATTTTCGCCTGAATATTGCCAGTCCTTCTTCTGCCGTTGGAACTCAGTTTCTACATGCTGTTGGTGCCGCTGAATCCAGTCTGCGTGCTATGGGAATCCCGGAGATAAATACCGAAGAACAGGGGTTTTATGAAGACGAAATCGTCCTTGTATGTGCTGGAGAAGGGGCCACTTCAGAAGGAGAATTTTGGGAGTCGATGAACACAGCCTGCAATCTCAAACTTCCCATTGTCTTTTTGATTCAAGACAATGAATACGCCATTTCAGTTCCAGTGGAAGTCAACACAGCAGGCGGCAGCATCTCCAAACTTCTAGGTAGTTTTCCGAATCTACTAATTCAGGAATGTGACGGAACCGATTTTTCTGAAAGCTATAGGGTGTGTGCAGAAGCAATCACCTATTGTCGAGACCGTAAGGGTCCGAGCTTAATTCATGCTCATACTGTCAGACCTTACTCACACTCTGATTCCGATGATCAAAGAACTTATCGGTCAAATCAAGAACAAGAAGAAGAAAGAGATAATGACCCCATTCTAAAAATGAAAAAATTTTTGATAATGGCCAACTTGTCTAATGAAGAGGATTTAGATGCTATAGATGCCGAAATTACAAAGGCCATTGACCAAGACGCTGATGAAGCATTGACACATGCACAACCACCTGCTGACACAGCAACACGGCATATCTACTCGGAAGACGTTGATCCCACCAGCTCTCTTTTTGATTCCGAAAACTTTCCCGAATACCTTGATGATCGAGAGCTCACAGTAGTCGACCTCATCAATGCATGCCTATCCGATGAGCTAGAACGCAACCCTCAAATGGTCGTTTTCGGTCAAGACGTAGCAGACGCTTCCAGAGAAGAATCCTTGGAGGAAGTAACCGGGAAGGGCGGTGTCTTTAAAGTAACTCATGGTCTGCAAAGTAAATTCGGGAAAGATCGGGTTTTCAACTCACCTCTCGCCGAAGCCAACATCGTGGGGAGAGCTATTGGGATGGCCCACAGAGGATTCAAGCCAGTGGTTGAAATTCAGTTTTTCGACTATATATGGCCTGCTTTCATGCAAATAAGAAATGAAGCCGCTACCATGAGATATCGGAGCGCTGGTATGTTTTCTGCCCCCATAGTCATTAGAGTTCCCTATGGGGGATATCTTCGAGGAGGAGGCATATACCATTCCCAGACAGGGGAAACCTTATTTACTCATACTCCAGGACTTCGAGTAGTTCTTCCATCCAATGCTTCTGATGCAAACGGTCTCCTCCGAACAGCCATTCGCTGTGAGGACCCAGTTATTTTTTTGGAACACAAACATCTCTATCGACAAATTCATAATAAAGGCAGATACCCAGGGAAAAATTTCATGATTCCCTTCGGAAAAGCTCGACTGATTAGAAAAGGCACTGATATTACAGTCATTGCCTGCGGAGCACTTGTAAGGAAATCTCTAGAGGCAGCTGCAATAGCCTCTGATCACCATGGCATAGAGTGTGAAGTATTAGATCTGAGGACGTTGTCCCCACTCGATATGGATTCCATCGCCAGTTCGGTTCAAAAAACTCATAAAGTTTTGATCGCACATGAAGACTCATTGTCTTGGGGAATAGGGTCCGAAATAGCCGCCCGTATCGCCGACTCTCTCTTTCCCTGGTTAGATGGACCAGTCAAGAGAGTGGCTTCTAAGGACACCTGGGTGGCCTATGCGCCCAGTCTAGAAAACGAAATCCTACCCCAAACTTCAGACGTTCTGGACGGAATATTAAGCCTACAACAGTTCTAGGGAAAACTTAATCCTAATATTTGGGTAGATCGGGATCGACTTCGTCAATCCACCCAAGAATCCCAAATTTCAGATTATATAATCCTGAAAATCCACTATCAGACAGAATGTTGGCCGCCTTAGCACTTCTCACTCCACTCCTGCAATGAACAACGATTTCTCTATCTCTAGGGATTTCTGATATCCTCTCTTGTAGCTCTCCTAAGGGGATTAGATAGGCTCCAAATTTAGAAAGATTGACGATGTCCCATTCGAAAACCTCTCTGACATCTAGTACAAAAGGAGGGGTGTTGCCTTTTAGACGATCCCTAAGTTGTATCGGTCCGATCTCACCAAAATTTTCCAAAGGACTCTCTTGGCCTTGGGACTGAGCTGATTCAATCCCACAGAATACATCGTAATCAATGAGTTTTGTTTGGGTCGGATCATCTCCACAAACAGGGCAATCTGGGTTGCGTCTAATCTTCATCTCGCGCCATTTTAGCTCCAGAGCATCGAAAATCAGTAGTCGTCCCACAAGACTTTCCCCTTGCTTTAGAACTATTTTAATCACTTCAAGGGCTTGGAGAGATCCTATAATTCCAGGCAACACACCTAGGACTCCTGCCTCGGCACAACTCGGAACCATACCTGGTGGCGGAGGTTCCCTGAATAAGCATCTATAGCAAGGGCCGTCATCTTTTCCGAATACAGAAACCTGCCCTTCCCACCGAAAAATTGATCCGTAAACATTCGGTTTGCCTAAAAGGACACACGCATCATTCACAAGATACCGCGTCGGAAAATTATCTGTCCCATCAACTATCACATCATAGTTCTCTAGAATTTCCAAAGCATTCTGCGAATCTAACCTACATGGGTGTGAAATCACTTCGACATGAGGATTCACACTGGAGATTCGACGATGAGCAGACTCCAATTTCGACTTACCTATATCTTCAGTTCCGTAGAGAATCTGTCTCTGCAAGTTAGTCACATCTACTTGATCAAAATCGACAATGCCGAGAGTCCCTACTCCTGCAGCTGCAAGATATAGAGCCAGGGGCGATCCCAGCCCTCCAGCTCCCACGACTAGAACACGCGATTCCTTCAGAAGCACCTGACCTTCCTTTCCTACTTCGGGAAGTGTTAAATGCCTGGCATACCTGCTGAGTTCCTTCGAACTAAGTTCAGGCTTCCCCAAGTTGCACTCCTATTCAAAATGGCTGGTTTAATTCAGTCTCAAATAACGACTGCCGCCTATTGCAGTGATCCCAAATGCTTCTGCTTCAGTGGCAAGATCTGCCACTTCTGCATCAGGCAGACCTGAGGTCAATCCTACATCAGCAAGTTGCGTAAACAAATACTGATACTGCATAGGAATATTTAAAGTACTCCTGTCTTGCCAAATTTCTCGGTCTCTAATGCCTCGATAGGAATAGGTTTCCCTGACCAAGCTCAAATTCCTTTCCAGATCAAACCACTCAGCACCCATGCGTTCGCTCGCTCGAACTAGACCGTCATCGCTAGTCTCTTCCTCTAGGTCACGCATCACCAACTTGGTTGCAAGACCATGCCGGACTCCCCACTTCTCCAAACCAATTTCTCTCAGCAAACCAGCGGAACTAGCAAAATAAATCGGTCTCTCCTGAATTGCATCGCGTATAAAACTGAGAGCAAATCTAGGCCCTCTGGCAAGAAATGAACCTGATGGATAAACAACTTGGACTCCATCAATGAGAATCCCCAGATCCTGCTGTATACTGCCCGATCCGACTGCATCCATCATCTCATCTGTTGCAGACGAAATAGGGTTGCTAGGAACTGGGCTGACTTTGTAGTAGTCGGTACTAAATTTAGGATCGAATGAAAATTGCACCTCTGGTTCGGTTTTATCCCTGATCTGCTTGGGATACCAATCGGTATATAAATACTGTACAACAATTACAGTTACATCTTTGCGAACTCCTTCTACTTCCTGGATATACCACAGGGGAAATGTGTCATTATCTCCATTAGTAAATATAACCCCATAGGGTTCTACACTCATCAGTAAATCGTACGCCCAATCTCTAGCAGCATAATCATCCGAACGATCAGCCCACTTCCAGTTCGATGCTAATGGAATCAGAGCTATCATAAAGATTGGTAATGCTTTCAGCTTCCAATTGCCTGGATTTCTATTCTTCATTAAACCTGAACAGATCCCTGACAGACCCAATCCAGCCAAGTTGCCCCAAAGCATGAAGCCAGCTAAAAAGAAATAATCTCTTTCTCGGACTTCATGAGCGGACCTTTGAGCAATATCAGAAGCTAAGGAAAACCCGTATTTGAAGTTCAAATAAAGAACCAGGCCCACGGTTAAAGTGCCCGCGAGTACCGTCAGGTAGTAAAAAATTGCTCTGTCCGTCTTCCACAGTACCGAGAATCCAACCAAACCCAAAATCAAGAAAAGGAAAGTGAAAAGCAAACGCCCTCCACCTGGTTGTTCACTAAGGTCGGCTCCTCGAGCCCATTGCCAATCGAAGTACTGAAAATAATTAAATAACTGATGACTTATCGGAGCTTGACGTTCTGATACCGCCGGTTTTCCATACTGCGCTCTACTCAAAGTCTGAGCTAAGGCAGGGCAACCCGCCTTACCATTAGTATAAATCGCAACGGTGGCTCCGCTGATGGATTCGCAAATAGGGTCGCCCTCATTAATCGCGGGGTTCTGACTTGCCCTGATCGGCAAGAAAGCGTTGAAGGATAGACCCACTAACACCAGAAGAACTGCACGAACCAAGAATCTTCTATTAATCAGGACAGCAGGACTTACTGCCAAAACGAATACAGCTAATGCGGGAACTGGCAAAACAGACATCAAGTGATTTGTTGACCCCAACACCATCAAGTATCCTGCAGCCAGTAGCGACCTTTGACCGACTACACTATCTCGGTGATCATACCAACGTAATGCGAGCCAACTAACGGCAGCGATTACTGCTACACTGACCGTATACACTTTTTCATTTACATTGGATTGATTCCAGACTGTGTAGGCTGTAGCTCCCATTATCGCCCCCGACACAGCACCCATTGAAGCCAACCAATGCTTGTCGGAAAATCTGGAGAGAATTCGATGACTGATCAGAAAAAAGAAACCAGTTGCAACTGAACTAGTAAACGCAGCAAACAGATTTACACTGACTGCTACAGAGAGACCTAAAGGCGTCAATAAGAGGATCCATACGCGAGCCAAGGTAACGAATAATGGATTTCCAGGTGGATGAGGAATCCCCAATCCATAACCTGTTGCTATATACTCAGAAGCATCCCACCAGGAAGTAGTCGGAGCAAGAGTTATTGCATATAGCGCGAACACAGCCAGGCTCACTAACATACTTGATCTGTAGGGTGGTCTATAACCGCTCATTTGGGTTCCTCACAAGAATTACTCAAGTAAAATCGTCACCTCTCCACCGATTACACCTTATAACTTACACAGTTTAGTCAAATCCCAAACCATCTTACAATAGACTACTTTAATACATGACCGTAAGCACTTTGTGTCCACCTAGCGCTATCCGCAAGTACCAACTTAAGTTTGACGATCATGTCTACGACTAGAACATTAAAAGCTATCAGAGGTTGGACTTCTCCAACCACGCGTGTGGGAGAAGAGGAGTTGTTGTTGCAACATGGAGATTTGGAGTTCGCCGCATCGCTCCTCACGCCCAGAAGTAAGACTAAACAATTCCCCACTTGGATCGTTCTGCACGGGCTGACCCCATCAGGAAGGTTCCATCCTACCCTAGTACAATTCAGTCGAGCATTAGCTTCTTCAGGGGCTGCAGTAATAGTGCCCGAGATTCCAGAGTGGACTAAGCTGGAACTGAAACCTGAAGTCACTATTCCTACTATTAGAGCGACTCTCAAGGCCCTCAAAGACCATCCTCTTACTAATCAAGGCCCTTATGGCCTGATAGGTTTTTCATTCGGAGCGCCTCAAGCATTGATCGCCACGACAAAGCCTGACATCGCAAACCAACTGGCTGGAGTAGTTAGCTGGGGTGGCTATTCAGATATGGGTCGCATCCTAAAGTTTCAAATGACTGGTCAACACGAATGGGAAGGGAAACAATACCGATTAGATCCTGACCCCTATGCTCGGTGGATTATTGCGGGCAATTACTTGCCGTTTGTACCCGAATTTAAAGATGCCCAGGATGTTGCCGATGCGCTTCTTCATTTAGCGGTTGAGGCAGGTAACCGTCGCGTACCTTCCTCGAGTCCATCCTACGACACATTGCTGACAAAACTCGCGGCGAAGATATCACCCAATCGAAAAGAGCTCTTTGAGCTTTTCGCTCCCCGTTCAGACCAAGAGATAGATATTGCTGCAGCTTCTCAGATGGCAACCCGGCTAACAGAGTCTGCCACAAAAGTTACACCGCTACTTAACCCTGCTCCCTATCTGTCAGAAGTTTTATCGGAAGTACATCTTTTCCATGGCCGAACGGATTCTCTGATCCCCTACACCGAGACCTTACTGGCAAACACTCTCTTGCCTCGCGACAAAATCGTTAGCTCCACAATCACTGGACTATTTGAGCACTCGGAGCGCGGCAACCGTCTCACTTCCGTCTTCCAAGAAATCGCTGAAGCAACCAGTCTGATTCGTGCTCTGAGCCGCGTCCTTAGCATTGTCTAAACGAAACAACGAGTCTCCTGCAAAAACTCGATCTTATATATAAAGCCTAAAGTAATCCAGGAATGATCCTGCGCTTTACCCTTCGCATATAATCAGCGTATCCGTCTAGATCTCTCTTTAATGTGCTTTCTTCGATTATAATTCTCGGCCACAATGCGAGCATCAATATCCCTGTTCCAAAACTTGCCATCATCACACTTCCCAGCCAAAGAGCCGCACCACAGAACCAGATTAAAAAACTGGTATAAAGCGGATGCCTCACCCGACCATACAAACCGGTGTCCACTAACACATGCCCCCTATCTTCCTGGATACTCACAACAGGTTGTGCAAATTCATTTTGGACCATGGTTACAAACAGCAGAATCAGGCCGACTTGAGCCAGCCCAAGACCTACCAGGCGTGGCAAAAGAGTTGGTTCAGTGAGAGCATGCAGGTAAAACACGTCTGTCGGAATGAATGAGAGTGCGGCAAGGCCAGCTAAGGAGAGAACAGCTGTAGCGATCTTATCTTGTGCTGGCTGAGATGGGGACGTCACTATCAATCTTGCTTCCATACTCTTCGGATAATAGACGCAAAGATAAAGACAACCTAAGAATATTCCGACAGAATATAGCCCCAAGAAGGCCATGCCCTCTTCCCACAGCCAACTTGCCTCAGTCGCCAAAAGCTTGGCTGGCAGTAAAAGACAAACGCTGACCAAACCAATATTCAAGAGACACCCAACCATGGTTCGTTTGAACAGCATTCTACAAGTCTACCAAGACCCCAGACCCCAGACCTTCAGCTTGCTCTAAGATAGCACCAGCTACAGCAACATCCTGGACGGCATTGCCTACTGATTTAAACAGTGTGATTTCTTCTGGATTCTCTCTTCCAGGCCGACTGTTATTCACCAATTCACCTAGCTCGGCATGTATTTTAGTTAGGTCAAACACTCCCTCATCGATCGCTTGCGTGAGATCTCCCGCTTCTACCATTACCGTATCCCTATAGTCCACTACGACTTTGGCTTTGGATACCAAATCCCCGTCTAACTCTCTCATCTCAGGAGTAAATGCTCCGATTGCGTTCACATGTGTTCCAGGACCGAGGACCGAACCTGGAAATACCGGCTCAAGACTATCAGTCGCTGTAATAACCACCTGCGCGCCCTCAACTGCCTCTCTGGAATCTTCCATCACAGTCACATGAGCTCCCTCTATCTCACCTGCAAATACCTCCGCACTTTCCAAAGACTTATCTACGATCCTGATTTCCTCGATCGAGCGGACTGTTCGCACTGCTTCGACCTGGGTTCTCGCCTGCGCTCCTGCTCCAAAAACTGTCAAAACCGCTGCATCTGGCAAAGCCAAAATGTCGGTCGCCAAACCACTGGCTGCTCCAGTTCGCAGTGCCGTAAGATAACTTCCGTCCATCAACGCCCGAACTTCTCCTGTCTCGCTATCCAAAACTAGAACAACACCTTGAATCACAGGAAATCCAGCCGCTCTATTTTTAGGAAATACCGTGACAATCTTAGCAGCTAAATGTCCTCCTTCCGGAAGATATCCAGGCATATATAGACTGACCCCAGCGTCCACATTCACAGAAACTCTTTCAGGAACTATGGCTGTTCCTTCAGAAAGTTGTGTAAAAGCTGATTTCATTGAGTTGATTGCTTGAGCCATAGAAAAGCACTCGCGGATATCCGTTGCTTTCAAAATCCTAACGTTCATAATTCCCACCGCTGTTCAGGGAAAACGCCACCGTGCTTTATAGCATATCCAACCTCTAACTAGCAAACCACCTTCTGGTCACAATCACGTACTGAACGTCAACGAAATTCATCGAAGGTTGACAGTTCAGTCAAACAGAACCTAGCATGTAAGAACGCTTGCTCATCAATGCCGACTAAAAATTCCTATATCATAGGGATCCACTACCTCGATAACGTCGAGCACGACTAGGGATTTTTCTTGCATAAGTTAAAACTGCTTCTAACGTTCGTATTGTGGATCTTGGTTCAAAGCTGCGGTGGTGAGACTAGTACTCCGACTACTCCCACTACTCCCACTACTCCCACTACTCCGACCAAAGTAGCAACATCCATCTCACTAACTCCAGCTACCCTCAGTCTTTCTTCAGTGGGATCAACCGGCCAACTAACAGCAACAGTTAAAGATCAGAATTCTGCTACGATGAGTGGGCAAACTATCGCCTGGACTACCTCGGATGCAGCTGTGGCTACCATATCGTCTGCTGGGCTGGTGACATCAGTCGCAGACGGTAGTGCAACCATCACCGCAACTTCGGGATCACTGACAGCGACGAGTGCAATCACCGTCAGTCAAGTCGCCGCATCTGTTGAAGTCACTCCGACCTCAAAAACTCTGACCTCGATCGGCGATACCGTCACTCTTGTCGCCACCGTGAAAGATGGGGGCGGAACCGCCATGTCCGGTGATGCCGTGACCTGGACTACCTCGGATGCAGCTGTAGCAACCGTATCATCAGCTGGGCTGGTGACTTCCGTAGCAGACGGATCTGCAACGATCACCGCAACATCCGGATCTGCAACTAAGACCGCGACTATAACAGTCAGTCAGGCCGCCGCTAGTCTGACGCTATCTCCCACATCAAAGACATTTACGTCATTTGGTGATACGGTAACCTTAGTTGCGACGGTAAAAGATGCGGGGGGGACAGCAATGACCGGAGCTGCTGTGACGTGGACCAGCTCCAATGCATCAGTCGCCACCGTGTCCAACGCCGGCTTAGTAACCTCCGTTGCAGACGGTAGCGCCACTATCACGGCAACTTCCGGATCAGCCACCGCAACTGCAGCTGTCACTATAGCTCAAGTCGCCGCTAGCCTGGGACTTTCTGAAAGCAGTGTCAGCCTCACTTCCCCTGGTGATACAGCCCAACTTGTCGCAACTGTAAAGGACGCTATCGGTACCACCATGTCCGGTGCGACCGTGACGTGGGCCAGCTCTAATACTAATTATGCGACAGTTTCTGCTGGCCTAGTGACTTCTGTTTTAGACGGGACAGTAACTATCACTGCAACCTCAGGGAGCGTTAACAATACCGCAACGGCAGTTGTGACATGTAGCACTGACACGGACTCTGACCGTCTATATGACTGTGTAGAAACCAACACGGGTACGTACGTAAGCACTTCCAACACTGGCACAAGTCCCACGAACTCCGATACGGATGGCGACGCAATATCGGATGGAGACGAGATCTTGGGTACGCTTGCAGGCTTAGACCTTCCTGGCCTAGGTGCTAATCCACTCAAGAAAACCATCCTAGTAGAATACGACTGGTTCGACGACAGTGGACACTCACACCGACCCACGGCACAAGTGATGGACTCACTCGTCGTGGCATACAACAGAGAAGGAGTCCAGTTGATCAATGACTATGGACAAGGTAGTGCCCCGTTTGATGGTGGAAACCTGATCAATGAT
>Ga0209403_10005818_pt1 | contig 12734 bp, 13 predicted proteins | sample ArcticOcean_MG_C_8_FD_187440 | JGI IMG/M metagenome (GOLD analysis project Ga0209403, IMG submission 187440) | Marine microbial communities from western Arctic Ocean - ArcticOcean_MG_CB11_86 (SPAdes) (version 2) | ecosystem: Environmental > Aquatic > Marine > Oceanic | place: Arctic Ocean... | reverse complement strand
GCCGCAAGACGGGTATCGGAGAAAGACTGAAGCAGGTCAAGGGCCGGAATCTGGCGGATCGCCAGAGCCTGGGTGATCCTTTTGTGTAACTTGGTATAAGGATAAAGCGCTGCCTCGGGCCCAAAGTTGAACACCGGAACGATGACCACAGAAAATTCAACCCCCTGATTGAGCGCTGTTTCTTGCATTGCGCTGATTGCATCTAGGAAACGAGAGCCATATCGGAAGAAGAAGTAGTCCAGAAAGTCATCCACGAAAAAGTAGCGAAGCAACAGTCTTTCTATTTTTTCAAGAATGAAACTTGTCGGTGGTGAAAAATAGCGAACTTTTTCGTTCATTGATCCGCCAAGGTCAACGTCGTTAAGACATATGACATAAATTGCCTTGTCAGGCTGAAAGCGGTGGAGATTGGTGTGAAGTGACTCGGCGATTTGCTCTACGTTATAGCCATCGATGCCGAAATTCAGGAATTCCGTTTTGGGAAGGTTCGGTTGTGCGGTCGCAAAATCCGATAGTTGTCTCACGAAAGTACTGTCGAAAGGAACACTTAATCCGAGGGTGATCGAATCACCAAAGAATGCGATACGCGAGATATTTTTGGTTCGCTCGGTAGCCACCGCCAGATCCCGAAAGCCGTACTGATTTGTTCGAATGCCCCGTCGTTCAAAATTCGCCTGGTATTCCCATAGCAGTCGCGGGTTATCGGAGGGTTGCGTTAAAAAATCGTACCAGTCTCCCTCCTTGGCATAATGCTGTTGCCAGCGTCCGTAGTTGTAGTGTCCATAACCCTCAATCGCGGCAAGTAGTACCGTCATCGCGAGGATGCAGATCGCAAGGGTTGCGGCCCGATGGCGCGTTGTGTTCTTCAATGTGTGAGTCGAGCGGTTGACTCAAGTTATTAGGGTCGATTGCGATCGGCGTTAGCGGCTACCGTAGCGTGCTTGATAAGCGGTCATGGCTGGCACATACCGTGCGAGGTTCGACTCGTTACCAAGATAGCTTACCAACGTTGAAAAATGAGCGATGGCGTGAACCGCCAAATCGAATTGTGTTTCTACTTCGGCGACTGCAGAGTGTTCGCTCGTATTCATTTTCTCTTCCCGGTCGAGGGCTATTGCAACGGCCGCTGGTTCGGCACCGGCAGCGCGGATAATACGCACGGACTCTTCTACTGAAAGGCCGGCCGTGATCACGTCATCGATGATTACAACGCGGCCACGCAATGGTGCGCCGATAACCTCACCCTCTTCGCCATGATCTTTGGCTTCTTTGCGATTAAACGCGAAGGCTACGTCACGATTATGCTGTTGAGACAAAGCTGCTGCGGTCGCCGTTGCGAGTGGGATGCCTTTGTAGGCTGGACCATAGAGCATGAAGGGTTCAGGCTCCCGCTCGGCGAGGAGAGCCGCGTAAAAATGCCCCAAAGTAGCAATCTGGCGGCCTGTGTTGAACAGGCCGGCGTCAAAAAAGTAAGGGCTAACCCGTCCGGATTTGAGAGTAAACTCACCAAATCGAAGAACCTCACTGTCGATCGCAAACTTGAGAAAATCCGTTTCTGAATGGGTCATTGCGCCTAGCATTATCGGGATTATCGGGAGGACGGTATTGTGTTTCGAATCATAACGCTGAATGTCAACGGTATACGAGCGGCCGCGCGAAAAGGCTTTTTCGATTGGTTGCCTCATCAGGCCGCTGATGTCATTTGCCTGCAGGAAACTCGGGCACAGCCTGAGCAGCGTTCAGCCGATGTTTTCTTCCCCGAGGGTTACAACGCCTATCATTGTGACGCCGAACGTAAAGGTTATAGCGGGGTCGCGATTTATAGTCGGCGCGAGCCCGATCGGGTTGAGAGCGGGATCGGCTGGCCAGATGTTGACGCCGAGGGACGCTGGTTGCAAGTTGATTTTGGTCGCCTGAGTGTCATTTCCCTCTATTTGCCCTCCGGAAGCAGCAGGGAAGAGCGGCAGATATTCAAGTACGACATCATGGAGCGGTTAAAACCTGTTTTAACAGAATTCGCGAACGATGGGCGAGATTACGTAATTTGTGGTGACTGGAACATCGCTCACCGTCAGATTGACCTAAGGAACTGGCGTGCCAACCAGAAAAACTCTGGGTTTCTTCCAGACGAGCGGCTGTGGATGGATTGGGTGTTTGACGAAGCGAACTGGGTGGATATTTTTCGCACCATCGAACCTGGCGAGGACCAGTACACCTGGTGGTCGAACCGAGGGCAGGCATGGGCTAAGAACGTGGGTTGGCGCATCGATTATCAGATCGGTACCCCGCAGATTGCTGCCAAGGCGTGTCGCGTTGAAATATTCAAAGACGAACGGTTTTCTGATCACGCACCGTTGATCATAGACTATAAAATTAACGCCCGGTGGTTGAAATCCTGATCGTGCCGCCGGTGCGAAGTCTGCGGCGCCTACGGCCCTCAGTCGATAGTTCTCCGGCGCAGATATTGCACGGAGCGCTACGATGATGAAGCGGTCACCAACGTTCTCTGTATACCTGGAACGGCGAATGGCTCGTATCTTGCTCCTTGGGATAATCAGCGGTTTCCCCTGGGTCCTGATTGGTAGCAGCTTGTCACTATGGCTTAAGGAAGATGGCCTCAGCCGCAGCACCATTGGTTGGGCCGGTCTGATTTTCGGGGTTTATGCGGTGAATTTTCTCTGGGCCCCATTAATCGATCGGCTGCGGGTACCGTATCTGACGCCGAAGCTGGGGCACCGGCGGGCTTGGATCGTTATGCTTCAGGCTCTGATCTTCGCCTGTCTCGTGGGCTGGAGTCTGACGGACCCTTCGGTACATCTGTGGGGAGTGATTGCGATTGGTCTTGTGATTGCGATCGCATCTGCGACACAGGACATCACCATTGATGCACTGCGAATTGAGCAGATCGGCACGGACGAAGGTCAATCCATGGCGGCAGGCGCTGCCGTTGCAGTAGCGGGTTGGTGGACCGGCTATAAGTTGGGTGGCGTTGTTGCCCTGAATACCGCCGAAGTCTTCGAATCTGCCGGCGTCGAAAACTACTGGCAGATGACGTTCCTTGTGCTTGGCTTGGTTGTCATCGCCTGCAACATTGCATTGATGTTTGTGTCCGAGTTACCGCCTACAGACAGGGCTGCTGCCCAGTCAACGGATGATCGAGTCATTGCTTCCAAACTGGGTTTTGGTGGGGGTACCGGTCACGTGGTGGCATGGCTGGTCGGCACAGTTGTTGGTCCTTTGATGAGTTTTTTCAGGCGCAATGGATTTGCAATCGCCGTCGCTATCCTTGGTTTTATTTTCCTATTCAAGATCGGTGAAGCCTTCCTGGGACGAATGTCGATCGTGTTCTACAAGGAAATTGGGTTTTCAAAGTCTGATATTGCGTTGTATTCCAAGGGTATTGGTTGGGTCACCACGGTGGTGTTTACGTTGCTCGGTGGGCTTTTCGCGATTCGGATTGGCTTGGTTCGAGCCATGTTTTTATCTGGAATACTCATGGCGGTGACCAATCTGATGTTTTCCTGGCTGGCTTGGGCTGGTCCTGTAGAAGCTCTTTTTGCTGCTGCTGTCTTGCTCGATGATCTCGCAGCGGCTTTTGCCACAGTTACCTTTGTGGCGTTTATTTCGATGCTCGTCGATAGAACCTACACTGCAACTCAGTATGCTTTATTGGCCTCGATTGGGACTGCGGGCCGCACATTGTTTGCCTCGTCTTCTGGTGCTCTGGTCGATTGGCTCGATGGTGATTGGGGAATATTCTTTGTGATTACGGCACTGATGGTGGTTCCCTCTCTAATCTGTTTGTGGGTATTGCGGCACAGATTGACTGCCATGCTTAGTGGGGCCCAAGTCCGCTTGTTTAGCAAGAGGGTAGAACAAGATTCCTAGGCCTTTGCCTGACACGCAAGAAAGAAAAGGTGCTGATCAGGGCTGACGCGTCAGACAGCGCTATAATTCGGACTTTTACGGTGGTAATTTTGGCGGCCCAGTGCCGCTGTTAAGGATTTAGTGATCTATGCCTTTCTATGAATACAGTTGTGGGTCGTGTGGACATGAGTTGGAAGCCTTGCAGCGCTTGTCTGCGGAGCCGTTAGTTGATTGCCCTGCCTGTGGCGCGGCAGCGCTTCGAAAGAAAGTATCAGCGGCGGCCTTTCGCCTGAAGGGCACCGGTTGGTACGAGACCGATTTCAAGGACAGTGGTAAACCCAAGACAGAGGGTGATGACAAAACAGACGGTAATAAGGACAGTAAAGCTGACGGCAAACATGACGATAAAGCTGACGGCAAGAAGGAAGCGGCCACTGATGCTTCTTCCGCCAAGAGTAGTGACAGTGCGACTGACGGTGGGAAATCGACCGCTTCTTCACCTACGGACAGTGACAAGAGCAGCGGGAAGTCCCAAGGGACTTCGGCCAAGAAAGATAGCGGCTCGACCAGTGCCAGTGCTGGGACCGACTGAGCACGGTTCAATGCAAGAAAGGTTGGTTTGACTTTAGCCATGAGAACACATCTTTGCGCTCACCTTGATCGTTCGTTTATCGATGCAGAAGTAGAGCTCTGTGGCTGGGCGCAACGTCGACGCGACCACGGTGGTGTCATTTTTATTGATCTTCGAGATCGTTCCGGCCTGGTGCAGGTGGTGATTGATCCGGATCGTCCGGCGGCGTTTGAAATCGCCGAGTCGGTGCGCAATGAGTTTGTGTTGCGCATTGTCGGTAAGGTTCGACTGCGACCAGAAGGGACGATCAATCCTGAATTACCAACAGGTGAGGTCGAAGTGCTTGCCGTGGAGCTTGAGGTATTGAACGTCTGTGATCCGTTGCCGTTCCAGGTAGATGAAGAGGGTGCCACCGAGGCTGTGCGACTTCGCTATCGTTACCTAGATCTGCGGGGAGCACGCATGCAGGAGAACATTCGATTGCGTCATCGAGTGATCCGGGCGATCCGTACCTACCTGGACGAGAGAGAATTTGTTGAGATAGAGACCCCCCTGCTGACTCGGTCAACTCCCGAGGGCGCGCGCGATTACCTGGTTCCCAGTCGCACTTATCCGGGACAGTTTTTCGCTTTGCCTCAATCCCCGCAACTCTTCAAGCAATTATTGATGGTCTCAGGGTTTGAGCGTTACTATCAGATTGCGCGTTGTTTTCGTGATGAGGATCTGCGGGCTGATCGCCAGCCGGAATTTACCCAGCTCGACGTTGAGCTGTCTTTTGTGGACGAGACGGTGGTGATGGCGATGATGGAAGAGATGGTGCGAGGATTATTCCGATCCGTGCTGTCAGTAGATTTGCCCGACCCGTTTCCCCGCATCACCTACGCGGAAGCGATGCAGCGCTTTGGTAGTGACCGACCAGATCTTCGCATGGGCATGGAACTGATTGAGGTTTCTGATCTGGTTGGTGATTCAGAATTTAAGGTGTTTGCTAAACCAGCGACTAGCGACGATTGTCGCGTGGCGGCGTTGTGTGTCCCCGGGGGAAGCGCACTCACCCGCCAACAGATTGATGCTTATACACAATTTGCCAAAGAAAGTGGGGCAGCGGGGTTGGCTTATATCAAGGTCAACGAGATGGGCATTGGGCGTGAGGGGCTTCAGTCTCCGATCGTCAAGTTTCTCTCTGACGTTGCGCTTTCCGGTATTCTCAGCCGGACTGAGGCGTCTGCTGGCGATCTGATTTTTTTCGGTGCGGATCACACGACCGTAGTCAACGACGCGCTTGGCGCGCTTCGTGTGAGGATCGGCCACGATCTTGATCTGCTCCAGAATGAGTGGTGCCCGCTGTGGGTGTCAGATTTCCCACTGGTTGCGCGTGATAAAGAAACGGGCGCTTGGCAGTCACTGCATCACCCGTTTACTGCACCGCAGGAGGCCGATTTAGGCGCACTCACTGATGCGCCCGGTAGCGTCCGATCCCGGGCCTACGACATGGTGCTTAATGGCACCGAGTTAGGCGGTGGTTCTATCCGCATTCATCGTCCCGATATCCAGATGCGGGTGTTTGAACTCCTGGGTATCGATGCCGAGGAAGCGCGGCTTAAGTTTGGGTTCCTCCTCGATGGCTTACGTTATGGTGCGCCTCCTCACGGCGGTATTGCATTTGGCATTGATCGCATTGTTGCGATGATGGCCGGTAGCCCCTCTATCCGCGATGTGATTGCGTTTCCAAAGACCCAGAGAGCTTCGTGTCTTTTGACGGAAGCGCCCGGGCATGTCGACGCTACGCAGCTCCGGGAATTGGGAATCCGTCTGCTGGGTGCTCACCCTGACGTGGCGCATAGCGAGAATTGAAGTCAACCGTTTCGAGCGATGATCCTCAGGCCGAGTTCAAGCGGCCCGAGTCAGTGCTGGTAGTGATTTACACAAAGGCCGGTGACGCACTGTTGTTGCAGCGTGTGCGGCCGGCATGGCCCGAATTCTGGCAGTCCGTGACGGGTAGTTTGCATTGGTCGGAGCAAGTGCCGTTGGATGCGGCGCGCCGCGAACTTCACGAGGAAACGGGTATCCAAATGGAGACGGGTTGGCATGATTGGCAGCATACTTTTCATTTCCCAGTGTTGCCACAGTACCGATACCGTTACCCACCCGGCTGCACGGGCAATATCGAGCATGTGTTTTCCCTCGAAATCCCGAGTCGGCAGACGATTCGGATCAATCCTCGTGAGCACAGCGACTCTCGCTGGGTGTCGCTGAGTGAGGCCGTATCGGCAGTGTGGTCATGGACTAATCGTGCTGCGCTTGACGCGTTGCGTGACGGCCGTTATCCAAAGGGTTGATCGAAGCATTTAAAGACGAGAGAGTGTAAGCATGGCCGGGCACAGTAAATGGGCGAACATTAAGTTCAGAAAGGCGGCGCAGGATGCCCGTCGGGGCAAGCTCTTTACCAAGTTAATTCGCGAGATCACCGTCTCGGCGCGAAGTGGCGGCGGCGATGTGGCCGCGAATTCTCGGTTGCGCGCAGCGGTTGATAAGGCGTTGGCCGCTAACATGACTCGTGACACCATTGATCGCGCAGTGAAACGGGGCACTGGTGAGCTTGATGGTGTCGATTATGAAGAAATCCGTTACGAGGGTTATGGGCCTGGCGGCGCCGCTATTTTGGTCGAGTGCACGACTGATAATCGCAATCGCACTGTGGGCGAAGTACGCCATGCCTTCACTAAAAACGGCGGGAGTCTTGCTGCAGAAGGTTCTGTAGCCTACCTTTTTGACCGTGTTGGGTTGCTGACTTGTCCGCAGGGCACAGATGAGGAAGCCGTGATGGAGATAGCGGTTGCAGCAGATGCGGATGAGGTCGAAGTCACCGACGAAGGCATTGTTGAAGTCACCACGGCGCCAGAGGTGTTCGATGCTGTGCACGATGCGCTCAAGTCTGCGGGTCTCACGGTAGAATTCGCGGAGATCCTACAGCGTCCGTCTAGCCAAGCAGTTCTGGATGATGAGAATTCGGAGAAAGTGATGGGGTTGATTGATGCACTGGATGAACTCGATGATGTGCAGGAGGTCTTTACCAATGCCAGCTAAGCGGCGGATCTGCTTAGTGAGGAGTGACTCACAGTGACCGTTGGCATGAGTACGACGACTGTGCTCGGGATCGATCCTGGGTCTCGCGTGACGGGGCTTGGGATTGTCGCAAGTAAGGGGAGCCAACTGCAGCATTGTTACAGCGAATCTATTAGAACCGGTGATGGATCGCTTGGTGAGCGGCTGGCGGTGATCTACAGTGCGGTGTCAGATGCTATTACGAGATACCGACCGGATTCGATTGCTATAGAACAGGTGTTTGTTTCGAAAAACCCGCGTTCCGCCCTGGTGCTGGGCCATGCCCGCGGCAGCGCGGTGCTTGCGGCGGTTCATCATCAACTGCCGGTGGCAGAGTACAGTGCGCGTGAGATTAAGCGCGCGGTGGTTGGCACGGGATCAGCCAGTAAGACCCAAGTGCAACATATGGTCAGGGTGCTTCTGAATCTACAGCGCAAGCCGCCGCTTGACGCCTCCGACGGTTTGGCCTGCGCCATTTGTCATATACATACGGCTAGTGGATTGGATCGAATGGCGGGTGTCCGTCAGGTGATTGGCTCATGATGGGACTGGGGGGCAATGACCCGTGATCGGCCAATTGGTGGGCAAGGTGATCGAGAAGTTTCCCCCGCGTCTATTAGTCGATGTCGGTGGGGTGGGCTATGAACTTGAAGCGCCCATGACTGCTTTTTACGATCTACCGGAGGCGGGCAGTACGGTTAAGCTGCACACGCACTTGGTCATACGTGATGACGCACATTTGTTATTTGGGTTTACCGATCTCAAGCAACGCGATCTCTTTCGAGAGTTGCTCAAGATCAGTGGTGTCGGCCCTCGAGTAGGGCTTGCTATTCTTTCTGGATTAACTTCAGAAGCACTGGTTAGCTGCATCTCAGTTGGTGATGCGGATCGATTGACTCGTGTGCCGGGGATTGGTCGTAAGACCGCTGAACGATTGATTGTCGAGTTACGCGATCGGTTTAAGTCAGAAGCGGTAGGCGGGTCTGCCATCGGGGATGGCAGAGCTCTAACACCAGAAGAGGATGCTGTGAGCGCGTTGGTTGCCCTCGGTTATCGGGCGCAGGATGCCGCCAAGGCCGTAACGGCCAGTCGCAGTGAAGGTGATCCGGTAGAGAATATTATTCGTGCGGCGCTGGGTCGGCTGGCAGGAGGGCGGGCATGATAGAACGTGATCCGATTGTGCAGGCTGATGACGTCGCTGACTCGGACGTCGAGCGCGTTATTGATCGGAGCCTAAGACCAACGGCGCTGTCAGACTTTGTTGGCCAGGCGAGTATTCGTGAACAACTTGAGATTTTTATTGGTGCGGCTCGGCGCCGCGGTGAGGCGCTGGACCATGTGCTTATTTTTGGGCCACCCGGTCTTGGCAAAACAACGCTTGCGCATATTCTCGCGCACGAAATGGGCGCGCAGATTCGTCAAACATCAGGCCCCGTACTCGAAAAAGCTGGGGATCTGGCGGCGATACTGACCAATCTAGAGCCACATGATGTGCTGTTTGTGGACGAGATTCATCGTTTGAGTCCTGTGGTAGAGGAAATTCTTTACCCCGCGTTGGAGGATTATCAGCTGGATATTTTGATCGGTGAGGGGCCTGCCGCGCGCTCCATCAAGATCACACTGCCGCCTTTCACGTTGATTGGAGCGACGACGCGTGCTGGGCTGCTAACTGCTCCGTTGCGAGACCGTTTTGGCATTGTGCAGCACCTAGAATTTTATGAGGCCGGCGAGTTAGAACAGATTGTGCGGCGCTCGGCGGATATTCTAGGCGTGCCGTGGCACGCTGAGGGCGTTACTGCCATTGCTAAAAGGAGTCGTGGCACTCCGAGAATCGCCAATCGACTTTTGCGGCGCGTGCGTGATTATGCAGAAGTAAAGGCGGATGGGCAGATATCTGGGAGCGTCGCGCAGGCGGCGCTCGATATGCTACAAGTTGATGACTTTGGTCTTGATGTTTTAGATCGTCGTTTGCTGATGGCCCTGATGGAAAACTTTGATGGCGGTCCAGTGGGTGTTGACAGTCTTGCGGCGGCCATCAGCGAAGAGAGAGGCACGATCGAGGATGTGGTGGAGCCCTTTCTGATTCAGTCGGGATTCATTGCGCGAACACCGCGCGGGCGCATTGCGACGCGCACTGCATGGCAGCATTTTGGCTTACAGCCCCCGACGGGCAGTGTTGCTCAGGCGACTTTGTTCGAAAGCGACACCTGAATACGATGGCGTTTGACCCTTTCGAATGGCCGCTACGAGTTTATTTCGAAGACACAGATGCTGCAGGCATCGTTTACTATGCTCGTTATCTTCATTACATGGAGCGTGCCCGTACGGAGTGGCTGCGGGCGAAGGAGATGGATGTGCAGGAGTTGGCGCGAGATCAACGCATCGTGTTCACAGTCCGTTCTGTTTGCGTTGATTATCTGCGGCCTGCCCGGTTATCCGATACGGTCTATGCGAGTGTAGTCGTGCGGCGGGTTGGTGGGGCCAGCATTGATCTCTCTCAGGTGATCCGGCGGGATCATGAGACCTTATGTGACGGAACAGTACGACTCGCTTGTGTCGATGTAGATTCAATGCGTCCGCGTCGAATTCCAACGGTGCTGGCTAGCACAATAAGACACGATACAAAAAAATGACTGTATCCCGGCTATAGTAGTGAGGGCAACTGAGAACCGCTCATGAATTCCGCTAGCGAACTTGTCATCAAAAGCGATTCACTCTCCCTCGTGGAATTGGTGAGTCAGGCCACGCTTTTGGTACAACTCGTGATGTTGTTGCTGGCCATTGCGTCGCTGGTATCTTGGACACTCATCTTTACCAAGGCGGCTACGCTAAAAAGCCTGAGAGGCGAAGCGGACCGATTTGATGCATCGTTCTGGTCAGGTGGTGATCTTGCGAATCTCTACCGTGACCTGTCGAGCGACTCGGCTGAGTCTGCGGGTATGGCCAGCATCTTCGTGGCCGGTTACGGCGAATACAATCGATTGGCCGGCAATAGCACGATTGATCGCGCGGATCTGGTGGATGGCGTTCACCGCGCGATGCGCGTGGCATTGAGCCGGGAGATTGAAATCCTGGAGTCCAATCTCTCATTCCTTGCGACCGTGGGGTCGACAAGCCCCTATGTTGGACTTTTTGGAACCGTATGGGGAATCATGAACTCATTTCGATCTCTTGGGGCGATGAAGAGTGTTTCTATCGCCACTGTCGCCCCAGGTATTTCCGAAGCGTTGATCGCTACTGCAATGGGCCTTTTCGCGGCAATACCGGCGGTCATTGCGTATAACCGATTTTCAAACGATGCAGATTCCCTGACTTCTCGCTACGAGATCTTCGTGGAAGAGTTTGTCAGCATTGTCAACCGCCAGGCCATCGGCATTCGCCGGCAGACCTGAGCATAGGCTCGAGATCCGCGATGGAACGCCGGCGCCGTCGGGTAATAAGTGAGATCAACGTCGTGCCATATATTGATGTCATGCTGGTCTTGTTGGTTATCTTTATGGTGACAGCGCCACTGCTAATGGAAGGGGTGAAGGTGGAGTTGCCCGAAGTCGATGCCCGCCCAGTTACTGAGGGTAACGCTGAGCCTTTTGTTGTACACGTTGACGAGAAGGGAAACTATTATCTCAACGATAACGGTGAAGCGGTGCTTGAAGCGCGCGAGATTCGTATCAAGGCAGCGGCTGTACTAAGAAATAGCCCCCAAACGCAGTTTCTTGTGCGTGGAGATCGTCGCGTGGACTACGATGCCGTGATGCGTGTGATCGTTTTATTACAAGAAGCCGGTGTGTCTGACGTGGGGTTAGTGACCGACACGCCGGGTTCCTGATTGGGTGGACTCTCACCTCCGTCGTTTAGGCCGCCCCGTTCGTGCTGTGATGTTGGCCATTGCTGTCCACGTGGTGTTGTTGGTTCTTCTGGGTCTTGGTTTTTATTTTCAACCGACAGTGATTCAGCCGACGGCTGCTGTTCCTATGAACGCGGTGGCAGTAAATAAGGCGGTGCTCGACGTCGCGAGGCAGAAGAAGGACAAGGCCAAGAAGGACAAGGCCAAGAAGGATAAAGCCAAGAAGGACAAGGCCAAGAAGGACAAAGCCAAGAAGGATAAAGCCAAGAAGGACAAGGCCAAGAAGGATAAAGCCAAGAAGGATAAAGCCAAGAAGGATAAAGCCAAGAAGGATAAAGCCAAGAAGGAAAAGGCTAAGAAGGACAAAGCCAAGAAGGAAAAGGCTAAGAAGGACAAAGCCAAGAAGGAAAAGGCTGAGCGGGAGAAAGAACGCCAGTTACAGGAGCAGCGCGAGGTCGAGGAGGCGCATCAGCGAGACCAAACCCAGGCTTACTCAGCCATTGGGGCTCTGGTGGGACGTATTGGCGCTAAAGTGAGAGAGAATTGGAACAAGCCGCCGGGAACGATGACTGGTTTGGAGACGGTGATTTCGGTTAAGGTCGAGCGCACAGGCGAGGTTGTGTCAGTAAAGGTTGTGAAGAGCAGCGGCAATGATTATTTTGATCAGTCCGCAGAAAATGCAGTTTATAAGGCCTCTCCCTTACCGTTTCCGGATGAGCCTCGGTATTACGAGTTCATCAAGGAATTTAATTTTAAATTTGTTCCGGACCGGGACTGAATAGTATGAAAAGACTGATCCTTGCCGTTTCCATGCTAGCGTTGTCGTTGAGCGGGGTCCGTGCGGTGGCATTGACCATTGAGATCACCAAGGGCGCGGATGGCGGAATACCTATTGCCGTGGTCCCTTTTAAGTGGCAGGGGCAAACTGCACTGCCGGTAGAGGTTGGTGACATCATAGCGGCGGATCTCTATCGGTCCGGACAGTTCAATCCATTGCCGGTGGACGATTTTCTGAGTCGACCTAGCGATGAGAGTGAGGTCAAATACAAAGACTGGCGCTTGATCAAAGCAGTCAATCTGGTTGTTGGCCGTGTAACCCAGATGGGTGCTGATCGATACGCGGTGCGCTTCCAGCTATTTGATATTTTTCGTGAGCGGCAACTGGCGGGTTTCCGTTGGGAAGTGACGGGTAGTGATTTACGCAAAATTGCACATCAGATCAGTGACAAGGTATACGAAGCATTAACTGGCAGGCCGGGCGCTTTTGACTCACGTATTGCTTATGTCACTTTGTTAAGAACAGCAAGTAAGGGGTCTGAATACCAACTGATGGTCGCCGATGCGGAT
>Ga0209403_10005813_pt1 | contig 12750 bp, 13 predicted proteins | sample ArcticOcean_MG_C_8_FD_187440 | JGI IMG/M metagenome (GOLD analysis project Ga0209403, IMG submission 187440) | Marine microbial communities from western Arctic Ocean - ArcticOcean_MG_CB11_86 (SPAdes) (version 2) | ecosystem: Environmental > Aquatic > Marine > Oceanic | place: Arctic Ocean... | reverse complement strand
TCACCATCATGTGGTGTTACTCTAAAGAAATATTTAAACCCTCTTGTAGTTAATTTTGGTGAAGTAGATTCACCATTAACCCAAGGTATACCAGCTCTTTCAGATACTTGACTAGCAGCACCAGTTACGGATGAGTAATAAGCACCAAACATTGCATGAACTTTATCAGTGTTTAACATTTTCTCTGTTTCACCAACTCCAATATCTGGTTTTCCACCATGATCACCAACAACAATTGAAATTTTTGCGCCACCTAAACTTTTTAGACCTGCATTTTTTGCCAAAGGCATACCAGGAATATCGTGACTGTTATTTATAATATCCAAAGCAGTTTTTACTGCTGAAACTGCATCTTTACCAACTTGAGCAACAGGTCCAGTTAACGGATATAGTACTCCAATTTTAACATCTTCTGCAGCACTTATTACAGGTGCGCATACTAATGATAAAAAAGTGAATATCGAAAGTATTAATTTTTTCATTTATTTTCCCCTCATATTTGTTTTTTTTAAGAATATTATCTAATACTATATGCTATATCAATTCAATGACTTACTTTTCAATAAAGAGTAGAAAATTTTGAAAAATAAATGACAACTGAAATTATTTTACAAGCTGTAATAACAGGATTAATGATGGGCTTAATTTATGCATTAATTGCAGCTGGTTTAAGTTTAATTTTTGGATTAATGGATATTGTAAATTTTGCTCATGGAGAACATTTAATGTTATCAATGTTTTCATCTTTCTGGCTATGGTCTTTATTTGGGTTGGATCCTATTTTTTCGATACCGATAACAATTTTATTAATGGCTTTATGCGGAGTGCTGACTCATTATTTTTTGATTAGATATATATTAAAAGCTAAAATGTTGATTCAGATTTGTGCAACATTTGGGTTATCAATATTCATTAGATCAATTGCACAGTTTTTATGGACACCAGACTTTAGAAATATTGATAAACCATTACTAGAAGGAAGATTAGAAATTTCAGGTATATTTATTGGTCAACCACAATTGTTTGCAAGTTTAGTTTGTTTAATTGCTTTTGTTTTACTTTATTTGTTTGTAACAAAAACTGAAACTGGTTTAGCACTTCAGGCAACAGCACAGGATAGACATGCTGCTGAAATTTTAGGCATACCATCTGATAAGATGTTTGCTATTGGTTGGGCAATAGGCCTTGGATGTGTTGGTGTTGCTGGTGGTATGATGGCAAACTATTTTTTTATTTTTACTGATGTTGGAATAAATTTTGCTCTATTTGCATTTGTTGCTGTGGCTTTAGGAGGTTTTGGAAGCATCATTGGGTGTTTGTATGCAGGAATTATTATTGGACTAGTTGAGTCCCTTGGTGGCCTATTAATAGATCCATCTTTTAAACTTTTATATGTTTTTGCAATTTACCTATTAGTTGTAATTTTTAGACCACAAGGTTTGTTTGGAAGATATTAATTATGGATAAATTATTATTAGCAAAATCGGAACCCCTTTGGAATACTGATAAAAGGATTATATTTTTAATTAGTGGCTTAATTGTATTATTGTTTGCTTTACCTCATTTTGGATTGAATTCTTTCTATCTTCATTTAATGATAATGATTTTTATGCATGCAGTTATGGCTCAGTCATGGAATGTAATTGCAGGTTTTTCAGGACAAATTAGCTTAGGTCATGGAGCTTTTTTTGGAATTGGAGCATATGCAACATCATTCCTTTATGTTCAATACGGTATATCCCCATGGATAAGCATATTTTTTGGAATGATTCTTTCTGGATTTGCTGCAGTTTTAATTGGCATACCAATGTTAAGACTTAGTGGGCATTATTTTGCAATTGCCACCCTATTAATAGGAATAAGTTTCCAAATTGTATTTCAAAGATGGGAGTGGGTAGGTGCTGCGTCAGGCGTATGGGTTCCTATGACCTCAGGAGACTCTTGGTTTGCTCTTCAATTTCATAGCAGCAAATTACCTTATTATTATGTTTTTTTGATATTTTTTATAATCACATTTTTTTTAGTTTGGCTCTTAAGTAGATCCAAATTAGGGTATAGATTGAGAGCAGTTAGAGATGATCCACAGGCAGCATTAAGTTTATGTATTAATGTTTCTAATTATAAAATTATAGCTTATGTTATTTCAGCAATGATAATGGCTCCAATGGGAAGCTTATTTGCACAATATATACTTGTTATTGATCCAGATAGAGTTTTCAATATAGAGATTTCTATCATTGTTTTATTGATTACTGTCCTTGGTGGAATAGGAAATGTTTGGGGCCCTATTGTGGGTGCATCAATTCTTATTCCAATTTCAGAATATTCAAGAATTTATTTAGGAGGAACAGGTGGAGCTGTAGATCTAATACTTTATGGATTAATTTTAATGTTAATTTGTATTTTTAGACCAGAGGGACTTATATCTTTTTTTCCAAAAAATATTTTAGAAAGAAAGAAACAAAGATGAAAATTTTATCAGTAGAAAATTTAAGTAGATCTTTTGGTGGAATAAAAGCCAATAATAACATTTCATTTGAAGTATCAGAAGGTACAATATTAGGTGTTATTGGTCCTAATGGTGCTGGTAAATCTACTTTGTTTGATTTAATTACTGGTTACACAAAGACTGATAATGGCAAGGTTGGTTTCTTTAATAAAGATATATCTGGTTTAAGCCCTGATAAAATCAGTAGCCTTGGTATTGGGAGAACTTTCCAAAAATTAAAACCTTTTGCGGATCAAACATTATTAGAAAATGTGATGATTGGCTCATTTGTTAAAGAAGACAATATTAAAAAAGCTAGAGATAAAGCTTTAGAGATAATAGATTTTGTTGATCTTATAGAAAAAAGACACCATTTTGCTAAAGAGCTTTCAACTGGACAAAGAAAAAGACTAGAAATGGCAAGAGCAATGGCTATTGAACCAAAACTATTATTAATGGATGAAGTTACTGGTGGTGTTGATCAAAAGACTATTCCAGGTTTAGTTGAGTTAATTAAGAAACTTAAAAAGTCTGGAGTAACAATAATTACTATTGAACACAATATTAATATTATAATGGAAATTTCTGACAATATTCTGGCCTTGGACCAGGGTAAAAAGATTGCTTATGGAACACCAAAAGAAATTCAAAAAAATGAAGAAGTAATAGACTCATATTTAGGAACCTTTGATGCTACTTGATATAAAAAATATTGATGTTTTATACGATGATTTTCAAGTCATTTGGGACGTATCAATAAATGTTAATGATGCTGAAATGGTTACTCTTTTAGGACCCAATGGATCTGGTAAAAGTACTATTTTAAATACAATCAGTAACTTAGTTAGTCACAGAAATGGAAGTATACTTTTTAAAGATAATTTAATTTCTGAAATCCCAACCTATAAAAGAACTGAGTTAGGAATTTCTCACGTTCTTGAGCGACGAAGAGTATTTCCTTATTTAACAGTTATACAAAACCTTATACTTGGCGCTTGGCATCCTAAAGCAAAAGAAGAGTTGAGCAGCTCATTATCTAAGATTTATAAAATTTTTCCAAAATTAGAAACTAGATCAAGTCAGCTAGCTCATACCATGTCCGGAGGTGAACAACAAATGCTTGCTATAGCAAGAGGATTGATGGGACTACCAAAACTACTAATGGTAGATGAACCATTTTTAGGATTGTCACCACTAGTAGTAAAAGATTTAATAAAGATATTCAAAAATGTGGTTAGTGAAGGTATATCAATTCTTTTTGTTGAACAAAATGTAAGACTAGCGTTAAGTATGGCAGATAGAGGCTATGTTCTTGAAAGTGGAAGATTAGTCATTAGTGGTAAATCGAAAGAATTAATTGATAGTGATAAAGTTAAAAAAGTTTTTTTAGGAAGCTAACTACAAAGCAGCTAAATCGTTATTTAACTTATCAGTAATAAGCATTTTTCCTGGAGTATGAGTTATACAGAAATCAGGTTTTGAATTTTCTAAAACTGATTGTGGAGTAACCCCACATGCCCAAAAAACTGGAATCTCATCATTTTTAAATATTCTTGGAGCATCACCGTACTCAGGTTTCATAATATCTTTAATTCCAATTTCAGATGGATCACCTAAATGAATAGGTGCGCCATGAACAGCTGGAAACCTAGAACTAATTTGAATTGATCTAATTGCATCTTTAGAATTTAAAGGTCTCATAGAGACAACTAATTTTCCTGAGAACTGGCCAGCTGGCTCACAGTCTATTGAAGTACGATACATTGGTACTATTGTATTATTTTCTATATGCTGGATTGGAATACCCGCTTCTATTAAAGGCAATTCAAAAGACATTGAACAACCTAAAACAAAAGTTACCAAATCATCATCCCAATATTTTTTTATATCATAAGGTTCATCAGTCAGCTTTCCTTTTTCCCAAATTCTATATTGAGGAACGTCTGTTGTAATATCTACATCACCAAGATCTTTTAATATTGGGTTGCCTTTAGTGCCAAAACCTATCAAAGGACATGGTTTAGGATTTTTTTGACAAAATGATGCAAAATCCATTGCATATTTACTAGGCAATATACAAAGATTACCCTGGACATATTTATTAGCTGTTCCAGCTGTTTGATCTTTATATTCATTTCTTCTAATAATTTTTCTGGCTTCAATGGGGTCTTGTATATCGAGCATAAATTTAATATTTAAATTTTTTTATAGTTAATTAAATTTTTTTAATTGGTTTAAAGGTTTTAATATCAGACCATTATTAACTAAATTATCTTTAATAGATTTGGCAGTTGCTAATGAACTTTCATTATCACCATGTATACAAATTGAGTCAATCTCACAATGTATCTGTTTACCACTGAGACAATTTATTGCCTGATTTTTAACCATATTTAACACATGTTTTTTTGCAAGTTCAGGATCAGTGATTAAAGCGCTTGGTTTTTTTCTAGAAATTAAATTTCCATCATCCTCATAATTTCTGTCAGCAAATATTTCACAAGCTATTCTCATATCATTTTTTTTAGCAGCCACTTCCATTTGTGAGCCTGTTGGTACAAGATAAATAATATCTTTATTTATTTCTTTAATGGCCACTGCTAGTGTTGTAGCTAGCTCTAAATCTTCACATGCCATATTGTTTAGTGCACCATGTGGTTTTATATGCGTAACATTTTCATTATTTGTTTGAGCTATCTTTTGTAATATTTCATATTGCTCATAAATTAATTTTTTAATTTCTGAAGAATTTAAATTCATTCTTTTTCTTCCAAAATTTTCAGAATCATTAAAGGATGGGTGAGCACCTATACTAACTCCGTTTTTCTTAGAAATTTTAATAATCATGTCCATTGTTGGTTCATCACCCGCATGATACCCGCAGGCAATGTTTGCAGAATTTACAATATTAAGTAATTTTGGATCATTCTCAATGGAATGAAACTTTGATTTTTCTCCTAAATCGCAATTGATATTAATTTCCATACATTTTAAGTCTAGAGTATAACATGGTATGATTAAAAATATATCTAATCTTGGTGACGCAGCAGTATATTGTGATTTTGGCTCTGAAGTTAATGAGATAATAAATACTAATGTTATTGATTATTTTAATCATTTGTCAAAATTAGTAAAAGAGAAAAAAATTACAGGGATAACTAACTTAACTCCTTCTTACAATAAATTGATTGTTAGTTTTGATTTAACTGTCACCAATTACAAGAATATAAAAGAGTTAATAGAACATTTAATTATTACAGAGAACATAAAAAAGAATAATAAAAAAATTAAAATTCCGGTTTGTTGTGAAGAAGAGTATGGATTAGATTTTAAGAGATTAGTTAAAAAATTAAATTTAAATAAAGATGAAATATTAAAATTATATTTTAATAAAGAATATTTTTGTTATATGACAGGTTTTATTGCTGGAATGCCTTTCTTAGGAGATCTTAATGAGAATATTAGGTGTGATCGATTAGAGACACCAAGAGTTAAAGTGCCAAAAGGGTCAGTAGGCATAACAGAGCAATTTACAGATATTTATACTTTTGAAAGTCCTGGTGGATGGAATATCATTGGAAATACTCCAAAAAAAATTTTTGATAATAAAAATTTAAATCAACCCGCATTAATTAACCCAGGTGACAGAGTATATTTTTATCAAATAACAAAAGAAGAGTATTTAAATTGGAATGAATAATTCATATTTTGAAATTTTAAGACCTGGCATTAATACAACAATTCAAGATAAAGGTAGAAATCATTTATATCATGTTGGAATAGCAGTAAGTGGTGCTATTGATCAAAGAAATTATAAACTATCTAATAGTTTAGTTGAAAATCAATTAGATGAAGCAGTTATTGAATTTGCTTATCAAGGTCCTCTTCTAAAATTAAAGAATGGAAAAATTAATTTTGCAATAACAGGTGATATACTTTTTAAAATCATTAGAAAGGATTTAAATATAGAAGATGGTGAATGTTATAAGAATTACATTTTAGAAGATGGAGACCAAATTGATATAATTTCTACTAAGAACTCTGCTTATGGTTATCTTTCTGTTGAGGGTGGTTTTGAATTGCAAAAAATTTGGAATAGTTATTCTATAAATACCAAAGCAAATATTGGACCCAACAATGGTAAAAAATATTCTTTAAATGATAAAATTTATATAAAAAATTCAAATTTAAAAAAAATAATAAAAAGAAAAATAAATTATAATCAATTTACCGATAATATAATTAGAATTATCAAAGGTACCAATTTTGATTATTTTCCAAAAAAAGCTAAAGAAAAATTTTTAAATGAAAAATTTCTAGTTACTAATCTTGCAGATAGAATGGGCATAAGATTAAAGGGTCCAAAGATAGAAAATAATGTAAGTACCAATATCAAATCTGAAGGACTTGTAAGAGGAGTTATTCAAGTACCAGCAGATGGTAACCCAATTATAATGCTCTCAGATCACGGAACCATTGGCGGATATCCAAAAATTGCAAATGTTATTTCAGCTGACCTTGATGTAGTTGGACAATTAACACCTGGAACAAAGGTAGACTTTAAAGAAGTAAGCCTTGAAGAAGCTCAAAATATATTTAAAGCATACACAGAAGATACAAATAGATTTTTAAATGAATGTAATTAGAAAAATTCCTGGTCCCATTTTGGTTTTTATGGGTGCATGCAGTTTAAGTTTTGGTGGATTAATTGTTAAATCATTTGAAGGATCGACGCTGTGGCAAATATTATTTTGGAGATCTATTTTTTTTTCACTTACAATTTTAGTTTTTTTATTAATTAGCTATAAAAAAAGAATATTTCATTCATTTTACAATTCAGGATTACCAGGTTTTGTTGGTGGAATAATTTTATCATTTGGATTTTGCGGATATGTTTTTGCTATGTACAATACCACAGTTGCAAATACTAACTTTATAATTTCAACACAAATATTATTTCTGGCAATTTTTGGATATTTATTTTTAAAAGAGACAATTTCGTCTCTCACATTGGCATCAATTATTTTAGCTATCACAGGTGTATTGTTAATGGTAGGAAATTCACTATCGCCAGGGGAAACTTCTGGAAATTTAGCAGCATTTAGTATGCCTATTACATTCGCTATTTTAATAGTGATTGTAAGAAAATTTCCAAATGTTGATATGGTTCCTGCACAATTTATAGCTGGAGTTAGTTCATGTTTTATAGGGTTTTTATTATCTGAAAAACTTATGATCTCATCTCATGATATTTTTCTTGGTTTTCTAGCTGGGTTTTTTCAAATAGGTTTTGGATTTATATTTATCACTATAGGAGCACGTAGCACACCATCAGCAATGGTTGGAATAATAATGTTATCAGAGTCTGTCCTTGGTCCGATGTGGGCATATTTATTTGTAAGTGAAAGGCCCTCATTATTTACTTTAATAGGAGGAATGATAATTCTTTCTGCAGTATTGTTACAGTTTTATGCTTTACTTTTTAAAGATAAAAAAAAATTATAAGTTGACTCTTACTTCTATCTCGTAGATTATTTCTTTACGGGAGAGACTACATAATTTCGTAGCGCCGAAGGAGCAACCACCCAGGAATCTCTCAGGCAAAAGGACCGTGATGTATTAACTCTGGAAAGAGATTAAATTCTCGCCGAAGGAGCAAAACTCTCAGGCAAACATACAGATGGGTAAAAAAGAGTTAATATGGAAAGTAAAAAAACAGCACTTAATTCACTACATAAAAAATATGGAGCTAAGTTAGTTTCATTTGCTGGTTATGAAATGCCAATTCAATATTCAAAAGGAATTATTGAAGAACATAAAAATACAAGAATTAATGCAGGAATTTTTGATGTTTCTCATATGGGTCAATTGTTTATCAAGGGTGAAAAGTCATTAGCTGATGACCTTGAAAAAATTTTTCCGGCTGATTTAAGAAATGCAAAATTAAATCAATCAAAATATAGTTTTTTAATGAATGAGGAAGCAGGCATTCATGATGATTTAATTATTACAAAAGTGGAAAGAGGATTCAACATTGTATTAAATGCTGCCTGTAAATACTCAGATTTTGATCTTTTAAAAAAATTATTGAACAATAAGTATGAAATGAATTTAAGTGATGAATTATCACTTATAGCAATTCAAGGTCCAAAAGCAGCAGAAATATTAGATAAACTAATTAATGGAATATCAGATTTAAAGTTCATGAATGGTAATTTGTTCAATTATCTTAATGAAAGTATTTATATCACAAGATCAGGTTACACAGGTGAGGATGGATTTGAAATATCAATAAAAGATAAAAATGCTGAAGCATTTGTAGAAAAACTTATTAATGAAGGTGCTTCTTTAATAGGTTTGGGGGCAAGAGATACATTAAGACTAGAAGCAGGACTTTGTTTGTATGGCCATGATATGGATATTAACAAAAGTCCAATAGAAGCAAATTTGAAGTGGGCAATTTCAAAAAACAGGATTATTTCAGGTGGCTTTATTGGTTTTGAAAAAATTAAAAATCAAATAGAAAAAGGAGTAAATAAAGTTAGAGTTGGCATAAAACCAGAAGGAAGAATTATAGCTCGAGAAAAAACTTCAATATTTAATGAAGATGATAAAAATATTGGAGAAATTACAAGTGGAACTTTTGGACCAAGTGTAGAAGCACCAGTAGCTATGGGTTATGTAGAAAATTCATTTTCTAAAATTAATACAAAGGTTTTTCTAGAAGTAAGAGGAAAAAAATATCCGGCTAGCATAAGTAGCTTGCCATTTTATAAAAAAAGTTATGTGAAAGGAGCAAATAAATGAGTGAAGTAAAATTTTCAAAAGAACATGAGTGGATTACACTAGACGGAGATATTGCTACTATAGGAATTACACAACATGCAACAGAAATGTTAGGTGATATAGTTTTTGTTGAATTACCAGAAAAAGGTTCATCAGTTATTAAAGATGGCAATGTAGGTGTGGTTGAATCAACTAAAGCTGCAAGCGATGTCTATACACCTGTATCAGGAGAAATTGTAGAAAATAATCAGATAATTGTTGATGACCCTGCAAAAATTAATTCTGATCCAGAAAATGAAGCATGGTTTTTCAAACTAAAGCTTAAAGATAAATCTGAAATAGATTCATTAATGAATAAAGAAGAGTACGAAAAATTTTCAAAAGAAAGTAGCAATTAAATGTTAAAAAACGCTCAAAAAGATTTTATCCAAAGACATATAGGACCTTCTGAAGAGGAGCAAAAAATTATGCTTCAAGAATTAGGATATAAAAATTTAAATGAGCTAATAAAAGATACCGTGCCTGAAAAAATACTTTTTAAAGGTAATTTGGATATTGGTGACCCAAATTCAGAGTATAAAGCACTTAGAAAATTAAAAGATATTTCAAAAAAAAATAAAATCTATTCAAGTTTTATTGGAATGGGATATTACGGAACATATACACCTTATGTAATACTAAGAAATATATTAGAAAATCCAGGTTGGTACACTTCTTACACTCCATATCAACCAGAAGTAGCTCAAGGAAGACTTGAGATGCTATTAAACTTTCAACAAATGGTTATTGACTTCACAGGGATGGATATTGCCAATGCATCTCTTTTAGATGAAGGAACAGCAGCAGCTGAAGCTATGAGTTTAAGTTATAGAATATCTAAAACTGAGACAAAAAAAGTTTTTGTTTCAAAAAATTGCCATCCACAAACCATTGAAGTTATTAAGACAAGAGCAGAACCTTTAGGTTTAGAAATAATAGTTGGAGATGAAGATAAAGATATTAATGAGGAAATTATTTGTGGTATTGTTCAATACCCAGGCACTTTAGGAGATATCAAAGATCCTAGTGAGGCTATAAATAAAATACACAAGCAAAATGGTAAAGCAGTTCTGGTATGTGACTTACTGGCTCTTGCAAAATTAAAAACACCAGCAGAACTAGGGGCCGACATTGCAGTTGGTAGCTCTCAACGTTTTGGAATTCCAATGGGTTATGGTGGCCCACATGCAGCATTTTTTGCGACAAAAGACGAATATAAAAGATCAATGCCAGGAAGAATAGTTGGTGTGTCAGTTGATAGACATGGAAAAAAGGCTTATAGACTAGCACTTCAAACAAGAGAGCAACATATAAGAAGAGATAAGGCCACAAGTAATATTTGTACCGCTCAAGCTTTATTGGCAATAGTTTCTGCAGCTTATGCAATTTATCACGGTCCAAAAGGAATTAAGAAAATTTCAGAAAGTGTTTCACAACTAACAAAAAATTTTGCAGATAAATTGAAACAATCTGGTTATGAACTTTATTCAGACCATTTTTTTGACACTGTTACTGTAAAGACATTAGATAAAACAGATAAAATTTATAAAAATGCCTTAGATCAAGGAGTAAATATCAGAAAAGTAAATTCTGAAATGTTAGCAGTTTCTTTTGATGAGAGAAAAAATCTTTATAGGGCAAATCAGTTATTAAAAACTTTTAATTGTTCCGAAACAATTAAAGAAACAATGAATGAAAGCTTATCAAATATACCTAAAAATTTATTAAGAACTTCTACATATTTAGATCATCCAGTTTTTAATAACTATCATTCTGAAACTGAAATGCTTAGATATTTAAAAAAATTAGAAGATTCTGATATTGCTTTAAATAGATCAATGATTGCTTTAGGATCATGTACAATGAAACTTAACGCAGTTTCTGAAATGATACCAGTTACATGGAAAGAATTTTCACAACCACATCCTTTTTCTCCTGTGGAACAAATGGATGGTTATAGAGAATTATTTACTGATTTAAAAAATTGGTTGCGATCAATTACAGGTTTTTCTGGTGTTTCATTACAACCAAATGCAGGAGCTCAAGGAGAGTTTGCTGGATTGATGGTAATACGTAAATTTCATGAAAAGAATGGAGATTCAAATCGTAACATTTGTTTAATCCCAAGTTCAGCGCATGGAACAAATCCCGCAAGTGCTCAAATGGTAAACATGAAAGTTGTAGTTGTAAAATGTGACCAATATGGAAATGTAGATTATGAAGATTTAAAGAAAAAGACAGAGGAACATTCAAATAATTTAGCAGCATTAATGATTACTTATCCTTCAACACATGGTGTTTTTGAAGAAAGGATAACTGACATTTGCGAACTTATACATAGTCATGGTGGTCAAGTTTATATGGATGGAGCAAATTTAAATGCTTTAGTGGGAATTGCAAAACCAGGAAATTTTGGACCAGATGTTTGTCATATAAATTTACATAAAACATTTTGTATACCTCATGGAGGAGGAGGACCAGGCATGGGTCCAATAGCATGTAAAAAACACCTCGAAATCTTTTTGCCAAAACATTCCGTAATTAAAGATTGTGGTCCAGCAACAGGAATTGGAGCTGTATCAGCAGCACCTTGGGGAAGCTCAAGTATTTTATCGATTTCATGGATGTATATAAAAATGATGGGATCAGAGGGTTTAAAAAAAGCATCACAAGTAGCAATATTAAATGCAAATTATATTGCTCATAAGCTAAAAGGCTCTTTTCCCATCTTGTATAAAGGTAAAAATGGGAATGTGGCTCATGAATGCATAATAGATATTAGAAAGATAAAAACTGATACAGGGATAACAGAAGAAGATATAGCAAAAAGGTTAATTGATTTTGGTTATCATGCACCAACAATGTCTTGGCCAGTAGCTGGTACAATGATGATTGAACCGACTGAAAGTGAAAGTTTAAGCGAAATAAACAGATTTTGCTCCACACTTCAGAAAATAAAACAGGAAATTGATAAAATCCAATCAGGCAAATACGATAAGATCGATAATCCACTTAAGAATGCGCCACATACACACGTTGAATTAGTGTCAAACAAATGGGATCATAAGTATGAAAGAGAAGAGGCCGCTTATCCTTCTGAGTTTTTAAAGACAGCTAAGTATTGGCCTCCAGTGGCAAGAGTAGATAATGTTTATGGAGATAAAAATTTATTTTGTGCGTGTCCATCAATGGATGAGTACGAAGACACAGCGGCTTAAAATTTTTTCCGAATGAAAATTACTTTTGATGATTGGATATTTATGCAAGAGGAAAGAGTTGCTATCAATCGAGTAACAATGACTAAGTTTGGTATAAAAGTTGTCGAACTTACAGTTATGCTTGTTAAGGATTAGTAATTTATTTTTTTCATTCCTTTTTCAACAATTTTAAAATAAATATTATTTGGAAGTATTCTTAATATTTTCATTATAAATGTA
>Ga0209403_10005806_pt1 | contig 12767 bp, 12 predicted proteins | sample ArcticOcean_MG_C_8_FD_187440 | JGI IMG/M metagenome (GOLD analysis project Ga0209403, IMG submission 187440) | Marine microbial communities from western Arctic Ocean - ArcticOcean_MG_CB11_86 (SPAdes) (version 2) | ecosystem: Environmental > Aquatic > Marine > Oceanic | place: Arctic Ocean... | reverse complement strand
AATTGATGTCATAATACAGTAGATCCCAATACTTTCAGCAGTGCCGGCGGCAGTGCCACGAGTATTCATTAATCCTGCAGCGTGAATAGTTAGTCCAACTGCGATCAGAACGAGTGCAATTCCAATATTTGCACCATTTGATGAACTGTTTGCTAATATAGTAGGAATGTCGTCAACTTTAGTGTCCATACCAATTGCCATTTGAATCATAATGTAACCAACAATAGCAGCTAGTATTCCTAACATTAAAGTTAATCCTGTACCTTTTGAACTCATATTAAAGTCCCCCTTGATCTTATTTTGTAAATATAAACTGATAGCACTATACTCTTTTGTGTTCAGTGTGTAAATGAATACAAAGTTCCAAAGATGTGGATTTGTTTAGCTTTTTCTTAAAGTGGTTTTTCTTAATCTAATTGACTGAGGGGTAATTTCTAATATTTCTTCGTTCATTATTTCTAATGCTCTTTCTAGAGTAAGTTTGATAGGCGGTATTAGATTTAAAGATTCGTCGGCACCTGAAGAACGCATATTACTAAGTTGTTTTCCTTTTGTTGGATTAACTTCTAAATCAAGGCCTTTACTCACATTACCTACGACCATTCCTTTGTATATTTTAGTATTGGGTTCAATATATAAATTGCCACGGTCTTGCAAATTGAACAAAGCATAACCCAAAGCTTTGCCTTCAGCCATTGAAACCATAGATCCCATTTCAGTTCTTTTTATTTCTCCAACATGTTTTTTAAACCCTATTACCCTAGAGGACATTATTCCTTCTCCTCGGGTGTCAATAATAAATTCAGTTCTAAACCCTAGCAATCCTCTTGTTGGAATTTCAAAAACTATTCTTGTATTATCATTAACAGTTCTCATTTCATGCATTATCCCTTTACGTTTTGATATTTTTTCAATTACTACTCCTGACATATTTTCAGGGACATCAATTGTAAGCTCTTCAAATGGTTCATGTGTTTTACCGTCTATTTTCTTTAATATAACTTTTGGCTGTGTAACTTGAACTTCGTATCCTTCTCTTCGCATATTTTCAAGTAAAATTGCTATATGCATTTCTCCTCTTCCGTAAACAGTAAATTGGTCAGATTTTGAGAAATCTATTTTTACTCCTACATTTATTTCAAGTTCTTTTTCTAATCTTTCCCTAAGTTGAGAGCTAGTTACAAATTTGCCTTCTTTACCAGAGAATGGCGAATCATTGACCATAAATCCTAATGAAATAGTCGGTTCATCGACAGAAATATTTGGGAGTGATTCGGATTCTTCATTTTCTGTAATTGTATCTCCTATAAATATTTCTGGAAATCCTGCAACTAAGACTATATCTCCCGCGTCAGCTGTTTGTACTTCCTTTCTTACAAATCCATCAAAAGTAAATATTTTAGCAACTTGGCGTTTTTGTATTGTTCCATTATTTTGTATTGCATATAAGAAGTCTTTTTCTTTTAATTTGCCTTCATAGATTCTTGCGATTGCTAACCTGCCAAGATAGTTATCATAATCTAAGTTAAAACATTGCATCTTCAAAGGCATATCTGTTTTAGAAAACGCAGGGGTAATATTTAATAATATGGAATCAAGTAGTGGTATCATGTCTGTAGATTGGTCTTCTAATTGAAATTTAGATAATCCATTTTTTCCATCAGAATATATGATTTCAAAATCTAACTGATCGTCATTTGCTCCAAGATCCATAAATAACTCAAGTATTTCATCAATAACTTCCTTAGGTCTTGATGCTTGCTTATCAATTTTATTTAGAATAACTAAAGGTTTCAGACCTAATTCCAATGATTTTTTCAGAACGAATTTTGTTTGTGGCATAGGTCCTTCTTGGGCGTCTACTACGAGTAATACGGAATCTATCGATCTTAAAACTCTTTCAACTTCTGAGCCGAAATCTGCGTGGCCAGGGGTGTCAACAATATTTATTTTTGTGTCTTTATAAAACATAGATGCATTTTTTGCATAAATTGTAATACCTCTTTCTTGTTCTAAGTCATTGCTATCCATAGTTGATGTGGAATCATTTATGGCTCCGGTTTGTCGCAATAAGGCATCAGTAATACTTGTTTTCCCATGATCGACATGGGCGATAATTGCTATATTTCTAATTTCCATAATACACGTATAGGCACTCAAATAAATAAATAGGGATTAAATACAGTGCACACTATATCAATTTGCATATGTGATGTCCATATAAATGGCGGTTTTAAATTTATTCATAATATTATTAATTAATCTATTAAAATTTGTTTATAATAGGTAATGCAAAAAATTAAACTTTTTATATTTTCATCCTTATTAATATTAATAGCTTGTTCTTCAAATGAAGTAAAAGTTCCTGTTAATGAACTTGTGTCTGATACAGCAAATAGTGATTCCAACAATAAAGTAAAAGGGGATGCCTCTGCGCAAAACAATAATGTTCCTCTAATTTCTAATGATTCAGATATAAAATCTAATAAAAATCAACTTCCTCCGATGGGACAACCAAACCCTCCGACGGGGCAACCAGGAACTCATCCGATGGGGCAACCAAACCCTCCGATGGGACAACCAGGAACTCCTCCGATGGGACAACCAGGAACTCCTCCGATAGGACAACCAGGAACTCCTCCGATGGGACAACCAGGAACTCCTCCGATGGGACAAAAATTCAATCCACATTCTGATTTAAGCCCGAATGGCATTGGATTAGCACAAAAATTATATCCTCCTGATGTGATTATAAATTTATTGATGCGACGGATTCCATGGCCTCAAAATTTTGATTTGTGTTTAAGTAAATCTGTAGATATGAATTCTCTTCAGGGGACCCAAAAATTTTCAGGAAGAATTTTAGATGAAGCGTCTATGTGTTTATTAAATCTTGATGTTGATCCTAGAATATTGATTAATTCAAATATGCCTCCGATGGGACAACCAGGAACTCCTCCGATGGGACAACCAAACCCTCCGATGGGACAACCAGGAACTCCTCCGATGGGACAACCAAACCCTCCGATGGGACAACCAGGAACTCCTTCGATGGGACAACAAATGCCCCCAAAAGGACATCAACCTCCACCTGGAAGAATTTTAAAAGTTACAAAACAATCAACAAATTATTCCTCAGCGATACCTACATCTAAGAAATTATTTACTAATAATCAAGATGCATCATTATGGTTATCAGGGTATGGATTTAACAAATCTGGTGGTGCCACTTTATTCAATCATCCTGTAGCAATTGCCTCTGATGGAAAAAGATTGGCAGTAACAGATAGAAATAATAATCGTATATTGATTTGGGAATCTATCCCAAATAGTAATGTGGCTCCTGATTTAGTTATTGGCCAGCCTGATTTTGAAACACATATGGAAGGCAAAAGCTTAGCCGAGTTAGATTTCCCCGGGCAAGTAAGTATATCTTCAGACGGTAAAATGGTAGTCGCTGATTCTAATAATGATCGTATATTAGTCTGGACGAAATTCCCCACTCAATCGGGACAATCAGCAGATTATGCTATTAACATTGATTCTTTAATAGGAACCCAAGGCGCATGGCCTTGGGGAGCGTGGACTGATGGAAAAAAACTGGTGGTATCTGTAACTAGTGGTGGCGATAACGGAAGTAAAATAATTATATGGAATTCTTTTCCTACTTCAGGATTAATACGTCCTGACTTAACCGTAAAAAATTCTAGCGTAGGTACTCCAAGAATGATCGTATCTAATGGAGAGTATATTCTGACAGGTGATGAAAATGGAAAAACCGAATGCAAAAATGGTTCAAATAGTCATATATGGGCGAGCTGGCCCGTAAAAAACAATCAGCCGCCAGATGCATGTCTTGGAGGTTGGGTTGGAGGCACAATTGTAGGTGATTCATTGATCACAATTGCTCAAGGTGGAGAAAGTCTAAAATGGTGGAACAAATTACCGAAAACGGTTGAAGAGGGACTAGATTTTATTCCGGTTTCACCTGGCGTTGGTCATACATGGCGAGGAGGGGATGGCAATGATGCAATATATGTTGACGGGAAGCTTTTCATAGTTGAATACAATGGAGGAAGGGTATCTGTGTTCAATGAACTCCCATCAGGGCCAGATCAAAAGCCAGATTGGGCTTTGGGTATTGAAGACCCCTCAAATAATCCTTATTACGAAAATTGGATAATACAGAATGGTGTCCCAGCATCAAATGGTGAAAAATTATTTATCTCTTCTGATTTTGACAGATCTCTTTCAGTATGGAATCAAATACCAGGAGAATCCGGAGTAGCACCTGACCTGTTTTATCGTAGATTTGAAAATGCGCCGTGGGATATATCTGTTTATAATAATACTGTATTTTTAGCAGGACAAAAAGGTATTTATGGGTGGGAAAACTTTGACGGGACAGGAGAATTGCCTGAGATAGAAATTGACGGAAGCATAGGGTCAATATCGCTTAATGATCTAAGAGGAGTGACATATAATGGGAAATATTTTGCCTTATCAAGTGAAAAAGATAATAAAGTTTGGATATGGGAAGGTATTCCTGATAAAAACACAGCCCCAATATATACCCTAGATGTCCCCGAAGGTCCTGGGCGATTGGATTCTAACGATGAATGGCTGATTATTTCTGGTTACCCAGCTGATAGATTTAACGTGAAAGTTATTAAATTTTCAGACTTGCCCAATAAAGCTCTTAGAAATATTCCTAATCATAATTCGTTCCCTCAAAGTGCAGTAATTACGGACATTGGATTTTTTGTTAGTCAACAAAGTAAACATCAAGTAATAGGATGGGATTCGGTAGAAGCAGCATTAGCAGGAAAGCCTCCAAGGAATATATTGGGATCTGGTAAGGGAACAAAGGCCTCTAATGCTATCAAAATGGCTAATTCAATGGCATGGGATGGATCTCAATTATGGGTAGGAGAATTTAAATTTGGAACTCGGATACTTGGGTTTAGACCCACAAAATAAACACAAATAATGTAAAGTTATCATTTATGGATGAAAATAAAATACACATGTCAACTGAGAGCTTAACAGAGTTCAAAAAATCTTTGCTTTACGGGAAACGAAATAATTTATTTTTCAAATTTCTTGCTAACGATAATTATAGTGAGGACGAGTTTGCAGATTTTTTAGAAACTATTTTGGATGGATTGGCAAATAGCATTGATAACAATGATTTTGAAGCATTGAAAGATTATATTTTCACATCTCAGTTAAAGGGTTATAAGCCAAAGAAACAACCAAGTGAATTTGTTTATGAAACTTCTCCTTGGAATGAGTTTTCAAATTCTTTAGCAGATAGTAAATTGTCTATGATTTCAACAGGAGGGTTTTTTTGTAAAGGTGATGATCCTATGGATCCACCTGGAATGACTCAAGAAGAAGCAATAAAAAATATAGCTGCAATTTTCAAACTCCCTCCGCATTTATCTGCTATACCGGTAAATACTCCAAGAGAAAATTTGGTTATCAGGCAACCAGGTTATGATATTAGAGCTGCGAAAATTGACCCAAATGTAGTGTTTCCATATGAGATTCTAAAAGATTTAATGAATAAAAAAATGTTTCAATCTACTACGGATAACTTTTATTCGTTTGTTGGAGCCTCGCAGCAAACGAACCTAATCAAGAATCATGCTCCTAAATGGGCAGATTTGATGCGATCGCAAAATGTAGATGGTGTTTTATTAGTACCTGCCTGACCTGTGTGTCACATGTCGGTCGGACATGTTGCCAGGGTTTTTGAGGAGAAAGGAATTTCTACAGTTACAGTTTTATCTAAAGCTTTTGAACATTTGGCAAATCAGATGAAAATACCCAGAGTAGTTATAACTAAAAATTATGTTGGTAGAACAATAGGGCTTCCAAATGATACAGCATCCCAAACCTATACTATAGAAAAAGCGATTAAATTATTTGAAGATGCGAAAAATCCAAATACAGTTATAGAAATATAATAAACTAATTTACTTTTATGGCTTGTATAGTTTTTCTTTGTAATTCACTTCCATTAATAGGGAAATGTACTACAGTCGCTCCGAACCCTAGTAATACACATATTAGCCACATTGAATCGTAGGAACCAAAAGTATCAAAAATCATACCTCCTAGCCATGAACCAAAAAACGAACCTATATTATGGGATAATAATGCGACCCCAAAAAGCATCGATGTATATTTTGGTCCGAAAACATCTGTGATTAATCCACTTGTTAAAGGCACAGTGGATAACCATAGTATTCCTAATATGCTGGAAAATAATAGTACCGTCATTTCATTCTTAGGAGAAATAAAGAATACAAGAAATAAAATAGCCCTTAAAGAATATAGTCCCGAAAGTAAATTTTTCTTAGAAAACTTATCTCCTAGGTATCCGTACATTAACGTTCCAAGAATATTAAACAATCCTATTAAGGCAAGAGCCCATCCAGCAACCCATGATGGTAAAAGTTGATCTTCTAAAAAAGCAGGTAAATGTGTTGATACAAAAACAATATGAAACCCGCATACAAAAAAACCAAGAGTAAGTAAATTGAAATTTTTATTTGACAATGCTTCTTTTAAGGCTTCAGAGATTGTTTGCTCAGACTCATTAGTTTTTGACGTGGATGAATCGGTCGAAAAGCTTAAAAAATAACAAAATAAAATTAAGGATAATGAAAGGTAGATCATATAATATAATGAATCTGCCCAACCATAATGTTGAATAAGATAATTTATAATTGGAACTATGATGAATTGCCCAAAAGACCCTGCTGACATAATTATCCCTACATATAGTGATCTGTTATCTTTATATGCTGTTTTCGACACTGATCCCAGAGCGATACCAAGGAACCCGCCGCTGCCAAATCCTAAAAGAAATAATGACCCAAATAAATCAAAAGTGTTATCTATATTTGCCATCCAATACCTACTTATTATCAGCAAAAGAGTCCCAAGCAATGTAGCTTTCCCTGGCCCATACTTATCAGATAATGCTCCAAAGATTGGGGCACTGATCCCTGCAAATAAAACTTGAAAAGCTATTGCTAATCCAAATAATTCTCTTCCTATTGTCAGATGACGTGTGATTGGAATTAAATATAATCCTAATCCATGATTCATTCCCAAAGTAATCATTACAAGCGCACATCCACTTATCAAAACAATAAGGAAAGTAAGTTGTTTTTGTTTTGGGTTAGTTATCAATATTCTATTCATATAATACACATTATTAAAAATTCTTTTAGATTTATATTGAAAGAATTCATTACTGCTAAAGAACCAACGAATAAGATGATGGCTATTATTCTTAGATTCCACATAAATTGATTGTGCGAAATGCCTGAATAATTGGGTGTAGTCATTTTTTTTGTAATGGAAAAAACAATTTCAATGAATGTCCAAACAACGCAAAAGCTAATTATAATTACAAAAAAATTCATTTTTCTTTTATATTTGATTTCTCCAATTAGAAACAATTAATTCACTTTCTTTTTCAAGAATACCTGTTGTGATAGATAGTTTGTTCTCATAATTAGCTAGATTTATAAGTTTTTCTACAGAGTATTCCCCGTAATTACCTTCGTGTTTTTTTGATCTGCCACCTAATACAAGTCTACTGATTCCAGATGACATTATTGCTCCTAGGCACATTGGACAGGGCTCCCATGAAGCATAAAGAGTAGTGTTAGGAAAATTAAGAACTTTATTTGAACTACTTGCGACCCTTATGGCTACTGTTTCTGCATGAGCAGTTATATCAAATGTATTATTTACTAAATTTCTTCCTGTACTTATGACTTCACCGTCTTTTGCCAATACTGCTCCAAATGGTTGATCGCCTAGTTTTAATCCTTTTATAGCTTCATTTATTGCTATTTGCATTAATTCTTTGTCATTCAATGAACTATCTCCTTTTAGCAATTTTAGTTTAGAGTTTTATTACATATAATTTTGTTTATATTGTAAATACTGAAACTATAACCATTTAGTGAAATTATTGTAATCTTCTCTGTTTTTTTCCATATCTGAATTGGAATATCCCAATGTTAAAACACCAACAATTTTAAATGATGGATCAATATCCAAAAGGGTTCGTAAGTTTTTAATTTTAGCAATTTTACCTGTTGACCATCCAATTCCAAGCCCTAAGGAAGTTGCTGTAAGTTGCATATTTTGAATTGCACAGCACACTGCCCCGTAATTTTCTTCAGTAATCTCAGGGTTATCGCTGGTAGTACTAAATACAAATATATAGCAGGGTGCCATTTCCACTGATTGTTTTATACTATTTTTTTGATCTATGGGTAAATTTGTATTAGAGCTTGATTCTTGTAAAGAAATCATCTCATTAGCAATTGAATTTTTAATTTTAGAATTTCTGTCTACAACCACAAATCTCCATGGTTCAGTATTTCTATGATTTGGAGCCCAAACTCCAGATTCTAAAATTAATTCTATATCATCTTTACTAACATCTTTATTAGTAAATCTTTTTGTATTTCTTCTATTCTTGATTATATTTAATAATTCAGACGTTATATTCATGATTTAATATTTGGAATAAATATTTTAGTTAACATATATTAACTAAAATTATTAATCTATCAAAATAATAATGTTTTACAATCGCAATGAACTACTTTATTGGGTCAGAGCAATCTAAGCATTTTCCATATAAATTCCTGTTAATTATACTGCTACAACCTCTATTGACGCACTTTCCTAAATAACCTTCGACTTCATCTTTATAATGCTGATCACAAAACTGATGATTGGGGTTACTTTGTTTGTAAAAACAAAAATTTACTATACAGTTTTTTCTATTCATTATTCGTTTAAGCAGATATGAGATATTTGTATCGTGCCAGTTTAATTATTAGTGTAACAATGATCTGCCTACTAATATGGACACAATTATCTCATTATATAAACAAGAAAGAAAATCTACAAGTTGATCTTAGAATGGGAGTGAAAGCATTGAAAATATCATATTTTAAATACTTATAAATCAGATACTTTGACATATAATTAATATCTAAGTAACTTGATTTAATTTATACAAAAATAAAGGTGGAAAAATGAGTAGAATAAAACATATGAAATGGAGCCTAGATTTTGTTCATAGAGCTTTGCGAGATGGATGTAATGGAACTTCTGATCAGATTCATTTTGTTCCAAAAGGAGGTAGCCATTCGATAGCATGGTGTTTGTGGCATACAGTAAGAATAGAAGATCTTATTGTTCATGCAAGGATAAAACAAACCAATCCAATTTGGAGCGAAGAATGGGCAAATAAAACCGGATTACCTTTTGATGGATTTGGCGCAGGACAATCTGATGAAGATGCACAAAAAGTTGAAATTTCTGACATGTCAGCGTTCAAAGAATATCAGGACGCAGTTTGGGAAGCTACAGAAAACTTACTAAATTCTTTAAGTGACAAAGATCTAGAGAGGCAAATTGAATCCAGTACGGGAACTGAGTCAATAGATGAATCTATAACACTACATATGTTGGGCCATTTTAATGGACACAGAGGAGAAATGAATTTGTTAAGAGGAATGCAAGGACTCGATCCATTATTAATGACAGAAGGAACTCATTAAATTCTTAATTAATAACTATTACAGATATTCTTTTAGCATTCATCTATACTTAAAAGTATCATGAATGCTAAAAGAAACATCAAATTTCCTATAGTTACTAAAATAACTACCAAAAGTTGCTTAACAGAGGCTTCAATGAGGATGCTAATGAATAATCTTGATGTTCCAATGAATAATATATAGGATTTTTATATGAAATTAATTATAAATACAAAACCAATTTCCCTTTCCCAACTAAAAAATATTTGGGAAGAAAATGTTACTGTTTCTCTTGATGATTTAGCAGAAAAGAAAATTAAATCTTCTGTTAAAGTTGTTCGTGATGCTATCGATAATAATAAAAGTATCTATGGAGTCAATACTGGTTTTGGCCCATTATCTAATACTCGAATTGAAGAAAAAGAATTATCTTTATTGCAGAGAAATTTAGTTGTTTCTCATGCCACGGGAGTAGGGAAGGATCTTCCGATATCTGTTGTTAGATTAGCAATGATATTAAAGTTGAACACATTGGCGCAAGGATTTTCTGGAGTGACGTTAGATCTAGTAGATTTTTTTAGAGACCTAATTAATAATGCAATTTATCCTTGTGTTCCATCACAAGGATCAGTTGGAGCGTCGGGTGATTTAGCTCCTTTAGCTCATATTTCCCAGGCTTTACTAGGTCTTGGGGATGTATATTTCAAAGGCAAGAAGATGGAAGCTAGCATTGCTCTCAAAGAAATTGGTAGAGCGCCTTATGAGTTTAAAGCAAAAGAAGGATTAGCTTTGCTTAATGGCACTCAGATATCGACATCTATTGCACTTGGAGCATTGTTTCGCACAGAATCACTTATATCTTCAGCTTTAATTTCAGGAGCTATGGCGATTGATGCTATAAAAGGTAGTGACGTGCCATTAAAAGAAGTAATTCACAGTATCAGACCCCACAAAGGTCAAATTGAAGTTGCGAGATTATTAAGAGATCTAATTCAAGGAAGTAAAATAAGAGAATCTCATATTGATTGCAATAGAGTACAAGATCCTTATTCTATACGTTGCCAACCTCAAGTCATGGGGACTTGCCTAGGAACAATCAATCATGTTTCTAAAGTTTTAAGCATTGAATCAAATTCAGTAACTGATAATCCTATTGTTTTTGCTGAATCCAACGAAGTTTTATCAGGGGGAAATTTTCATGCTGAACCTGTTGCATTTGTAGCAGATTATTTAGCATTGGCAATATCAGAGATAGGGTCTTTGTCAGAAAGACGGATTGCATTACTCAATGATGCCAATCATAGTGGATTACCTCCATTTTTAGTAGCGGACGGTGGTGTTAATTCAGGATTTATGAATTCTCAAATTACAGCAGCTGCATTGGCATCTGAGAATAAATCTTTGGCACATCCAGCTAGTGTAGATAGTATCCCAACTTCCGCCAATCAGGAAGATCATGTTAGTATGGCAACATTTGCTGCTAATAGACTTCACTCTATGATTGATAATTCTATGAGGATTATTGCAATTGAATTACTTGCAACTGCTCAAGGAATCTCATTTCACAAACCAAACAAGAGTTCGCAAATAATTGAAGAGGTAATTAAAAAAATAAGAATAATATCTCCTGTGTATACAAAAGACAGATCTATTTCAAAAGATATTGAAGAAGTTTTTCTTATGATTGAAGATGGGCAGTTGGATGATTATTGTAAATCTGTACTACCTAGTTATATTAATTGAATTCGATACATAAATTAGCTATTTTGTTCAATGTTTTCCACTGATTGATATCTAATGATATCTTTTTGTTATTTGCCCAGTCCTTCCAAGTCTTTCTTTCAATTTCAATTGTATAACCGGTGAATTTATATCCAGAAAAATCTTTATTGATAGATTCAATTTTCACATCTCCAATATCCATAGCTAAAGAATTTATGTCAGTGTCTCGTGTAAATTCATCAGATAAATTTTCGCTATAATTATTATGTTTCCATTCTATAGATTTGACTTTACCAAATACTGGGAAAGTTTTTTTCCTGATTGATTTTACTTCTATTTGATTTGATTCTGATTGCACTGATTCATCAGGAATAGCGAAATAATACCACCATCTTGGAGGACTATCTTTACTTCTGTCTTTTTTTATTATGTTAATAAATTCAATCGGAGATTCAGAATTAATTTTTATAACCCCTAAACTTTTGCGATGCCAAGGATTTTGGAGTTTATCAGCACGGATACCTCTCTCAGCAAGTTCGCAATTTACACCTATATTTTTAAGACTATTATATAAATCATCTCTTGATTTATCTCGAAATTTATCTAACATGCGATTACAGATTTAAATATTTATTTCATTTTAAATGTTCCAATAATGATTGAAAATTAGAATTAAGGTGTTTGAATGAAAGATTTTTGACTTAATGCTTATAATGAGTCTATATGTATTTTAAAGGAATAAATTATGGATATAGAAAATTTCAAAGTATCAAATGAATGGAAACAAACTTATCCAAACGCTTCAGTGGGAGTGATGATAATTACAAATACAACAAATCGATCTAGTCATCCCGATTTAGATATGAAAATGGAAGAAATAGAGTCAGAGATTCGTAATAATCATTCTCAATCTGGTAGGGATGGAATCAGAGCCTTGCCTACTATACAAGCGTACACAGCATACTATAAAAAATTTAAAAAAACGTATCATGTTCAATTGCAGCTCGAATCTATAGCTTTAAAAAATCGTAATTTACCTCGTATTTCTACATTGGTAAGCGCAATGTTTGCAGCAGAATTGAAAAACCAATTACTTACTGCAGGTCATGATTTGTCAAAATTAAAATCTCCTCTTGTTCTTGATGTTTCTAAGGGCGAAGAGTCTTATACAGGGATGGGTGGTAAAGTAAACAACCTTAGTATAAATGATATGTTTATCTCTGATAATGAGGGAATCATATCATCGATTATTTATGGACCAGATAATCGAACCTCTATTACTAAAGATACTAGTGATGTAATATTCACTGTATACGGACCTGAAGGTATTTCAAGTGAGCAAATATATGATCACCTTCAAGATATCTGCTCACTTGTTAAAATTGCTTCGCCAAATGAAACTAATAGTTCAATAAAAGTTTTTGAAGCCTGATTATTATTTCTGTTTTTTACTGTTTC
>Ga0209403_10005803_pt1 | contig 12771 bp, 12 predicted proteins | sample ArcticOcean_MG_C_8_FD_187440 | JGI IMG/M metagenome (GOLD analysis project Ga0209403, IMG submission 187440) | Marine microbial communities from western Arctic Ocean - ArcticOcean_MG_CB11_86 (SPAdes) (version 2) | ecosystem: Environmental > Aquatic > Marine > Oceanic | place: Arctic Ocean... | reverse complement strand
ACACTCTGGCTGGTAAATGGTCAGGGTGGTCATCCTCGTATGTGCAGATACGTGATTTAGGCGACATCGAGATCGCCGAGTACGTGTCGTCCGGGTTGCCTCTCGACAAGGCTGGTAGCTACGGCATACAGGATCAGCCATTCAACCCGGCCGATCTAACCAAGGGCTGTTATTTGAACGTGGTCGGGCTGCCGTTGTGTCTTACGGGTCAGCTATTCGATCTCGCTGGACTGACTTTGGAACTTGAATGTGGTGACTGCTCGAACCCCATGAACACAGTGACGGCGCAATCGTGAATTTCTTAGGGATCGGTGGATTTGAGCTGGTCATCATCGCCGGACTTGCGTTCTTCCTACTCGGGCCGAAGAAGATGATTCAGACGAGTCGGGATGCCGGGAAATTGATCCGTGAACTTAAGACGGAACGGGACAAGTTTACGAATATGATCATGACCGAGTTCGATGATGAGGACGATAATCCAGCGCGCCCATTTGAGGGGTCTGCTTCGAGGGGTTCTGCGGCGGACCCTGAATCCACATTTGAGGCTTCCGGGTCCGCTGTTAGAAGGCCCCGGGGACGAATGCAGAGCCTTGCAGATGAAGGCCGCCCAGATGTGCTGGAAGCCGATCAGATGGCGGCGTCCGGAGAGAGGGATGATCCGGATACACCCTGCGGTGGATCGACATGAACGACTCGAAGACGCCGTTTTCGGCCCATTTCGGGGAGCTGAAGCGACGACTGATCCATACGATCCTGTTTTTCTTTACGTTCACAGGCATCGCGCTTGTGTTCCACCGGCATATCTTGCGCTGGTTGTTGGCGCCTGCTGACGATCTGAACGGAAACGCAGAAGGTCTGACGATTTTCACGGATCTGACGGAGTTCTGGGGCGCGGTCGTAAAAATATCCGTGCTCACGGGAATTGCGATCACGACGCCGTTTATGCTGTTCCAGATCGCTCGGTTTGCATCACCCGGGCTGAAATCAAACGAGCGTCGCTGGGTGTGGGGTCTGCTTCCTGCCAGTGTGTTGTCGTTCGCTGCAGGTGTCGCCTTCGGCTACTACGTCCTGCTTCCCCCGGCGATTAACTTTCTTTTGAACTTTGGGGGCGACATCGCATCGCCGTTCATACGGATCGGTTCGTACGTGGGCCTTGTGACGTCGCTGCTGTTCTGGCTGGGTGCAATATTTGAGTTACCGATCGTGATCTTCTTCCTGGCGAAGATCGGCGTCGTGACGCCACAGTGGCTGGCCGGGAAGCGTAAGTGGGTCGTTGTCCTGGCTTTCGTGGCCGGAGCGATGATTACTCCAACGTTTGACCCGGTGAACCAGTCGCTGGTTGCCGGACCGATTATCGTTCTTTACGAACTCGGATATTGGCTTGCCCGTTTCGGGGTACGAAATAAAGGCAAGCGCGATGTCGAGGCAGAGGCCGGGACGTAAGGATGTCTGTTAACAGTCCGACCAACTTGTAATGCGTTGGTTCAGTTACAACGTCCGATCTGTAAGACATAAAAAAAGACCCGCCGATAAGGCGGGTCTTTTCTTCATATAAATTTACGTTTAGACGGATTAGATGCCGCTCTTGCCATCGTCCGCGTCATCTCCGTCATCGTCGTTTTTACCGGTCAATGATCGGCGGAACTCGCGGATTCCTTTGCCAAGGCCTCCACCGACTTCAGGCAGACGTCCGATGCCGAACACAACAACGATGATCACCAGGACGATGATTAGTTCGAGCGGTCCGATCCTCGGCATCTTGCGTTACTCCAGAAATATTGCCGGTTACAACGAACAATGGCGATCAAGATATGACCGTCTCCATTTGTATCCGTACAGTACCAAAGTATACGCCCGAGAGGACCGTTTGTTCCTAAATCGCCCGGGAGAATTATCCGATGTATCGCCAGACTGCCACGAGGCGACTCAACACCTCTACGTTTGAGGCGTCACACATGATTGGATCCATCTGACTGTTCTCGGGCTGCAGGCGGATTTTGGCGCCTTCCCGATAGAAGCGTTTCAGAGTTGTTTCCTCTTCAAGCTTCAACCGCACAGCCGCCGTCTGGCCGTTCTCAACCCGGCTTGTCTGTTCCATGATCACGAGGTCACCATCCGCGATTAGGGCATCGATCATTGATTCGCCCTTGACCTTCAGTGCGTACAGACCTTCTCCTGATCCTGTGATGGATTGCGGCAGATCAATTGTCTCGATGCCCTGAGAATCGGCCGGTGGCAACGGGAACGGCTCTCCCGCTGCGACCGTGCCAAGTAGGGGGATTGCAACGGTATCTGGAAAGTCCGTCCGATGACCGCCACGATTCACCAGCTGTAGACCTCTGGATACCTCAGCGTCTCGGTTGAGGTGCCCTTTCTCAGTAAGAGCGCGAAGGTTGTAATCAACTACTGAGGTAGAGCTAATCTCACATCCGGCCTGGATGTCTCGGATAGTCGGCGGGTATCCGTACTCGTCCATGAACTCCTCGATGAAATCAAGGATTCGCTGCTGTCTTTCAGAGAGCTCTCGCATCTACTTGTCCGGCCGTGGAGCGTCGATTGGCAAAACGGGTTCCCCTGACGTTTGTCGAGCATATTACGCACTAATGTTCTGAAAGTAGCAATGCCCTGAGAATGTGTCAACGTGACGATGGCACTCTTAAAGCGTCGTTTATCAACCGTAGGGCGGCTTTTCCGGCTAACGAAGGTTCCGGAGATGTCGTGGAGACCCACCTTGTCAGGCGTACTGTTGGTTCAGTTGCTGGCTCCTCGTTCGAACCGGAATCCTTGGGACTTAAGGTGGACCTCGTTGGTATACACAGGGATTTATGTACCGGCTTTCAGGACCACCGCTGCGAAATGGGAAGGAGGAATCCCGCTAGTGATATCTGTAGGGGTCCATCCGGCGATATCTGCGCCCGGACCACCTGTTTTTCTAATCTCGAGGCACTGGTTGGGTTCCCCAATAGGGACGACGCCATTGAAAAAATGCAGGATGTTGTGAAAGCAACGGGGGCCGTTGGTATCGGTGGGTTGGGGACGGTAGCGGTCGACAGCACCTTCAGCATTGGAGTAACGGCTGGAGGTTGCGGCACTGTTTGCCTGGCCGGAATTTACTCTGAAGGAGTCGTTGAACTGCGACAGGCGATGCGGACAAGAGCAGCGCTCCTTATGCGTGAAACGGACGCCTAATGTTCGCCGGGACCGTGATCGTGCCCAGCGTGGTCGTGCCCGTGATTCTGTTGGGCACCATGGTCATGCTCGCCGTGGGAGTGCCCGTTGTGAGCATCGGCCAGATCTTCGTGCGAATCGCTGAACGAGATCCCCTCAAGCGTTTTAGGGGGATCTTCGGGACCTTCAGCCTCACCAAACGAGACGTAATGAGGTGGTGGATCGTTGAACACAAGGTAAGCAGAACGAGACGATGCCGAAAGCCGTTCGGCAGCACCAAACCAAACTACGTCCGGCCCATTTAGCAATTGCGTCGGGCCGCCTTTTGCTTCGCCACGGAGGCGATCACCTATCGGCGCACCATTTGGCTCTCCGACACCCCATTGCACCACACCGTCGTAGTCGCTCGGCAGGACAAATCGCCAGTGCCGCATGAACCCGGAATGGGGTCTTACTTCCACGGCGACGTGGTTTTCCACGCCGTTGTAGGGGTGATGGACGCTCCAGCCATAATGAGTCCGGGGTTCACCCGGGCCTGGGCCTTGTGCATGTCCGTGATCCGGATGCGTCAATGTTCTAGGTGCCCCGGGTTAGGAGTCCTGGTCTGCGCGTGCCCGATTCAAATGCCGAGCGAGACGGGAGATACGGCGTGCCGCGTTGTTCTTGTGAACTACGCCCTTGCTCGCCGCGATGGCGAGTGCACTCTTGGCCGCGGTCACAGCGGCCTGAGCTTCTTCCGACGCTGGATCTTGATCTATAGCTTCACGTGCTGCAGCAACCCTGTTGCGTGCAAGAGACCGAATTGGTCGGTTGCGCTCTGTTTTGCGTTCTGCGACTCTGCGGGCCTTCGCTGCGGGCATTTTTCGTTCGTTCTCCTCGGAAAAACACGGCGCCTCGCGCCGCATCCGGGACCGGGCCACTATTTATGCGACCGGGTTCCTTTTTGGTTACTTGTGGGCTTAATCGGCCTGGAATTCGGACCGATTATTCAGCGCCCTGCCTCTGGACAGATTGCACGCCGGGAACTGCATTCAGTCGTGCACACAATCTTGTCAACTGATCGACACCACTAGTGTACACCGTGAGTTCAACCATAGAGCGGCCGTAGATCTGTTGCTCACTAGAGTGGATACGATGGATGTTTGCCTTTTCACGGGATACCACGGCGGTAAGATCACTCAACAGCCCAACCCTGTCCCCGGCGTCTATCTGGAGACGGGATGGGTAGCGTTCAGCCAGATGGCCCCATGCGACTTCAACGGATCGTTCTGGCTCTAAACGTGCTCGCAAATTGGGGCATGTCTGCAAATGAACCGTCACACCGCGTTCTCGAGTTATGTATCCGGTGATCGTATCGCCGTACACGGGAGAACAGCAACGTGCCAGCCTGGTGACGGCCTGTCCGATCGTATGGTCGTTGGAGAGGACAACAATGCCGTGGCGTGACTTGTTGTCGTCCTGCTCTTCGTGCACCAGATCCGGGTCGCCTGAGATATCTATAAGCCCGCGAACGATGTCCGCCGGCTGGATCGCGCCGCTTCCAAGAGCTTCAGCCAGATCATCAGCTGACTCGAATCGAAGAGTTGCTGCGATCTCATCTTCAGAAGTGGACGACCGCAACTGGGTCACCTGCCTCCTCAGCAATTCACGCCCACGCTGAACATTCTCCTCACGTCTTTGCCGCTTGAACCATGTGCGTACTTTTTCTCGCGCACTTGCCGTGACAATGAAGCCGAGATCCGGGTTCAGCCAGTCCATCGTGGGTCCACGTTCGCTCCGGGACTTGCGGATTTCCACGGTGTCGCCGTTCTCAAGCGCTGTGTTGAAGGGCACGATTTGCCCGTTCACCGAGGCTGCGACCGCGTGATGACCGAGGTCGGTGTGTACACGGTATGCGAAGTCCAACGGGGTCGATCCGCCCGGCAACTCTTTGATTTCGCCCGTCGGCGTGTAGACGTACACCTGGTCCCGGAGAATGTCGGTACGCACGGTGTCCAGGTACTCACTGTCGCCCTCCAACTCTTTCTGCCAGTCAAGTAGCTGTCGGAGCCAGGACATCCGTTGTTCAAAGTTGTCGTCGGAGTCGCTATCGCCTTCTTCTTTGTACGCCCAGTGAGACGCGACGCCGTTTTCGGCGAGGTCATGCATACGTCGGGTGCGGATCTGTACCTCAACGGGCGCGTTTTCTTCGCACATGATCGAAGTGTGGATCGACTGGTACAGGTTTTCTTTTGGGCTGGCGATGTAGTCGTCAAAATTACCCGGGACGGGTCGCCACAGTTTGTGAACGATCCATAGGACGCGGTAACACTCTTCCTCTGAGGACACGAGTACTCGGAGGGCGGTCAGGTCCTGGATGTCGTTGAACTGGCGGCCTTGTTCTGCGTAGCGGTGCATCTTTTGATAAATGCTGTAGAGATGCTTCGGGCGGCCATGGACTTCGGCCGAAATATCATGCTCATCCAGCGCGCCCTGAAGAATCATCATGACGCGCTCTGTGTAGTCCTCCCGCTCTGCCCGCTTCCGTTTGATCAATCTGTAAACGGATCGGTACTGTTGGGGTTGTAGATGCCGGAACGCTTCGTCCTCTAATCGCCATTTAAGGTCCCACGCGCCGAGTCGATGAGCCAGGGGGGCGTAGATATCAAGCGTTTCTTGTGCGATGGCGATACGCCGGTCGTGCGTATGTGCCTCCAGGGTCCGCATGTTGTGCAGGCGGTCCGCCAGCTTGATGAGGACGACCCGGACATCTTCCGCCATGGCCACGAGCATCTTGCGCATGCTCGCTGCCTGTCGTGCGGTTCGTTCGTCTTGTGGGATGTCGCGATCAAGCCCGAAGTTTGGGGTGTTGATCCGATCGCCCCTTGTGAGGACATCGATCGAGTTCATTTTTGTTACGCCGTCGACCAGTTTTGCGACCTCATCGCCAAAGTGAACTTCGATCTGTTCACGGGTGATTTCGCAATCTTCGATCACGTCATGCAATAGAGCAGCGGCCAGCGTCGTAGCGTCCATGCGACGTTCCGCAAGGAACTCCGCCGTCGCTATCGGATGTTCGACATAGGGTTCGCCGGAAAGGCGTGACTGCCCGGCATGGGCATTCGTCGCGAATTCGAGTGCGCTCCGCACAAACTTCGCGCGATCATCCGCGAGATAAGAATCGATCTTTGTCAGGAGCGTTGTGGCTGGCATATGTGTCTCAGTCACCGCGGCGGGTGTTCGGAGGAACGGTACCACTTAGATCACGCATTGTGGGATGTCTGATTTTACGATGTCGGGAAGCTGACTCCAAGTGGGCGTTACTACAGCGATGTTTCGGTCTATGGCCTGGACACGTGGGCCAACACACGTGCGAGTTCGTCGCGGTCGAACATCGGGAGCACTTTATCTACGCCTCCAGTGCGGAGAATTAAGCCGTCTTCAGGCGGTCTGATCTCGCCGATATCTACCGCTGGGATTCCAGCTTTATTCACGGCATCGATCACATCCGAGGCTCTTTCGGGTCCGGCCGTTATCAGGAGCGCTCCAGATGAGATCAATCCCCACGGATCTACGCGCAGCGCCGCACATAGTTCTTCGGTCTCTTGGAAGACAGGGACGGCGTCCTTGTTGATTGCGAGGCCGGTCGTTGAAGCTGTTGCGACTTCGGCCAGAGCCGTTGCGAGCCCGCCTTCTGTGGGGTCGTGCATGGAGGTAACTCCTCCTGCGGCATGCGCCGCCTGCGCCTCAGGCACCACGCTGATCCCCGGCTCGTAAATGTAATTTGCGGCCCGGTCGATCACATCCGCGGCTACTCCGGCGCTTGAAAGTTGTGTGCGCATCTCGCGGGCGAGCAGCGATGTGCCTTCGATAGCGATTCCCTTTGTCAGGATCACGCGATCGCCCGGACGTGCGCCTGCCGTCATCACCTCGTCGCCCTTAGTCACCTCGCCCAACATTGTTCCGGAGATGATCGGCCGGGGCAGATCGAGTGTCATTTCCGAATGGCCGCCGATCATGGTGACGCCGAGCGCGTCGCACGCTTCTGAAAGCTGATCGAATACGCGTTCCACCTGGTCCGGGGTGGTGCCCACTGGGAAGAGCGCCGTAGCCAGGAACCACTTTGGTACAGCGCCACAACATGCGATGTCATTAGCGTTCACCTGGACCGTGTACCAGCCGATCAGATCGGTCGCGAACGTCACGGGATCGGTTTTGGCCACGAGTAGTGTGTCGCCAAAATCCACGAATGCGGCGTCTTCACCAACACCGGGACCTACGATGACCCGCTGGTCGTCACGATGGATTTTTGCCAGTAAGCGTGACAGTAACTCGCCGGGCAATTTACCGGCGGGCAGGCCTTCGTTAAGCGAGTTCGGGCTATTTGAACTCAGGGTTCATTTCCTCTGGATACGTATCACTCAAGCAGTGGTCCACCATGGTCCCGGGAATAGGCGGACGATCGCATGGAGGATTGTAAGGCCTGCCCAGGAGGACCCCCCCCCGAATTTTGCGGTTCCCGTCCTACAATGTTGTTGGCGACCACTACTAGTCAGAAAGTCCTCAATATGCCTGAGATGACCGGCGCCGAAGCCCTCCGACGATCGCTTGAAGCGGAGGGCGTCGACACGGTGTTCGCGCTCCCTGGTGTCCAGATCATGTCGGCTTTCGACGCCCTTCATGACAGCCAATCCATCCGGTTGGTCAGTACACGTCACGAGCAGACGACGGCGTACATGGCGGACGGGTATGCCAGAGTGGCGCGCAAGCCTGGAGTGGCTCTCGTAGTGCCCGGGCCCGGCGCCCTGAACGCCTCGGCGGCGATCGGGACGGCATACGCTTCTTCGTCTCCCGTGCTTCTGATATCTGGCCAGATCCCAAGTGGTTCGCTCGGTAAGGGTGAGGGGCAACTGCACGAGGTTGAAGAACAACTTGATATTTTCAAGCCGATTGTCAAATGGAACACTCGCGTATCTTCGGTAGCTGAAATCCCGGGTGCTATTCACGAGGCTTTCAAGCAGATGACCACCGGCCGGCCGCGACCGGTCGAGATAGAGATCCCTCCGGACATTCTTGCCGCTACTGGTGATGTGGAATTGCTGGAGGCCGAACTTTATCCGGTTAAACAGCCGAATGATGACCTTATTGCTCGTGCCGCAGAGGCGCTTGCTGGCGCGGCTCGGCCCGCCATTGTTATTGGCGGCGGAACATTGCGCGCAGAGGCGGGGCCAGAGATTGCCGCCATCGCTGAGATGCTGGACGCTCCCATTGTGGGGACGCAACAGGCGAAGGGCGTTGTGCCAGCGAGCCATCCGCAGTATGTGGGTGTTCACTATGCGCAAGTCGGCGTGAGCGGTGAATTGCTTGGCGATTCCGATGTAATCCTGGTTGCCGGGACCCGCTTTATGGTTCCGGGGTTCAAGGCCAAGGACGGCCAGACGATCATCAAAATCGACGTCGATCAACGGGAACTGGATAAAGACCACGGCACCACTGTCGCCATAAATGCGGATGCCAGAGCGGGGCTGGGGGCAATCGGTGCAGCGCTGCGCGCGCGCTGCACCGAACTCGAGGCTGCGCAGAGCCGGAAAGGCGAACGGGCTGCCGAATATCGCACCAAACTAAAAAAATTCATGGACGACGAGGCCCCGGAGCAGATGGCGTGGGTGAACGCGGTCCGTGCGGCGACCGATGAAGATGCCGTCGTGATCTCCGGGATGACAAATATCGGCTACTGGAGCCATATAGCGTATGAGGTCGAGGAGGGCGGAGAGTTCATCACCTCTGGCTACTTCGGTAATCTTGGGTTCAGCTTCCCAACTGCATTGGGGGCCAAGATCGCGGCGGGCGATCGTGCCGTGGTCGCTCTATGCGGCGATGGAGGCTTTATGTACGCCCCTCAGGAACTGGCGACAGCGAAGCAGCATGGCATCAATCTTGTGGTAGTCGTGTTCGATAATGGCGCGTTCGGAGCGTCGCGCTGGGACCAGGAGCATCGCTATGGCAACCGGGAGATCGGCACGGAGTTCTTCAACCCGGACTGGGACATGCTTGCTGCCGCGTTCGGCATTCGATCACAAGGCGTGGACACCCCCGATGCATTGAAGACAGCGTTGCGGGAAGCCGTGGCGTTGGATGAGCCGTCATTGATCCACGTCACTCTTCCGGTGATGGCCCCGCCCTTTCAGCTCGTTTGATTGCGATAAACCAGTAGCCTTCCAGCTTGATTTGCGCCCGACTTGAGGTTTGTTTGTCTCGTCGGAAACGAAGACTATACACATCCGTATCGTCGCTATGATGCCCCATTGAATATGTATGCACGAACAAAAAATATCGTGTGTACGAATTTACGATAGCGTAGCTTTGCGATAACTGCCCCATTAAAACTTTGTGAGGATTGGGTATGTCGTGATATTTGCAGTTGACATCGTATGTACGAACATTCAAGCTTGTGTATGCACTGGATGGTGTTCGTGCGTACATAACGGACGATATGTTGATTTATTGCCGGGTTCATCCGATGTGCTGAATTCGTCAATACAGGATCGGGTGACATCTCTAACGATGGGAGATTCTCCGGCGTAAACGAAGGATTTCTGAGAGAAAAAAAATGACGCTCGAAGCACCGCATGTTCTGTCCCGAAGCACGATGGCACTGGGCCTGGTAGGGGTCCTGATTCTGGCGATTGCCTGTTCTTCTGATGATAAAAACGACTCCTATGTGAGTGTGCCATCCACAGCGACGGCCGCTTCAGGATCTGGGACCACTAGTAGCACTCCGGAAATCGGTGGCGAACTGGTCATTTATTCCGGTCGCAGCGAATCCCTTGTGGATCCGCTGGTCAAGATGTTTGAAGAAGCGACTGGAATCGACGCTCAGGTCAACTACGGTAAGACCGGTGCGCTGGCGGCCACGCTTCTTGAGGAAGGTGATCGCTCACCTGCAGACGTGTTCTTCGCACAGGACCCGGGTGGACTTGGCTCAGTCATCGACATGGTTGGACCGCTCGACGCTGATTTGATTGGGCGGGTGCCGGACTGGGCGAGTTCCCCTGACGATCTGTGGGTAGGTGTTTCAGGCCGTGCGCGGACCGTCGTTTACAACACGGACAAATTGTCACCGGAAGATTTGCCGGAAACCTTGGATGGGTTCATTGACCCGTCTTGGAAAGGCCGTGTCGGGTGGGCACCAACCAACGGTTCGTTTCAGGCGATGGTCACCGGTATGCGAATTGTTTGGGGAGAAGACCGCACACGTGAATGGCTTGAAGGTATCGTTGCAAACGAGGCCACGGTTTATGCCAAGAACACCCCGACTGTGGCAGCAACTGGTGCTGGTGAGGTGGAGGTTGGGTTTGTGAACCACTACTACCTGCACCGTTTCCTTGCCGAAGAGGGTGATGGTTTCGCTGCACGAAACTACTTCCTTCCCGGTGGTGGGCCTGGTTCAGCGGTACTTGTGGCCGGCGCAGCAATCCTGAAGACGGCCGAAAACAAATCTCAGGCAAACCGTTTCCTGGAGTACTTGCTGAGCGAGGAAGCCCAGAGCTACTTTGCTGAAGAGACGTATGAGTACCCGCTGGTTGATGGCGTTCCTCATTCGGAATTACTTCCAGCGTTAAACACCCTAAACACGCCAGATATTGACATATCTGATCTTGGGGACCTGGAAGCAACTCAAAGCCTTCTACGCGAGGCAGGCGCATTGCCATGAATGGGCCGCGGGTAAAAGGAGAGCAACAGCCTGTGGGTCCGGGATTTTCCTCCTGGTCATCGTCCCGCAGGCTGTTGCCTCTCGGGCTGCGGCGAGAACCGTTGACCTTATGGCTATGCGCCATCGCGGTCGCGGTCGCCGCGGCTTTACCCGCAATCTATCTGGCCGTACGTGCCGCAGATTCAAGCGGGACGGCTCTGGACGTTATCTTAGACCCCGATACGGTGGGTCTTCTTTCGCGTTCGATACAACTGATCATTCTGGTAACTCTGGGCTCCGTCTTGATCGCGGTGCCTCTGGCCTGGTTAACCGTACGAACTGATTTGCCGTTCAAACGGTTGTGGGGCGTTGCAGCCGTGTTGCCGCTTGTCATTCCTAGTTACGTTGGTGCTCTGGCGTTTATCTCAGCATTGGGTCCAAAAGGCTTGTTACAAGGTTGGCTTGAAACACCGTTTGGGGTCGATCGCCTTCCCGATCTTTATGGACTTACTGGCGCGACTGCCGTCCTCACGCTTCTCAGTTACCCGTATGTATTCCTGACGGTAAGGGCTAGCCTCTGGCGCGTGGAACCTGAGATGGAAGAGGCTTCACGCTCTCTGGGGCGATCTCCATGGCACACCTTCCGACGGGTAACGCTTCCAATGCTTTATCCGGCTATCGGCGCAGGCGCATTGCTCGTAGCGCTGTACACGTTGAGCGACTTCGGGGCCGTTGCCTTGCTTCGATACGACACCTTTACCTGGACCATATATAGCGAATACAACAGTTCCTTTAACAGGGTGGCTGCTGCTGCGTTGTCCCTTGTACTGCTTGGTGTGGCGATTAGCCTTATTTTGGTTGAAGCGGGTGCGCGGCGACGGGCCCGGTATTACGCCGGTGCGAACTCAGCTCGCCGTGCCAGACGCATCGTAGGGCTCGGACGTTGGCGGATCCCTGCTTCGATGTTTTCCGGCGCTGTTACTTTACTGGCGCTCGGTGTACCGGTGTTTGTTCTCCTGTACTGGCTCGTGCGTGGTCTAAACGCTGGAGAGTCCGAGTTATTCGACCTAGGAGCGCTCTACAATTCTGTTCAGTTTTCTACGTACGCTGCCATCGCTACCGTGATCGCTGCCGTTCCGATTTCTCTACTATCTGTCCGCCGCCCTGGGTTACTTTCAGCTGTCATTGAACGTTTCTCTTACGTCGGATTCGCCATGCCAGGCATAGCTGTGGGCCTTGGTCTTGTATTTTTTGGGATCCGGTATGGATTTGGCCTCTACCAGACCACCTATTTATTGGTGTTTGCCTATGTAGTTCTGTTCCTGCCCGTAGCTGTCGGGACGATCCGATCCTCTCTTTTACAGGTCAATCCGAGAATGGAAGAGGCGGCGATGAGTTTGGGGCGCTCCCGGATCTGGGCCTTCTTTACTGTCACGGTTCCGATTATCAGGCCGGGTCTGGCGGCGGCGGCTGTGATGGTGTTCCTCCTAACAATGAAAGAGTTACCTGCCACATTGATTCTCGGGCCTATAGAATCACGGACCCTCGCGACATCAATCTGGACAGCCGCCGAGGAAGCGTTCTTCGCACGAGCGGCTGGCCCATCATTACTATTGATCGTGGCTGCTGCTGCGCCAATGACATTTCTGGTACTACGTGAAAGGCCACGCACTTGATCGGCCTCCCTGGCCTTCGGAAAAGGCGTTCTGAGGGCGTGCAGACTGATATAGCGCTTCGTTGCACTGGCGTTAGCAAATCGTTCGACGCAACGATCGCTGTTGAAGAGTTTGATATCGAGGTCAAGCGCGGTCAGATACTGGCACTCGTTGGCCCGAGCGGTTGTGGAAAAACTACGGTCCTGCGGATGATCGCTGGATTGGAAGTTCTAGATACGGGTCGTATTGAGATCGGCGGTCAAGTCGTGGCGTCTA
>Ga0209403_10005802_pt1 | contig 12772 bp, 9 predicted proteins | sample ArcticOcean_MG_C_8_FD_187440 | JGI IMG/M metagenome (GOLD analysis project Ga0209403, IMG submission 187440) | Marine microbial communities from western Arctic Ocean - ArcticOcean_MG_CB11_86 (SPAdes) (version 2) | ecosystem: Environmental > Aquatic > Marine > Oceanic | place: Arctic Ocean... | reverse complement strand
GACCGGTTAGCCTAGCCGCCGCACCAGATTCAGCCGTAAATGCCGGTGGTTTTGATGGCCATTTGGGCTGTCAAAACGTTGAAGACTATGGTAAAATAAGCTAGTGAAACTACGTCTTATTTGTATAGTTTTACTGGATATTAGCTGTAGTTGGGCGGTGTTGTCACGAATCGACTGATGGAATTAGGCCGGCAGTCAAGGGTGTTTAGGCTCAATGGCATGGAGGGCGGACAATGACCGCCGTCGATGATGTCAAGAGTCGGTTGGATATCGTTGAGGTAATCTCACAGAGAGTACCACTGCAACGCTCCGGCAACAGCTACAAATCCCCCTGTCCTTTTCACCAGGAAAAGACGCCATCGTTCCACGTGTTCCCAGACCGGCAGTCTTGGCGCTGTTTTGGTGCCTGTGCCACCGGCGGAGACGTTCTATCCTTCGTGATGAAGGCTGAGGGATTGGAATTTGGCGAGGCTTTGCGGCAGATGGCCCAAGTGGCCGGAGTCACCCTGCCCCAGCGGGGACAGAACCCACAGAATGAAGCAGCTTACAAGATAAACGAAGATACCAGGGCCTACTTCCAGCGAACGTTGGCATCGGCTCAGGGCGCGGCCACCAGGGAATACCTGGAAAAACGTGGCGTGGATAAACAGGCAATCGAAGCCTTTGGAGTGGGCCTCAGCCCCTCTGACGGAGAATCACTTAAAAATCATTTAATCAGGGAAGGATATTCACTAGAAGAACTCATCAGCGCTGGCGTTGTCCGTGTGGGTGATGACGGTGTTAGCCACGATTTGTTCCGGGGACGTCTGATGTTCCCCATTCGTGACGCCCACGGCAATCTGGTGGGTTTCGGTGCCCGGACACTGGACGGAACGGAGCCCAAGTACCTGAACTCGCCCCAAGGTCCCATGTTTGACAAGAGTCGCATCCTCTACGCCATGGACCGGGCCAGAACCGAAGTAAGAAAAGATGGCGCAGTAATCGTTGAAGGTTACATGGATGCCATCGCGGCCCACCAGGCCGGGTTTAAAAACGTAATAGCCCAGATGGGCACAGCACTGACCGAGTTTCAAGTAGATGAGATCAGGCGGCTCACAGGCAAGATGACCATGGCGTTGGACCAAGACGCCGCCGGCCAGAATGCCACCCTGCGCAGTCTGGACGTGGTCCTGCAAAACTTCAAGACCAAGGCAGTTAACAAACCAAGACCAGACGGCACGAGTCAAATAATTGATGCTGACCCGCGAATAATCGTGATGCCGCCAGGCCAAGACCCTGACGAGGTGATCCACCGTTCACCTTCTGATTGGTCAAAACTGGTGGAATCAGCGATACCAGCAATAACGTTTCGGATTAATGCGATAACGGGACAGGGCGATATAACGTCACCGGAGGGCAAGGCCCGATGTGTGGCTGAAGCCGCTCCGTTCATCCACTTACTCGCCGGCGGGATTCAGCAGGCCAATGCCATTGAGCAATTGGCGGGCAATCTAAGTGTTCCGATCGACACGGTAAAGGCAGCCTTGAGTCGCCCTTCAGTGGCCAGACGGACCCGACAACCGGAGCAGCAGCCGCGCTCGGCGGCGTCGACAGCGTCACCGTTCGCCAGGTTGGACCACGATCCACTTGAGGAGTACTGCCTACAACTAATACTTGGGTATCCAGAGTTACGGGGATTGTCCGAGGGATTACGGCCCGAATACTTCACACGGCACGAAAACCGGGAACTGTTCACGCGATGGCTAGACGTAGGGACCGGAATAGATAAAGATAAAACGTTGGTAATGATCAGACGCGAAGACGATGAAGTCTCCGCCCATCTAGAGTCATTGTTAAAAAAACCAATGATTGCATCGGACGCAACCATTCGGGACGCCGAGATAGTAAAAGTTGTATCTCGGATGGAAGAACGTAATCTAAGAAATCAAAAAGCAGAAGAAGTGAAGTTTTTCACCGACTCTCCACCAGACGTGGAGGACGGCGAACACGAATATCTTCTGCAACTAAACGAACGAATTAAGAATAACGAAGGCCTCCGGAGAGGCCAAACCCAAAAAATCTCCGGCTGAGGAGGCATATGGTAAAGAGACGAGAAGGTGCAAGCGAATTGACCCCAGAGGACTTTTTAGAATCTAGGCAAGATGATTCGGATTCACCCAACCCTGTGTTGGACATTATTCGAAACGTGGATGCCGCGCGCGACGAAGAAGGCACTGATGCAGAAGGCATGCCCGGTGGCGTGCGTAATGCCACACTGACTGAATCCGGCAGTGAAGCTGCTTGGGACAGTGGACAGACCGAAAAAGACGGTGATACCACTGAGACGACCACCGCCGCCGCCCCGAACTCAGCCCCAGACTCTCCTTCCGACGACGATGAAGAGCCGGAATGGGAACCGGAGACCGAGTCTGTAGAAGTCTTGGACGACCCGGTCCGCATGTACCTGCGAGAGATCGGACGGGTGCGCCTGCTAACCTCTGCCGACGAGCGTTCACTGGCCCGCAAGATTGAAGGTGGCAAGCACCTGGATGGCCTGAGGAACGAGTTGACCGAGCAGGAAGGTCGCCCGCCGCGCCCTTGGGAGATCACAGCAGGTCTCCTAAAGCGCATGGTTGACGCCTCGGCCTTGGTAAAGTCACTGTCGGAGCAACTCGGGTTGCCATCTGACCTAACCGTCTCCCAGATCACAGATCATAAGAAACTCCGTGACGCCATTGACGCCGAAGTCTCCGTTGACCTGCTGGAGGCGATGGCCGGTGATCTAAACGAGTACTCAGACGACATTTACCAGAAGGTAATCGGTCTCTCGTTGAGCTCCTGGCTGGTGCCGCCGGACGCGGTGGATGTCCTTGAAGACGCATCCCTGGCCCAGCTAGACGCCAAACTCTCAGAGCTAAACAACTTTTCAGACCTGCAGGAGCTGGATCCGCTCTTCCGCGCCTACTTCAGGCGCATTGACGCCGAGAGCGAGCGAGCCCAAGCCCGTTTGACCGAGGCCAACCTGAGGTTGGTGGTCAGCGTTGCCAAGAAATACATCGGAAGAGGCATGGCCCTTCTAGATATGATTCAAGAGGGTAACATCGGCCTTATCCGTGCGGTCGAGAAGTTCGACTACCGCAAGGGTTACAAGTTCAGCACCTATGCCACATGGTGGATCAGACAGGCCATCACCCGGGCCATCGCCGACCAAGCTCGGACGATCCGAATCCCGGTGCACATGGTTGAGACCATCAATAAATTGATGCGTCAACACCGCCGGTTGCTTCAGGAGTACGGCCGTGAGCCCACTCCAGAAGAGATTGGCCTGGCCATGGAGATTGGTCCGGAGAAGGTTGAGGAGATCCTCAAGATTTCCCAAGAACCGGTCTCTCTGGAAACTCCGATTGGTGAAGAAGAAGACTCCCACCTTGGAGACTTCATTGAAGACCGAAACGCGCTGGCCCCGGCCGACGCAGCGTCTTTCCAACTGCTAAAAGAGCAGGTTGGAGAGGTACTGCACACGCTGACCGAGCGTGAAGGACGGGTCCTACAACTGCGGTTTGGTCTGGAAGATGGTCGCAGCCGGACACTGGAAGAGGTTGGACGAGAGTTCGGCGTCACCCGTGAAAGGATCCGTCAGATTGAAGCCAAGGCGTTACGCAAGTTGCGCCATCCCACCCGCTCTCGGAAGCTGAAAGACTTCTTGGAGTAAGCGAGCACGCTTAGAAGAAAAATGAGCCCAGGTGACATAATAACGAATCCATTAATGTTGTTACCTGGGCTCGTTTTTTTAGTAAACATCGTGCTCAATTCTGTTGTTCCCGCCCAAATGACGGTGATACACTCGGCATATTCCGAGTTGGGAGGGGGAGTATTTGTCTGAATCGGTTATGCCAAAATGTTTGAATTGTGATATTGGTAGTCTCGTCCCTCTCTCGGACTATGGCGGTCAAGGGGCTGCGGTCCATTACAAAGCCTGGGTCTGTATTAACCCATCCTGTGGGTTCAACATCAAGATTCGTAACGGCGATATCTACCTGAACGAGCCCATCTCTCCGGGTAGCGCAAACACCCCCAGATCTCGCTAATTTTTAGAAATCCCTAGTACTGCGCTCTCCCTACGGCAATTAGTTTAAGAAATTGGTTTCAGGCAGGGGCGTGTGGCGGAGGTGGCATGGAAGCCGGTTACGATTATCTCCATATCCATGGTCGTCTGCAGCGACGTGTCGCAAACTTCACTGGAATATTTCTTCTCGCCTTTGGATTTCTGCTGCTAGCGTCGGGTGGCGCCTACTATGCCTACTCAGCCAACGCTACGTCCAATCTGGACGATTTAAAAGCAGTGGTTGGGCCGCGTGCTGTAAGTTCCATTACAGGCAACTCCGCAGCCAACGTTGGTTTGTTCCCCGGCAAAGCGATTACATCAGAGTCCTGGGACAACCTCTACGGCTACGAACCCGCGTCTCTCAAGCAACAAAACCTCCTCAGTGGCTTTTCGCCCATTGGTGAGTCCGGCGTCACTCTTACTGAGGTTCCCTCTTCCACCAGAATTTTGGTTCCAGCCATTGGCGTGGACTCCACAATCTCTGAACTCAGCATTTTGGACTTGGCGGACAGCCGCGCCTACGAGAGCCCGGACAACACAGTGGGCCACATCCCAGAGTCGGCCAACGCTGGCGAGGCTGGAACCTCTTGGTTCTTTGGGCACACTGAAAGTCCCATTAGCCGAGAAGGGTCGGTTTTCTTCAACCTGCAATCCGTCCCCGAGAAACTCCGCAACGGTGAAGACGTATTCATAATCACGGATAACGGGATTAACCAATTTCTCTACCGGGCAACTTCCAGTCAAGTGGTGCACCAAGATGACCTGACGTTGGACGCTACTCCAGGCGCTGACATTAACCTGGTGTCATCGGTGCCACGGTTCGTTTACGACCACCGTTTGGTGGTATCAGGAGAACTGATCGCCCTCAGGTAAAACTTCCAAACATACGTCTCCTAGGTGCTGATAACAAAAAGGCCCTTCGCTGTTTCACCAAATGAAGCGAGGGGCTTTTTTGCGTTTACGGAGTAAGGTTCTTGTGCAAGTTTGCCTTCGAGCAACGAGATTCTTCGGCTCTCGCCTCAGAATGACAGATTTATGCTGGGGATGTGACGGCAGACCGCAATGACAGACTGGCATTCACTGGGAATTAGTTCATAGTTACTGGGACACCAAACACAACGTCACCCTGAGTCCGTGAAGGGTCCCTCTTGGCGGTGGGTAACCTTGTTTCAGCTGGCATCCAGATTCTTCGGCTGCCTCCTCAGAATGACAGGCTTATTCTGAGGAGGGTAGTTAACACTTGGAATAGGATAAATAGAAATAGACGCCGATGATTGGCGTCTATTTATTAATTACCTGGCCGGAGGGCTTAAACGGTTGGTTCGGTGGCCTCTTCGTCAATCAGGTGAATACGCAGTTTGCGGAGGCGACGTCCCAGCATGGACACAACTTCTATGTGCAGACGGTCCGTCTTGACCACGTCCCCCGCTTGGGGTATCCGGCCTAAACTGTGGTAGACGTAGCCGCCAACAGTGTCCACTTCAGTGGTCTCGATGCTGGCACCAAATATCTCTTCCACGTTCTCTGTGGTGACACCAGCATCAACCAGCACCATGCCATCTGCCTCATGGATCACCTGTGCGTCGCGGGAGCGGGAGAACTCGTCTTCAATCTCACCGACAATCTCTTCCAACAAATCTTCCATGGTGACTAGGCCTTCAGTGCCGCCATATTCATCAACCACAATGGCAATCTGAGTGCGGCGTTCCTGCAGTTCTTCCAAGAGGTCATCAACCCGCTTGGTCTCGGGGATGATGAATGCCGGTCGCACTAACACTCTCAGGGTGTCGTCCGACGCTCCCGATGCCAGAGATGCCAGGACGTCGCGGGCGTGGATGATACCGAGAATCTTGTCTATCGTCTCTTCGTAGACAGGTAATCTACTGTGCCCTCTGCTAACCATAGTTTCAGCCACCACGCTCAAGGGTGATTCAGCCTCGACAACGGCCATATCCAGACGAGGGACCATCACCTCTCGCACGGTAGTAACGTCGAGCCGAATGATGGAGCGGAGCATTTCACGGTCGCGGTCATCAAGGCTCGTGAGTTCTTCGTCGGTTATGGCCGGTTCTTCATCTTCTAGCACCAGTGTGCTGCTGGTATGCCGACCATTGCCGTTGCCATTGGTTGCGGAGCCATTGAGGCCTAAACTGCCGTTGATGGACTTGACGCCGAACCACGGGCGAGCAAGTTCGGGACGGCGTTTGGTGAGGTAGAAGGCCAACCGATCAATACAAAACAGCCCGGCTAGAAGACCAATGGACATGAGCGAGACGAACCACCAATTCGTGGTCGCAACACTCTGAATCAGAGCAACACTGGAGAGAATTACAGCGAAGAAACAGGCTGCTTTTAGCCAGAAGAGGAGCGGTTCGGAGAAAGCCGAAGAAATCTCATCCCTGCCGGTCTGGCCGGCAGGCCCACCCAAGCGAACAAAGCTTAGGTACGAGAAAAAAATCGCAAATGCGATGAGTATTATTGTTTGTGGTAAATAATCTGTATCCAAATACCCCGTCCCCCCGGTCAACCCACTTCTATGACAGTTTACCAATTACGCCTGTGGGAAGCGCTACCGGGAGGTCAGTTGGAACCACCTATCTTTCAACTATTTTAGCAGGTACCCCAACCGCCAGTCTAGCCGATGGGACGTCTTTTGTGACGACTGCGCCTGCTCCCGTGATTGCACCAGCGCCAATTGTGACCGGCGCAACCAGCATAGTGTCGCAACCAATAAGAGCGCCTTCTTCCACCACAGTACGGTGTTTATCCTTGCCGTCGTAGTTGCAGGTAACCGTCCCGGCCCCCACATTGACCTTGGCGCCAATGGAAGCGTCGCCGATGTAACCCAAATGCCCCATCACTGCCCCGGCGGCAAACCGGCTTTCCTTCACCTCAACGTAATTACCAATGTGAACACCAGTCTCCAAATAAGCGCCAGGTCTCAAATGACTGAAGGGGCCAACATCAACGCCTGATTCCATGACCGCATTCTCCATCGCCGAGGACGTGACGCGGCAATCGTCGCCGATGCTTGAATTTCGCACCACAGAACCGGGGCCAATCTCACAATTGGAACCAATGGATGTGTTACCCAGCAGAATGGTATTTGGCAGCAACACGGTATCCTGGCCAACGGTCACACCCGCGTCAATCATCACCGAAGATGGGTCCGATATAGTTACACCTTCTAGCATCCAGTGCTCGCGAATGCGCTTACGTTGAATATCTTCCAGGTTCGCCAGTTCAACTCGGTTATTGATGCCTAGGACCTCGTTTGGATCATTGGTCGGCAGGGCTGCCACGGTCTTGTCTTGCTCCACCGCAAGGGCTGCCAAGTCGGTCAAATAACGTTCTGGACCATTCCCGGGGGTGACCCGTGCCAGGTTCTCCCAAAGCCATTCGGACTGGAAACAATAAACTCCAGCGTTCACTTCCACCGGTTGGCCGTCTCTATTCGGGTCGTCTGAGGCCTCGATTATGCCCAATACCCCTCGTTGGGAGCTGTTATCACGGTCGATACGACCCATCCCTTGGCTATCTTGGACAATTCCAGAAAGGAGCGACATCTGACGGCCATTCTCAGTGTGCCCATTAATCAGACTCCGCAACGAATCTTCACTGACCAGAGGCGCATCGCCACCAAGCACCACCACCTGCTGGGATGCTCCGCTCAGTAGGGAAGCGGCAGATTCCACCGCTCCGGCGGTTCCGGTCTTGGACGATTGGACGGCATATTCCACAGAATCGCCCAGCAACTCCTGCACCGCGTACTGGTTGGCTGGGGAAACCACAACGATGATGCGCCCCACACCCACTTTGCTCAGCAACTCAACAGGATACCGAAGCAATTCCTTTCCGCAGAGGCGGTGCAGGACCTTGGGAATCCGGGATTTCATCCTGACTCCCTCGCCGGCGGCTAAGATTATCCCTACCAAATCATCCATGTCGTTACCCCTGCCATAATCCCTTCAAATTGGCCTATTATTGCGCCTGATTATACCAGTGGTGGTCGCTGTAATTTGCGTGTTATCACAACCAGCGTCATAGATTAACCTGAAGACTGATTCACGTTGACAACACGCCTGAACCGGGGCAGAATGTGCCTGCTTCAGCTTCGCCTGTAACTTGCCTTTCATTTGGAGAAAAACACATGGATAAATCGCAGATACCATTTATATCGGCAACCGAATTAGCAGCCCTGATCAAATCGAAAGAAGTCTCTCCGGTTGAGGCCACAGAGGCTTATCTAGAGCGCATTCCCCAGGTTGACGGCAAACTAAATTCCTACATCACCATCACCGGCGAAAGGGCTATGGACGACGCCCGCAAAGCCGAACAAGAAATTATCGCCGGGAATTACCGTGGCCCCATGCACGGAATGCCCATCGCCATCAAAGACCAGGTCTATACCAAAGGCATCCTCACCACTGGCGGCTCCACGATTCTGAAAGATTTCATTCCTGACGAAGACGCCACCGTGGTTACCAAACTGAACGATGCTGGCGCCGTGCTGCTAGGCAAGTTGAATATGAGCGAATTCGCCATGGGTGACGCCTTTGCCCATCCTTATGGCCGCCCGCACAACCCGTGGGACCTCGCCCGCAACCCTGGCACCTCCAGCAGCGGCTCCGGTGCAGCAACGTCCGCATTCCTCTGCGCAACATCACTGGGAGAAGACACCGGCGGGTCCATTCGTGGCCCGGCATCCTTCTGCGGTCTGGTGGGAATCAGGCCGTCTTGGGGACGGGTCAGTCGTCATGGCGTTCTGGGAGCATCGTGGTCCATGGACCAGGTTGGCCCCATCTCACGCACGGTTTCCGACTGCGCAATAACCCTGGCGGCCATCGCCGGTCACGACCCCAAAGACGGGCAAACCTGGGACGTGCCAGTGCCTGACTACCTGTCATCACTCAACAAAGGAGTACAGGGACTTAAAATCGGAATCATCACCGAACGGATCGAATACGAAGGCGTAGACCCACAGGTGCGCGACTTGGTGATTAAAGCTATCGCCCAACTAGGAGAGCTTGGGGCAGTAGTCTCTGAGGTTGAGATTCCGTTGATCGCCCAATCTGCCGCGATCTCAACGGCCGTAACCTATGGCGATGTTTCCGGTGTCCACCGTGAGGTCATCGACCAGCGTTTACATGAATATGATTACAACGTCCAACTTCGGCTTTTGACCGGGGCCATCATGCCGGCCCAAGCCCATCAGAAAGCGGTTCGCTTGCGGCACATGCTCCGGCAGCAAATATTGGACGCATTGGAAAAGGTGGACGTCCTTGTGATGCCCACGTCATCCATCCCGGCTTCGCTGATCCCGGAGAAGGCCGGAGTCGAGAGCAAAGAGGCGTTCATGGAGATGCTGGGTGGACGCCGTAGTTACACCGCGCCCTTCAACCTTGCCAGCACCCCGGCCCTATCCATCAACTGTGGTTTCACTGCTGAAGGATTGCCAGTGGGTCTGCAGATCGCCGGCAAGCCCTTCGACGAGTCCACAGTCTTCCAGGTGGCCGCCGCCTACGAGCAGGCCACCGATTGGAATTCCCGCCGCCCACCGGTGTAAGCAACAACCTGTAAAAAATGAAGGCCTACTCTGGGAATTGTCATTCTGAGGAGGCCGCAGCCGATGAAGAATCTCGTTGTTTTACACCCAACCATGACACGACAATACTACGTTTACATCATGACCGACCGATCGCGAACATTGTATGTAGGGGTAACCAACAACCTGGAAAGAAGGGTCTTCGAACACAAAACAGGATCCATTGACGGTTTCACGAAGAGGTACAGGTTAAACCAATTGGTCTACTTCGATGCGGGTACCAGTATTGAAGGGGCCATCTCGACAGAAAAAGTAATTAAATGGTGGCGCCGGTCTAAGAAAATTGACCTAATCGAGCAAACCAACCCGGAGTTGAAAGATTTGTCCGAAGGCTGGTACGAGACTGGTTGATAGCAACGAGACCCCTCGCTTCTCTCGGGGTGACAGTATCAATTCTGACCTTCAATTCTAGCATCTTAAATCGCACCGTTCGTGCCCATTTCCAAAGGAGCAACCATGCCAGAGATTTATGAACTATCGGCGGCAGAGCTAGCCCGCCAGATTAGAGAACGAACCATCACTCCGGTCGAGGTGGCACAATCGCTCCTGGGCCGGATGGACGCACTGGAACCCCAATTAGACGCCTGGGTCCGAGTCGACCGCGAAACTGTTCTGGCCGACGCTCAACAGCGTCAGGACGAACTGGAAAGCGGGGAGGCTACCGGCCCACTGCATGGCGTCCCCATTGGCATCAAAGACATCTATAACATCGCCGGTATCCCCACCACTGCCGGCTCCAAGGTCTACGCCAACTACGTGCCCGACGAAACTGCAGTAACCATTGACCTGCTCCAGAAAGCCGGCGCAATCATGCTGGGCAAAACGGTCACCACCGAGTTCGCCTGTCTTGACCCTTCCAACACCAAAAACCCCTGGAACCCAGCCCATACCCCAGGCGGGTCAAGCAGTGGTTCCGCTGTGTCCGTCGCCGCCCGCATGTGCCCCATAGCCATGGGATCCCAGACGGTGGGTTCGGTACTGAGACCAGCGTCCTACAACGGCATAATTGGCCTCAAACCCACCTATGGTCGAGTCAGCCGCCGCGGCGTGGTGCCAGTCAGTTGGTCGCTCGACACCGTAGGCTGGATGGGCCGCACTGTTGAGGACGTGGCCCTGCTTTTGCAGGTGATGGCCGGACCGGATCAAGAAGACCCCGTAGCTTCAACGCTACCTGCAGACGACTACTTATCTGGCCTGGAATCTGCCAAACCTCCGCGCATCGGCCTGATTACCTCTTTCTTCATGGAAGAGTCTGATGCTGAGACCCAAAAGAAGACCCGGGACACGTTGGCCAAGTTCACTGCCGCCGGTGCAACAGTGGTGGAACTGACACTGCCGGAGAGTTTCAAGACGGCCTTTGAGGACCAGATTTTAATCATGGGTGCCGAGGCCGCAGCGTTCCACAAGCCCATGTACGAGAAACAGGCGCAGGACTACCAGCCCAAGTTGCGTGAAATGCTCCGCCAGGGCCTGGAGACCGACGCTGTAACGTACTCCAGAGCGTTGGAAAGGCGGGTTCAGTTCTCTGCCGACATGCGCGTTCTGGCTGATCAAGTTGATGTCTTGCTCACGCCGTCCACCCCCACTGCGCCGCTGGCCGACCTGACAAATACGGGCGACACCAGATTCCAGGGCCCATGGACTTCATGCGGTCTGCCAACGATAACCCTGCCAGCGGGCCTAGCTGAGTCGGGGCTGCCGATGGGTATCCAATTGATTGCCTTGCCATTCGACGAAGCCCAGCTTTTGGCTACCGCCCGGTGGTGCGAAAAATTAATCGACGTAAACCTGTTCCCTCCAGTGGGAAACTAGCCGCACTGCATCCTCAACAATTCTTAACCAGCAGCTATTCAGGAGAAATACCATGCCACAGGCAAATATCCCCAGCGAAGATGAAGTTCTCAGTTATTTCGACAAATTGTCCAATTGGGGCAAATGGGGCGATGACGATGAACTGGGCGCGCCAAATTACATCACTCCGGCTAAGGTGAAACAGGCGATTGCGACGGTCCAGGATGGCGTCCGAGTCTCCATGTCCCGCACGGTGACATTTGAACCCAGCATTGACGCTCCGAACAATGTGCCGGTGCACTTCATGGTTGAAAGCGGCGAGGGCTGGGCCACCGGAGATAAAGTCAGCCCACGTTCCTACCCTGCTGCCACCGACTACTTTGGCATGATCTTCCACGGCGTAACTGTCACTCACGTTGATGCCCTGTCGCATTTCTTCTGGAACGGGAAGACTTACAACGGCAAACCGGCCCATTTAGTGTCCACCAGCATGGGTGCTACTTTTGGTTCGGTTGAAGAAGCCCATGAAGGTATCATCTCCCGCGCTGTTTTAGTCGACGTTCCCTATGTCCGTGGCGTCGACTGGGTGGAACGGGGCGAGGGCGTCATGATTGACGACATTCTAGCCGCCGAGGAGAAATGCGGCTTCAAAGTCGAGGAGGGTGACATTCTGCTCATCCGCACCGGCCAACTGCACCGCCGCAATGTTGAGGGCCCGGTAGACCGTTCAATGGGTTCCACTGCCTGCCAGGCTTCTGTGCTGCCTCTCTTCTATGAACGGGGCATTGCAATGGTGGGGTCCGACACTGGCAATGATGTTAACCCACCCCAGTATGAAAAAGTTCAAAGTCCCATTCACCAGGTGAGTATCACGGCGATGGGTATCTGGATTCTGGATAACGCCGATCTGGAGGGTGTGGCTGCGGCCTGCAAGGAACGCAACCGCTGGGAGTTCATGGTGACCATTGGCCCGTTAAGACTCCACAACACCACCGGCTCCCCAGTAAACCCAATAGCCATCTTCTAGCGATTGCATCGCGGCAAATACCTCCGGCACTCACGGTTAGTTGGGCTAAGACGAACAAATAGGCGGCGCAATAAATGCGCCGCCTATTTTGATTCAGTCAACCAAACACTTTAGTCGTTGCTGACGTTCAAACTGTCATTCTGAGGCGTCAGCCGAAGAATCTCGTATCTTGCAGCTGATCGAGGTAGAGAGAATTGAGACCCTCAGCTTCCCTTAGAGTGACCATCCAAGTGCAACCAAACCCGCGCGCCGATGGTATTTGCCC
>Ga0209403_10005801_pt1 | contig 12775 bp, 11 predicted proteins | sample ArcticOcean_MG_C_8_FD_187440 | JGI IMG/M metagenome (GOLD analysis project Ga0209403, IMG submission 187440) | Marine microbial communities from western Arctic Ocean - ArcticOcean_MG_CB11_86 (SPAdes) (version 2) | ecosystem: Environmental > Aquatic > Marine > Oceanic | place: Arctic Ocean... | reverse complement strand
TCAATTTATAAATAAGTAAGGATCAAAATAGATAATAGTATCATAAAATATTTTAAATTTGCATTCGCGCGAAAGTAGCTCAGGGGTAGAGCATCACCTTGCCAAGGTGAGGGTCGCGGGTTCAATTCCCGTCTTTCGCTCAATTGCTCGAGTGGTGGAATTGGTAGACACGTTGGACTTAAAATCCAATGAGCAGCAATGTTCGTGCGGGTTCAAGTCCCGCCTCGAGTACAGAAAAGCCTCCTTTTAGGAGGCTTTTTTTGTAATTAAAATCTATCCATTATTTTCTTTTAAACAAATATTGCAATTTTAAAAATAATTGTGAATTATCAGTCAACCATTTCTTTTCAGAAGACTTAAAATGATTAATATTAGTATTTCCACCTATATAAAATATTGTCGATGGATTAGGATTCCATTTCAAGAGAGGTTGCATAAATAATGTACTACTAAAATCATTATATTCTGTAATTATTTTAAATGACAAATCATTTGAGAATTGGTATTTCGAATTAAGTCTAAATATGTAGCCTGAATGAATTTTTTCATTTGATTCTATGTATTTCATAGATTCTGAGCTAATAGATGGAGAAAAACTCAATCTATTATTTGGCTTATAATTGATAGTTAAATTTAATCTCATCCTTTTTCCAATCTCAGGATTGCTTATATTATATGCAATTGTTTTTCCAATCAAATTTCTAGAAAAAATTGAAAGCTTTTCATTTGGGGTATAACTAAAACCGATATAATTACTAGCAAAATTTTTAAATTCATCGCCTTTATACTCTTCAAATACATTATAGCTATATGCATAATCAAAACTAAATCCATTCTTAAAACTCATAGAATAAACAGGCATTATATGTACTCTTTTTAGTTTTCCATTAAAATTATAGCGTATTTCTGTCCCTATCTTAGCAAAATACGTTTTCACCTTTTCATCTCTTTGCTTACTGTAACCTTGTTGAAAAGAAAACTCTCTAAAATTATTCTGTGTAACAAAACCCGTGTCAGCTCTAAATAGTGGCGATAATTGATGATAATCAATAGTAGTACTCCAATGTTCAGAGGTTTTGTTCAATCCTATTGAAAGTGCATTACCAGAAAATTTTTCTCCATCAAGCGCCACCGTTTTACCTTCAATAATATCTGAACTTGATATCCAATCTTTATTTGGTTCTTTTGAAAAACTATTACCATACACAAAATCTAAACTATACATTTTGTTAAATCTGATTTTAGCATCTACTCCAAACATATTTCCCGTACCTCCTTCATTATAAAATCTATTAGTCGACAAAAAACCAACATTCGATCCATTTCCAAAAGTTCTCTGGTAGCGAAAGATGTTACCAAAACTCTCCTCACCCTCACCAAAATAAGACCTATTCTCTCCAGCAACTAAATAGGGTGTATCCTTATCGTAATAAGTAAGGAAATACACCCTTTGTTTAGACCCTTGATTTATTAGCTTCGAGGCAAAAATTGGATTATTTATAGAGCGAGTATATACAACCTCTCCATAAGAACTTAAAATATCATTTCCTTCGTTAAAAAAAGGTCTTCTCTCACGATAGTTTATTGCAAAAGGAGAGTTAATATTGATTCTTGTCGCATCAGCCTCCACCTGTGAAAAATCCGGGTTTATTGTAAAATCTAGCGCAGTAGAGCTAGACAAGTTATACCTTGCGCTTACTCCTGCCTTGAAGTTAGGCTTATCGTAACTAATTTTATTTCCATCATTACTACCTAAATAATTACCACTTACATAAGGTAGAAACTCTAATCTTTTTTTAGGATTGATTCCTTCAAGTTCAATATACGTTTCAATCTGGCATGCAATACAAGAATCATCCCTATCAATTTTATTGTTTGTGACAGCAATTCTGCTTTCCTTCCAAGAGGTTCTTATAAATGTAGCTTTCCATTTTAAAGTATCTTTTTTTTCATATTGTAACTCGGAAAAAGGAATAGCCATTTCAACTACATAACCATCTTCACCAATAACTCCTTTTGATTCATAATTTATATAATAGCTTATATCACCCTCGTGTTCACCGGCTGCAAGCTTAAAATCTATCTGACTGCCATATGCATTAGATCCAATAAGAATTAACGACCTATTATCACCATAAGTATCAATACCAATAGCTACCCAATCGTCCTCAAATCCAGTATCTCTTTCCCTTATTGAAGCTCTTAGATATTTCATGTCCTCTATTTTAGCATCAAAAGCTACATAGAGTTTAGTGTCAGAGTAGGTAACGTAAGCTGTGGTTTTAAAAGGGGGGAGAGTATTATATCCTGGATCATACTCATATTTTAGATCAAATGTTTGAGCTCCATCCCACTCTTTGGATTCAATTATTCCATCAACTTTTATTTTATCTCCAAGCTTTGGTGTTATTTTATCTCCAAGCTTTGGTGTTATTGTTGTAAATGAAAAAAATGGTAATAGAAATACAAATAAAAATAGTTTTTTCAAAAGGTTTTTTATAGGGGTCACAGTATTAGTAATTATATTATACAAGGTACTTTGTTATACAAAGGACTGCAAATATATATTTTTTTTTCAAATAAAAAAATTCTTATTTTTATTTCAGTTTTTTTGCTATTTCTATGTGAGCTAAATGATGTTCAGTATGCCATGCATACATTCCAACATGTTCATGAAGAAAAATATTTTTACCCCTATTAGAATGATAATATGTTTTATTAAAATCTTCTTCTGAAATTGTTCTTAGAAGACCTACCCATTTTGAATGGATACCTTCAATAATGTTTAAACTATCTTTTACATCTAGTGTATTTGAATCAGCTGTAGAAAGAAATTCATCTACCTCATACATTTTTACATTTGGGTTGTCTTCAACCAATGTATGTTTTGTTCTTAAGAATGCATAAGTATGAGTATCACACCAGTGATGAATTATTTGGGCAATATTCATTCCCCCTTCCCTGTATGTTTTTTCGAAATCTGATTTATCAAGACCTTTGATAGATTCTTTAATCTTCTTCGAAAAAGATTCTAATGTATCTATATCTTGTAATGTTTTTGAGAAATCAAATTCTAGATTAGCTCTATATTTTCCAATTGGAAACTGTAGTTTTTCAATATTTTCTTCCATTATATTATGTGTTAGTTGTTAAAATTTTTTTTACAATTTCTCCAGATTGATCTTCATAATTAATATGTAACGCTGTAGGAGAATTAATCCATTCATTTATTTTATCAATATATTTTAATGAGAATTCTTTTAATACCTGAACTCCCTCTTTTTCTAAAGCAGCAGCATTAAATTGCTGTTCTATTTGAGCCTTAACTGGTATTACTAGCATTGGTTTTCCCAGAAAAATTGCCTCAGAGGTAGTGGAGAATCCCGCACCACATATTATACCATAGCAGGCACCTATCTTTTTTGCAAAAAGATCATCGGATATAGAATTGACATTCACTCCTTCTTTCTTGTAATTAGAATCACTTTCATTGGTAAAAATTGTCCATTCCATTTGATCTGGTATCTTTTTAATTATATCAATAATATTATTTATAGAATATGTGGGCAAATAAATTAAGATTTCATTATTAGTCGAAGTATTTATTTCTCTAATTCTATCTCTAATAATAGGAGATAGTATATTTTCGTTATAGGGCCTATAATGATATCCATATCCAAGTTTTGTGGGACATAAAAAATTTATTACCCTTAGTAGTAACCTGCTATATTTTTTGGGTTTGGGCACATTCTTTGAATTAAGCACATATTGATTGCTTAGTGCTACACATTTCACTCCCTTTATCATTGAAGCCCATGCTGAAATTGGTTCATAATCACTTATTACCAGGTCATAATCTCTAACAGGACAGTTATATACATCAATAAAAAATTGAAAATAATTATTCAAAAAAACAGACTGAATCCAATTAATTGATCCAGATTTAGATGTGAAAAATTTAAATCCTTTGTAATGTTTTATTGGAGGTTTGTAGGTTGGAAAACTATTTAAGGGACCACTAGTTATAATATCTACTTTTGTCTTTTCAGAAAATTTTGGAACCAGTTTTTGAGCACGAGAAAGGTGACCATTTCCTGTAGTTTGAATAGCATATAAAATTTTCAAAGATTAATTAAATATTAAATTATAAAGCTTCAATATATTCTAGAAATGACTTTCCATGTATCTGACGAAAAGAACGATCAAACTCTTTTTTAGACTTAAAACCACATAAGGCCCAAATCTTATCTATTGAAGAAGGATCTTTTTTAGATATTGAGTTAGCCAAGGATAAAGCGTAATTTATCTTGGATCTATTTATTTTCAGATTAATCTTTTCGATATTAATTGGTTTTAAGAGTCATAAATATAAAAAAAAAATCATTTTAATAAAAAAAAAATGAAATTTTCTTTTTTTACATAAAAGATTGAAGCTTCATAGCTAGTCCAGTATCACCTTTAATTTTCAATTTCCCAGTCATAACTGCCATCATTGGATTAACCTTTCCATTTTTTATATCTTCCATTAATGATCCTTTCATAATAATAGTACAGTCAGACTCCATATCTTCCAATAATATTTTGTTTTCTGATCCAGTACCATCAATGCAGATGGAGTTATCATCTATTATAAATTTTATAATTCCTCCAATAGGAGCTGCATTTTTTGCTTTTTCTTGAAACTGAGCAAGAATATTCTCTTTGTCCATAACGAATTACTTTTTATTTTAGCAAAGTTAAACATTATAACTAATTCAATTTATTTTTAATTAGTTTAGCACCAATATAGAAAATATGAGTTATAAAATTAAAAAAGCTGCTGTATTAGGGTCAGGAGTTATGGGTTCAGGAATTGCATGTCACCTTGCAAATGTTGGAATTGATGTATTAATGTTAGATATACTTCCAAAAGATTTAGAAAAAAATAAAAATAGAAATGCTATTTCTGATGGTTCTTTAATGAGAGCTGTTAAGTCTAGGCCAAACCCTTTATACAAAAAAGATTATTTGAAAAGAATTAAAACTGGGAATTTTGAAGATGATTTCGATAAAATATCTGAGGCTGATTGGATTATTGAAGTTGTAGTTGAAAACTTGGATATAAAAAAACAAATTTTTGAGAAGGTAGAAAAATATAAAACAGAGGGAGCAATTGTGACTTCTAACACATCTAGTATTCCTATTGGTTTATTATGTGAAGGTAGATCCGAAAATTTTAAGAAAAATTTTTGTGGAACACACTTTTTTAATCCCCCAAGATATTTGAGATTATTTGAGGTTATCCCTCATGATACAACAGACTCTAAGTTGGCTGATTACTTAATGGAATTTGGAGATATAGTTCTTGGAAAGCAAACAGTGCTTTGTAAGGATACGCCTGCCTTTATAGGAAATAGAATTGGTGTTATGGCAGGCATTAAATTAAGTCAATTAACTGATAAATATAATTTTACAATCGAAGAGGTTGACCTAATGACAGGTACAGTTATCGGGTATCCAAACTCAGGAACATTTAGATTACAAGATTTAGTTGGCTTAGATACTAGTGATAAGGTTACAAAATTTTTAGTTGAAAACGTAAAGAGTGACACATTTTATAGCAAACTTAAGGATCAGCCTCAAAATAAATCCTTTAAATTTTTGATCGATAATAATTTCCTTGGAAATAAATCAGGGAAAGGTTATTATGAGAAAACAAATAAAAAAGATGAAAATGGAAAGACTATAATTAATGCATTAGATCTTGAAACTAATACCTATAGAAAATCAATAAAGCCTAATTTAAAAGTTGTGAAGGAAGCAAAATCTATAGAACTTTTTGATAGAAGAATTAAATTTTTGATTGAAGGGGATTCAAATGAAAATTTATTTTACAAGGAGTACTTAGCATGTCTTTTGTCGTATTCTGCAATGAGTATCCCTGAAATTGCAGATGATTATTATCAAATTGATGATGCTACAAGAACTGGATATGCCTGGACATATGGGCCTTTTGAGATTTGGGATCTTTTAGGAATAGATGCTGGTATTAAAATGATAGAATCTTGTGATGAAAAAGTTCCTGATTGGATTCATGAAATGCAAAAAAGTGGTGCAGATGTGTTTTACAAATTTGAAGATGGAAAGAAAAAGTTCTTTGACTTAAAATCTAAAAAATATACTCCTGTTCCTAGTTCAGAATCGTTTATTATGCTAGATGCATTTAGATCAAGTAAATACATATTAAAAAACTCTGAATGTACAGTTCATGATATAGGAGATGGCGTTATGTGTGTTGAGTTTCAGAGTAAAGCTGGAGCTATTGGAACAGGTATAGGAGAAGGAATATCAAAAGCTATTGACTTAGCTGAAAGTGAAGGCTGGAAAGGAATTGTTCTTGGTAATAATGATAAACAATTTTCTGTTGGTGCCAACCTAATGAATATGGGTATGTCAGCAATGCAAAAAAAATATGATGAAATTGAAAAATTTCTAGTAGGATTTCAAAATATTTTGATGAGGATGAGAACATCAAAGATTCCAATTGTAGCTTCAGCTCAAGGGTTTGTTATGGGTGGAGGTTTAGAAGTAGTAATTCATTGTGATGCTGGTATAGTTGCATCGGAGTCCTATATTGGCCTTCCCGAGGCAGGAGTAGGTTTGCTTCCTGCAGGAGGAGGAACAAAAGAGATGGCAATGAGAGTATCTAATTCATTTAATACAGGGGATGTAAAAATGCCAACACTAATAGATCATTTTAAATCTATAGCCATGGGTTTAGTGTCAACATCTGCTCATGAAGCATTTGATTTGAATTATTTACAAAACACTAGGGACTTTATTTGTATGAATAGAATGAGAAATATCGGAATGGCTAAACAAAAAGTTTTAGATTTATCAGTAGGCTATGTCCCTCCATCTTTAAGACAAGATATTGAAGTTCTTGGTCGATCAGGACTTTCAACATTATATTCTGCAATTAATGAATTCAGCCTAGGAGGGTATATGTCTGATTATGACGTTGAAGTCTCAAGAAAAATAGCATACGTTATGTGTGGTGGAGATTTGACAAGTTCTCAATTAGTAAGCGAGGAATATTTATTTGACCTTGAGAGAGAAAACTTTATGAGTCTTCTTGGTAATCAAAAAACTTTAGATAGAATTCAATACATGTTAATGAATAAAAAACCTTTAAGAAATTAATTATGGAAGCATATATAGTAGCTGGATATAGGTCAGCAATAGGAAAAGCAAAAAAAGGTGGCTTTAAAAATTATAGATCTGATGATTTAGCTGTAGATGTTATAAGACATCTTGCATCTCAAGTTCCAGAACTTGATACAACTAAAGTTGATGATGTAATTGTAGGCTGTGCAAATCCAGAAGGAGAACAGGGATTACAAATCGCAAGATTAATTTCTGCAAGAGCTCTTGGAAAAGAGGTTCCAGGTGTAACAATTAATAGATATTGTGCTTCAGGTCTTGAAGCAATTTCAATGGCAGTTAGTAAAGTAAGAGCTGGATTTGGACATATTTTTGTGGCAGGTGGAATTGAAAGTATGAGCTTAATACCAATGACTGGATATAAGCTAGCACCAAGTTACAAAGCAAATTTAGACAATATGAATTATCATGTTGGGATGGGTGCAACAGCTGAAGCTGTCGCGGAAAAGTATAATATATCAAGAGAAGCCTCAGATCAATTTTCATTAGAATCGCATACTAAGGCAGCTAATGCAATTGATAAAGGACATTTTAAAGACCAGATAGTTCCTATAACTGTCGAGGAAGTATTTGTACAAAATGGCAAAAAAGTTTCTAAATCACATGTTGTAGATATGGATGAAGGTGTTAGAAGGGATACTACTCTTGAGGCTTTATCAAAGCTAAGACCTGCATTTAAAATGGGTGGAATTGTTACTGCTGGTAATTCATCTCAGACTTCTGATGGTGCTGCTTTTGTTTTAGTAATGAGCGAAGAAATGGTTAAGCAATTAGGAGTTCAACCAATTGCTAGAATGGTTACTTGTACTTCTGGAGGTGTAGACCCCTTATATATGGGTATTGGACCTGTTGAAGCTATTCCAAAGGCACTAGGCCAGGCCGGTTTAAAACTTTCTGACATTGAGCAAACAGAGTTAAATGAGGCTTTTGCTTGTCAAGCTTTAGCTGTTATTCAAGAGACTGGTTTAGATCCTAATACAGTGAATCTTAATGGTGGAGCTATAGCACTAGGTCATCCTCTAGGGTGTACAGGAGCTAAGCTAACCATTCAACTTCTAAATGAAATGAAAAGAAGAGATCAAAAGTATGGAATGGTTACAGCTTGTGTTGGAGGTGGTCAAGGAATAGCAGGGATTTTTGAAAGACTTTAAATTTTCTTTATTACATAGGTTACGATTCCCCATACTATAAGCTCATTTCCCTCAGTTACTTTAATTGGATTATATTTTTTATTTTCTGGCACTAGGTATACATGATCTTTTTCAATCTTTACTCTTTTAACTGTAAACTCTCCATTTAGATAACATACAGCAATTTTGTTATTCTTTACCTCTTCACTTCTGTCAACTACTAGAATATCACCATCATTTAACCCAGCATCTTTCATTGATTCTCCTGATACTCTCGCATAAAATGTAGCCTCTTTATTTTTCACTAAAACTTTTTCAAGACTAATTCTTGATTCCTCAAAATCACTTGCTGGAGATGGAAATCCTGCTGATATACCATCCTTAACAAAAATATTACTAGAAGAATTTTCATCGTTTGGCTTAAATATTTTAATCTTATTTTTCTTAACCATAATACTATTTTACAATTAGAATCTCTTCAATATTAGTTGTATAATTTCTGGATAATTTTTGTCTATTCATTTTCCATATTCTTTTTTGATCTTGACTTGCAAGTCTAACTTTATACAGACCATACTTATTATCAATACCATCTATACTTTCCATTAATTTTTTATGCTTCTCAATATTTCTGTCAAAAAAACTAAACTGATGATTAGATTCAGGAGTTAGCCCCATCAGAATTATACCTGCTTTTTTATATACTCTACCTTTAGAATAGATCTTCTTTAAAAGTTTTATTGAAAATTTACTTATCTCAATACTTGAGTTTGTAGAAAATGGTAAAGCCCTAGTCAGACTAAAATGATATTTATCATTATTGTATTTAAATGGATTACTACGTATATAGACAGAGATTATACTACACTCACTATTTTGTCTTCTCAATTTTTTAGAGGCAACAACAGCAAATGTTGTAATCCTTTCTATTAAATCATCAAGTGATGAAATTTCAGCTTCGAAACTTCTAGTAGTAGCTATAGATTTCTTATTATTTTTTCCTTCTTCAATACTTAGAGTTGAGATGCCTTCAAGCTCTTTTTTTAATTTTAATCCAATTATGCTCATGTTTTTTTTAACCCATTGATCGGGAAGACTCACAAAATCAAAACCAGACTTTACACCAATTTTTAATAGTTTTTTTTCATTCTGAAACCCAATACCCCAAATATCCTTGATATTTATATTCTTTAGGGATTTGATACGTTTACTATTGTTGTTGATTGAATGAAAACTATTAGTTTCATTAGAGTATTTTTTTGCAATTCTATTTGCAACTTTTGCCAGTGATTTTGTTGGTGCAAGTCCAATTGATACAGGTATGCCTGTCCATTTTAAAATAGTTTCTATTATCTCTCTACATTTCTGATCAATTGTATCTTCTGAGAATCCATCAAACTTTAAAAATGCTTCGTCAATACTGTATATTTCAACATCTGGTATAAATCGAGATATAATAGACATTACTCTATTACTCATGTCTCCATATAATTTAAAGTTGGAAGAAAAGACTTCAACCTTATTTTCTTCAAATATTTTTTTGTATTTGAATGCAGGAGTACCCATTGGAATTCCAAGAGATTTTGCCTCATTACTTCGAGCTATAACACAACCATCGTTATTAGATAGAACAACAATAGGCTTGTCAATTAAGTCAGGCTGGAATACCCTTTCACAAGAGGCATAAAAATTATTACAGTCAATAAGGGCAAACATTATACAAAAATCTAAAAAATATTGAAATACATTAAAAACAAGTTGTAATTTTATTAACTAAATAGCTTGCTATGGATAAGTTCTCTTTTCTCAATTCAGCTCACACGAGTTATTTTGCAGAAATGTATGATCAATATTTGCAATCTCCAGATAGTTTAGAGCCAAGTTGGAAGGCTTTTTTTCAAGGGTTTGATTTTGGAATGGAAACATCAAATATCACATTTGAAGAAAAAAAGTTTGAGGTTCCTGAGAACATAAAAAAGGAGTTTCAAGTTGTTAATTTGATTGATGCGTACAGAAAAAGAGGACATTTATTTACAATTACAAATCCCGTTAGAGAAAGGAGAAAATATTCTCCAACCCTTGATATACAGAATTTTGGTCTTGAAGAAACAGATTTAGAATTAGTTTTTAGTGCAGGAGAAATTGTAGGTTTAGGTCCAGATAAGCTAAAGAATATAATTAAACATTTAACAAAGATCTATTGTACATCGATAGGCGTTGAATATATGTATATTAGAGATCCTGAAAGAGTTAAATGGATACAGAATAAAATTAATATTAATGGAAATCATCCAAATTTTTCAAAAGATCAAAAACTGAGTATTTTAAACAAACTCAATCAAGCTTACACATTTGAAAATTTTCTGCAAAAAAAATATGTTGGACAAAAAAGATTCTCTTTAGAGGGAGGAGAATCACTGATACCAGCAGTTCATTTTCTGATTCAATTGGCTGCTGAAAAAGGAATTTCTGAAGTTGTTATGGGAATGTCTCATAGGGGAAGACTTAATACTCTAGCTAATATTTTTGGAAAATCAACTAATGAGATTTTTGCTGAATTTGAAGGTAAAGATTATGAAGAAGAAGAAGATGTTGGTTTAATTTCAGCTATGTTTGGTTCTAAATCACCCAAATCATCCAAATCATCTAATTCTGGTATAGATTCTGTTAAATTAATAAGTGAAATAACACAATTAACTAAAGAAATATATAAAAATAGAAAGACAATAATTCGTATAATAGACGAAAATCCCGAGTTAGCTTATCTTGCAACTGATCTTTTATCTGATTTTGTAACTGACATGTAGAAGTAAATATATCCGTTAGTGTATTTGTTTATTAATAATTTACTTAAAGTAAAGATTGTTTATATTATATAAATGGGACAATGTGTTAGTTACTATGATAATAATAAATTAAAAAAACTAAATAATGATATACCATTTTTTAGTTTAGATGGTCGTCGCTTTCAATCAAAGGTTGTAGATATATATGATGGTGATACTTGTAGTATTGTTATAAATTTAGATGGTAAATATTTAAAATTTAAACTGAGATGTTTGGGGTATGACTCTCCTGAAATTAAACCACCACTTAGTTCAAATAATAGAACATACATGATAGATTTGGCGATTAAGTCTAGAAACTATTTTATATCTCGTGTAACAAATTGTGATGTAGATCTATTAAAACACTACTCGAAGAAAGAAGTGAAAGAATTAATAATAAGTAATACTAAGATAGTATCTATTAAAACGTATGGTTGGGATAAATATGGGAGACTTTTAGGTGAAATATTTATTGATGGAATTAATATTAATAATGAAATGGTAGAGAAGAAATATGCATATAAGTATGATGGCGGTACAAAAGAAAAAAATAGTATATAATTTAATTAATTATTATCTGAATTAATAATAATGCCAATATTCGCACATATTAGTGGACCTACTGGTTCAGGAAAAACAACTTTAGGAAAATTAATTAAAAAAATGTTTCCAAATGTTATTGTACAAGATTTAGATGAATTTTCTGAAATGTCAGTCAATTCAGATATGAAGAAAATGGAAAAGGATATTAATAAACTTATTATTAAATTTTGTAAAAAAAATAATAAATCACCAATTATATTTACAGGAACAAATTCTATAAGTAGTAATAGAGACTTTTCGGATGCAATTTATTATAAAATAGATGCAAAATATAAATATTTTATTAATATTGATACAGAAATTGTATTAAGAAGACGTTTTGAACGCCATATTGAATATATGAGAAATAATATAGATCATTATTTTAATAAATGTGTAAAGAAAGGAAAATTAATTATTGATTTCGAATTATGGGAAAAAAAAATTAATGAACCATATAAATCTGGATGGTTTCATAAAAATCATTATGTATTTCTAGATAATAAACAAATTTGTAAAGATATTAAAAAAAATATGACCGTATTTTAGATTTCTTTATCGATAAATGGAATTAGGTAGAATTAAAGATTTATATATCAGACATATATATAAGGGTTTATGGTCTAGTGGTATGATTCTCGCTTTGGGTGCGAGAGGTCGGGGGTTCGATTCCCCCTAAACCCCAATGCGGTTAAGAGAACCGCGCTATGCCTTTATAGCTCAGTGGTAGAGCGTCAGTCTTGTAAACTGAAGGTCTTGGGTTCGATTCCCAATTGAGGCTAAATGTTAAAAATATTTTAAATTTAACTAATTAAATTTAAATTACTTTTTATATATTATCTAAGAAAAATGTCTATCAACTTGATCAATTAAAAATGTTAAATTTGTTTGTTTACAATCTCTCTCAAGATAATTTAATCCATATTGTTCAAATGTTGTACCAACTTGTGTGCCATCCATGTAATATAACTTAAAATGTAAATCTTTAATATTCTGTAAATTTCTATGAGTAAATCGTTGTCGATTATGCCC
>Ga0209403_10005800_pt1 | contig 12775 bp, 9 predicted proteins | sample ArcticOcean_MG_C_8_FD_187440 | JGI IMG/M metagenome (GOLD analysis project Ga0209403, IMG submission 187440) | Marine microbial communities from western Arctic Ocean - ArcticOcean_MG_CB11_86 (SPAdes) (version 2) | ecosystem: Environmental > Aquatic > Marine > Oceanic | place: Arctic Ocean... | reverse complement strand
AAACTGTTTCCAGAATACTCACGCTCACGAATTCAATCATGGATTAAAGCAGGAGAAGTGGAAGTTAATAATTCAAAATATAAACAACGTAATGTAGTTAATTCTGGTGATATTATTAAAATAAATACAACTCTTAAAAGTATTAATAAAAACCAAGCAGAACACATCGGTCTCGATGTTATTCATGAAGATAAGGCAATTATAATACTCAATAAACCAGCAGGATTAGTTGTACACCCTGGCGCAGGCAACCAAAAACATACGCTCGTAAATGCCCTATTACACTTCGATGAAAAACTTGATGTTTTGCCGCGAGCTGGCATCATCCATCGACTAGATAAAGATACAACGGGCATTATGATTATTGCCAGAACAATTGAATCGTATACCTATCTAGTAAATGAACTCCAAAAAAGAAACATAAAACGCAATTACAAAGCAATAATTTGTGGGCAACTAGTAGCAGGGGGGGTAATTGAAAATAAAATTGGCAGACATCCGGTGCATAGAACAAAAATGGCGGTTACAGATAAAGGTAAATTAGCAACAACTCACTACAGAATAATAAAAAAATTTCAGCATTATACCTATCTTGACATACAGCTTGGTACTGGCAGGACTCATCAGATTAGAGTACATATGCATAACGAAAAGCACCCAATCATAGGAGATCCTTTATATGGGAAAAATACCTTCATAAAAAAAGGAATCGATGCTTCTTTGCGTGAGTTTATTAAAAATTTCAAACGTCAGGCCTTGCATGCATATAATCTTGAATTTACCCATCCAATATCAAAAAAAATAATTAGCCTTAAAGCTAAACTTCCCGATGATATGAATAACCTAATAAAAATTTTAGAAATGTATGATTAAAGAGAAAAAAAAATTTTGGCTAAAAGCAAATTGGTCTGCTCCAAATCATGTAAGAGCTGGTACTTCGATAAGAACAGGTGGATACAGTGGAAGCCCTTATAATGAATCTAATCTATCCCTTAATGTTGGCGATGATCCTAAAAATGTTAAAAAAAATCGCAGTGCTCTTGTGCATCATCTAGAGCTTGATGAAGAACCTGTTTGGCTTGAGCAAACACATAGCGAAAAAATGCTTTCTATTAATCATGTTCCTGAGAATTTAAAAGCAGATGGTAGTTATACAACAAAGAAAAATAGAGTCTGTGTTATCACAACAGCGGACTGTGTTCCTGTCCTATTTTCTAACAGTGAAGGGACAAAGATTGCAGCAATACATGCTGGATGGCAGGGTATTTGTCGAGGGATTGTTGAAAACGCAGTAAAAATATTTTCCTGCCCTAGATCAACTATTGTTTGGATTGGGCCATGTATAAGTAATAAGTATTATGAAATTGGTGAAGACGTGTATTCTAATTTTCTAGATTATTCAAATTCATTAGAAAGTGCATTCAAAAAAAGTAATAAAAAAAATTGGTATTGTAGTTTAGGCGATATTGTAAAAATTCTCCTTAAAAATTCAGGTATAAATAAAATTCATGAATGTGGTCTTTGTACTTATCAAATGAATAGCCTATTCTTTTCGTATCGTCGAGATGGTGATACTGGTCGAACAGCCTCAATGATTTGGATTGATTAATCGAAATTGATTATCTAAAAAAATATTTAGCGCAGTATTTACGGTGACCCTATAAAATACTTGATTCAAAATAAAATTGAGTTTAGAAAACGAGGAGTTAGAATCTGCAAACCTACTCTAAACACCACAAGATAACCCTTCTTTTCATGAAAAATGATGAAATTTCAGAATTTACGGACTATTTTCAAGGTTTTAATAGTAATTTAAAGTTGGTTATTTGCCACATATAATCTATATTTAGAATAATAACTTAAGGGATATGTTGAAGAAATTATTATTATGGCGACAAATAAAACAACCATAGCGCTCAGCGGTCTCGCCCGTACCCTTGTACGGGGGGGGTATATTGACCAGGAAAACGCAGAAAAACTCTTTTTAGAATCACAAAAAAAGAAAACTCCTTTTGTCAATCTTGTAGTAGAAAATAAAATAGTGCCTGGGGCAACGGTTGCTACTGCCGCTGCTAAAGAATTTGGTATGCCAATTGTAGCTATCGATTTAATTGAAATAGATCCTGATATAATAAAACTGATTGGGAATAATTTGATTAAAAAACATTCTGCATTACCAATTTTTAAACGTGGGAAACGTCTTACTATAGCTGTTGCTGACCCGACAAATATTCAAGCCCTTGATGAAATAAAATTTGCTACAGGTCTCACCGTTCACGCTGTTGTTGTAGAAGCTGATAAATTATCTAAAAAAATAGAGAAAGTTATCGAAGATACAGATGATGGTCTTGATAATATGGATGATGATGACTTTGACGATCTAGACGGTTTAGAAGTCGCAGAAGATGGTCCTCAGGAGCAAGATGATTCTGATGTTGATGATGCCCCTGTTGTACGATTTGTTAATAAGTGTTTACTGGATGCAATTAAAAAAGGAGCTTCGGACCTTCATTTCGAACCCTACGAAAAAATATATCGAGTGCGTTTTCGTGTAGATGGTGTTTTATCAGAAATAGCAAAACCGCCCATAAGTTTATCGGGAAAGATTGCAGCTCGTATAAAAGTTATGTCGCGTCTAGATGTTTCCGAAAGACGAGTACCTCAAGATGGGCGTATTAAATTAAAAATCTCAAAATCAAAATCGATCGATTTTCGTGTTAGTACCTGCCCAACACTATTCGGTGAAAAAGCAGTTCTGCGTATTTTAGATTCTGATGCTGCTGCACTGCAAATTGATCAACTTGGATATGAAAAACATCAAAAAGAAATGTTCTTAACAAACCTTCACAAACCCTACGGAATGTTTCTGGTAACGGGACCTACAGGTTCAGGAAAAACAGTCTCCTTGTATACGGGAATTAATATTTTAAATAAAGCAGATATAAATATTTCAACTGCTGAAGATCCTGTAGAAATCAATCTGCCTGGGGTCAACCAGGTTCAAATTGATGAAAAAACAGGCATGGATTTTCCAAAAGCGCTCAAGGCATTTTTAAGACAAGACCCGGATATCATACTCGTAGGGGAAATACGAGATATCACGACAGGGAGTATTGCTGTGAAAGCCGCTCAAACAGGACACATGGTAATGTCCACATTGCATACAAATGATGCTCCACAAACACTAACGCGTTTACAGGATATGGGTGTACAAGCATTTGCGGTGGCAACTAGTATTAATCTCATTACTGCGCAACGATTGCTTCGGCGTCTCAACCCGAATAATCGAGTGGAAATTAAAATGCCCGATGATGCGCTTAAAAAAGAAGATTTCCCTGAAGATATGATTAAAGCTGGCATAACTCTTTATGGTCCTGGTGAAGATAGTGAAGATAACCCAGGTTATAAAGGGCGATCTGGTATTTATCAGGTTATGCCAATATCCGATGACATGAAGCGATTAATAATTGAAGGTGCTAATGCGGTACAATTGGCAGACCAAGCTGCAGCAGAAGGAATATGGAACATTAGAAGGTCTGGTTTAGAAAAAGCAGCAAATGGAATAACAAGTTTAACTGAAGTTAATCGAATGACATTAGAGTAAATAAAAATGGCAAAGATAATAAAAAGTGAAATGTTTATTTGGGAGGGCAAGGATGCTTCTGGTAAAAGAGTAAAGGGAGAAATTAGTGGTCAAAGTGAGGCATTAGTCAGAGCGATACTTAGACGACAAAAAATTAATCCCACCAAAGTTAAAAAGAAACCAAAACCTTTTTTCGGCGCTGGTAAAACAAAGGTTGTGCCAAAAGATATTTGTATATGGAGTCGTCAACTGGCGACAATGATGTCCTCCGGAGTACCTCTAGTGCAATCATTTGAGATTACTGGTCGTGGACATGACAATAAGGGCATGCAAGCTTTAATTTTAGCTATAAAAGCCGATGTTGAAGCTGGTAATCAGTTAGCCGACGCTTTAAAAAAACATCCTCTTCATTTCAATTCTCTCTACTGCAACCTCGTTGAAGCGGGAGAGCATGCCGGGATTTTGGAAGCTATTTTACATAAATTGGCAAATTATCTGGAAAAATCAGAAGCGTTAAAATCAAAAATTAAATCTGCTCTTTTTTACCCAGCTGCAGTTGTTGTCGCCGCAATAATTGTTGTCACTATCTTGATGATTTTTGTTATCCCGCAATTTTCTGAATTATTTGGAAGTTTTGGTGCTGATTTGCCAGGATTAACACAATTCCTAATAGATGCTTCGAATTTCTTTGTTGCTAATTGGTGGATAATGTTTGGAGTTTTAGGTGCGACTTTTTTTGGATTAGTTGAATTAAAAAAACGTTCGATTGCTGCCCAACATTTTCTTGATCGTGCGATTCTAAAAGTTCCTGTAATTGGCAGCTTATTGGAAAAAGCTGCTATTGCAAGATTTGCGCGCACACTAGAAACAATGTTTGCTGCAGGAACTCCTTTAGTTGAAGCGATGACTTCAGTTGCTGGTGCCTGTGGCAATATCGTTTTTTATGATGCAACAATGAAAATGAAGGATGAGATTTCAACAGGAACACAGCTTCAAGCATCGATGCGTGAAACAGGTTTATTCCCAAATATGGTTGTTCAAATGGTTGCAATTGGCGAGGAATCTGGTGCTATCGATACGATGCTTGGAAAAGTCGCTGATTGGTACGAACAAGAAGTTGATGATGCGGTTGATGCTTTGACTAGCTTATTGGAACCAGCGATCATGGCTTTCTTGGGGGTTGTTATAGGTGGTATTGTTGTTGGTATGTATCTGCCAATTTTCAAAATGGGCGCTGTTGTATAAAAATAATAAATTAATTAATATAAATATATTATATGTTTCTTTTCACTGATATCTTAAATTTAGTGAAAAACTAATTTACAGAGATAACCCGTGCATACATTCGTTGAATTTCTCCAAACTCATCCTAATTTTTATCTATCTTTAATTTTTTTAGTCGGACTTGTTGTCGGTAGTTTTTTAAATGTAGTAATAATAAGATTGCCTAAAATGATTGAAAGAAATTGGCAAAAAGAATGCTGTGATTTGCTAGAAATTAATAACCCGGAGCTCAGTAAAAAAGAAATCTTTAATCTAGTTAACCCTCCGTCTCATTGTCCATTTTGTAAACATAAAATAAAAATAATTGAAAACATACCTTTGTTAAGTTATTTATTTCTAAAAAGAAGATGCAGTAGTTGTAATAACAAAATATCGCCTCGTTATCCTATAATTGAACTTATTAGCGCCCTATCTATATGCGTTGTTGCTCATTTCTTTGGTGTTTCACTGCAGGCTTTATTTGCAATATTTTTAACTTGGGCGCTTATCGTATTAAGTGTGATAGATTTTGACACAAGATATTTGCCTGATGACATAACTCTGCCTTTCTTATGGCTCGGAATTCTTATAAATCTTTTTAATATTTTTACCGATATTAATTCGAGTATTCTTGGTGCAATATTTGGTTATGGTATTTTGTGGACTGTTTATGCCATTTTTAAATTAATTACTGGAAAAGTAGCAATGGGCCATGGAGATTTTAAGCTCCTAGCCGTTTTTGGCGCATGGTTTGGATGGCAAAATCTCTTACCTATCATTATCATATCCTCGCTTATTGGTATTGTTGTAGCAATCTCACTAATAATCAATAAATCTTATGACAGACATAAGGGAATCCCATTCGGGCCCTATTTAGCTTTTGCAGGTTGGGTATCAATGATACTGGGGCCATATATAATTTCTGCTTATTTAAACGCAGTAATGTGAAATGCTCCCGGTACTCACTATAGCGTTAACTGGCGGCATTGGTTCCGGGAAAACATCCATTGCCACTATATTTAAGAGTCTTGGTGTCCCAATTATTGATTCGGATACAATTTCGAAAGAGATTATTTTGCCAGGAAAGCCGTGCTTTAAAGATATTGTAAATGAATTTGGGGAAGAAATACTAACGAACAAAGGAACAATAGACCATTATAAATTACGCGATATTATCTTTAATAATGACAAAGCGAGAATAAAACTTGAAAATATCACACATCCTATAATTTTTAAAAATATTGATATTCAAACCTCTCTTATTAATTATCCATATTGTTTAGTTATTGTTCCACTCCTTATTGAAACAAAATCGGTAAAATATTTCGATAAAGTATTACTAGTTGATACGCTTGAAAATATCCAATTTGGAAGAGTTACTAAAAGAGATAGTATATCGCCTACTTTATTGAGAAAAATAATTAAAACACAGGCAACAAGATCTGAGCGTTTAAAATATGCAGACGATATCATTGAAAATAACAATAAAATTGGAAATCTTAATGAATATATTAATATCTTACATAAAAAATATTTGACATTAAGTAAAGAAAAATTTACATAATCGTTATTGCCCTTACCTATTATGCAAACAGAAATGAATAATGAGATAGTAACATATGAGCACCCGATGAATGAACGAATAAGAAACTTATTACGTTTAGAACATCTTTATAATACTTTTGATTACTGTTTAAACAATGATATTCAAAAAAATTGCAGATCAATATTAGAATCACTTCTGCAGATCAATGATCTTTTAGCACGTTCAAACATAAGAAATGAAATTATTAAAGAACTAAAAAGACAGCTAGATGTATTCAATACATTAAAGAGTAACAGTGAAGTTGATATTGAGAGATTAAATATGATAAATAATATAATTGATGAAAAACTAACCCTTCTTCAAGATAAATCATATCGTCCTGGAAGTATTTTAAAGAGTAATGAGTTTATGAAAGTTTTCAGTCAAAGGATAAACATTCTTGCTGGAACTTGTAATTTTGATTTACCAAGACTCCAGTACTGGCTTAAACAGTCAGAGTTCGAAAAAAGACAAGATTTAATTGATTGGTCATCAGATCTTATGCCAATAAAAGAGTCAAGTTATATATTATTGGAAAACATAAGAAAATCTAGCACCCCTACTCATGAAGATGCTGAATCAGGTTTTTATCATAAACAAATAGGGGTAAATATGTCCTGCCAATTAATACGAGTAAATATAAGTTCTATAAGTCCTTATTATCCAGATATAAGTGGGATTAAGCATAGATTCACAATAAGATTTATGGAAGACGTTGATTCTAATACTAACCCAACACAAACACATAATGATGTTCACTTTGAGCTTTACTGTTGTATTTTATAAATTGGAAATACTTTTTCATAAAAAGAAAAAATATAAATTTTGAAGATTTATTGAATTCTTCTTAATTAGGGTAATGCATGAATTGCACTTATCGTCGCAATTCCATATGCGCCATGTTCTTCTGCCATACTTAAATCAATCGGAGATATCCCTCCAAGAGCATACACTGGGAAATTAGCCTTTTTTGCAAGATTTTTGAAATTATTCCAACCTAGTGGTGTTTCTATTGGATGGCTGTTTGTATTCAAAACAGGTGATATAAATGCATAATTAACATTTAATTTCTTTGCTTGGATAAGTTCTTTTTCGTTATGGCATGAAGCACCTAATATATAGTTTCCGCTGATTGGTCTACTAGTATAATTTAGAAGTTGTTTTGATTTAAGATGTATACCATCTACGGTGTAATGTTCAATATCTGAAGCGATCCCATTTAGAATTAGCTTTGCATTATTTTTTTTTGCTTCTTTACTTATTTTCTCAATATTTTTTTTAAACTTCTCATCTCTTTCAAAGTTTAATCTTAACTGAAATATTTTTAGCCCGGAATTAAAATAATCTCTAGCTGTAGAAAATAAATGAGAATAATCTTTATAGGTCTTTCGGCTTATACCATAAGTATCTGGTAAATAGAGCGTTTGAATAATATATTTATTAGCTTCAGGAAATTTATAATTACTTAAATTATTTATTGTTGACCATCTGATTTCTTGATTTTCACGATTATAAGGATCCCCGTCCCATTCATAAATTTTCCAAACATCTAGTAATACTTTTTTTTCGATATAATCATGGTTAATCTTAATTAATCTTTTAGCTTTCGTAATACTCACTCCTAGTTCTTCATAAAATTCACGGCTTAGCGCAGAAAACGAGTCTTCATTTTTTTTTGTCTTTCCGCCAGGGAATTCCCAGTAACCTGATAAATATTGTTTACTTGTTCTTTTTGTTATTAAAATCTTATCTTTATTACTATTATAAAGAATGCCAACGACAACGTTTATTCTTGAACTCATTTTATATTAACTACGATATTCCGCATTAATTTTTATATACTCATAAGATAAATCCGTAGTCCATATCTCCTCGCTAAATGTACCTCTTCGAAGGTTTATTCTCAAAATTATTTCATTTTGTCTCATTACCTTCTTTCCCTTATCTTCACTATATGTTTTTGATCTCTCGCCATTATTAACAATACAAATATCGTCGATATAAACATCTATTTTATGAATATCTAGATCTCTTATATTAGAATTTCCTATTGCTGCTATTATTCTTCCCCAATTAGGATCTGAGGCTGTAAAAGCAGTTTTTACAAGAAGTGATTCTGCAACCTTGTATGCTACCGAAAGACATTCAGATGAATCTATACCTTCATCAACTTGAATTGATATAAATTTTGTTGCTCCTTCACCGTCACGCACAATTGCTTGAGCTAGTTCACGGCAGACTTTTATAATTTCATTCTCTAATATTTTAAACTCTTTGCTGTCTTTTTTATCTATTATTGGAGCATCTATTGCACATGTTGAAATTAAAAGAAATGAATCGTTGGTGGAAGTATCTCCGTCAATAGTAATTCTATTAAAACTTTTAAAGAGAGCATGATCTCTAATTTTATCTAAAGCATCTTTTGTTATATTTGCATCAGTCGCTACGAATGAAAGCATGGTTGCCATATCTGGTTTTATCATGCCAGCTCCTTTAGCAATACCAGTAATACTGACTGTCGAATTTGCAATGCTTATCTGACTTGATACAGCTTTAGGTATCGTATCAGTAGTCATAATTGATTTTGCGACATTAACCCAGCAATCTTCAGACAAGTTTTTAACTAACTGGGGGAGTACTTTATTTATTTTTTCTACTGGTAGATCTTCTCCAATAACTCCTGTTGAAAATGGTAGTATTTCATTTTCATTACAATTAGTTATCTTCGCAAGTTCCCTGCAGATAGCTTTTGAGTTCGAAAGACCGTCTTCACCCGTGCCAGCATTAGCATTACCCGCATTGATTAAACAATAACGTGGCTTGGATTTACTTAAATGATTTTTTGAAATTTGAACTGGTGCAGCACAAAAATGATTTTGAGTAAAAGCCGCCGAAGTAACGCTACCGTCGGTAATTTCTATTAACGCTATATCATCACGTTTTTTGCGATAAATATTTGCTGAGCTGGCTGAAAGCCGAATACCTTTTATTTTTACTAGTGATTGAGGATACTTTAACCCTACTGACATCTCTAAATTTCCTCTTATTAAAGATAATTAATAGAATTATATACTATTAGGTTAATCTTCCATGACATTGCTTATATTTTTTCCCTGATCCACATGGGCATGGTTCATTACGTCCTATTTTTGGTTTACCCCTTACGTAGGGTTTATCGGAAGAACCTTCTTCCTGAGGATTATTACTTAAGCTACTTGAAACTGAAGGATGCCTATAATTTACCTTTTGTTTGTTTTCTCTGTTTTCTGCTAATTCAATATCTTCTTCTGTTCTAATGCTCACCCTATATAAAAAAACGATAACATCACGTTTGATATTTTCTAACATTTGCAAAAATAAATCAAAGGCCTCTCGCTTATATTCTTGCTTAGGGTTTTTAGCTGCGAAACTTCTAAGGCCTATTCCTTGTCTAAGATGATCCATATTATCTAGGTTTTCTTTCCAGTGTCTATCCAAGACATCTAGCATGACTTGTTTTTCAATGCGTCTCATTAATTCTGTAGTTATATCTTTTTCTTTATCTCCGTATATTTTATCTAATTCTTGATGAACCTTTTGACGTAAAGTTTCTTCATGTAATGATTCGTCTCCAGCTAACCATGATTTTATGTCGACAGTAATACCAAATTCATTTTGGAGTATTTCCTCCAATCCACCAATATCCCACATTTCATACATGCTTTCATGTGGGATGTAACTATCTAAAATTGCATCAAATACATCAAGACGTATTAATTCTACTTCTTCAGTAACCACTTCACTATTGAGTAAATCGTCTCGTTGCTCATATATAACTTTTCTCTGATCATTTGCCACGTCATCAAAATCAAGTAAATGCTTACGAATATCAAAATTATGAGCTTCGACTTTTCTTTGTGCATTTTCAATTGCACGGGAAACTAGTCTTGATTCAATAGCTTCGCCTTCTCCCATACCAAGTTTTTCCATAGTTGATGAAACCCAATCATTTGCAAAAATACGCATTAAATTATCCTCCAATGAAAGATAAAATCTGCTTGAACCAGGGTCACCTTGACGTCCTGAACGACCACGAAGTTGATTATCAATACGTCTCGACTCATGTCTTTCGGTTCCAATTATATGTAATCCCCCGCTTTCAATAACTTTTTTATGGCGTTCATCCCAATCTTTTTTAAGTACATTCACTTTTTCTATTGATGGGTTATCCATCGCTTTAATCTCAGCCTCATAATTTCCGCCAAGCACAATATCTGTTCCGCGACCCGCCATATTTGTTGCTATAGTAACTGCGCCAAGACTCCCAGCTTGAGCTATAATATCGGCTTCTTTTTCATGAAATTTTGCATTTAATACTTGATGTTTAATTTTATTTTTATTTAATAAATCTGACAAATATTCAGATACTTCAATTGACGCGGTTCCCACTAAAATAGGCTGATTCTTTGCCTGGCAATTTTTTATATCCTCAACTATTGCTATAAATTTTTCTTTTGATGTTAGAAAGATAACATCACTTTGATCATCTCGGATCATTATCATATGTGTTGGAATTACAAGAACCTCAAGATTATAAATTGTCTGAAACTCTGGAGCTTCTGTATCAGCCGTTCCAGTCATCCCCGATAGCTTAGAGTACAATCGAAAATAATTTTGATATGTTATTGATGCGAGCGTTTGATTTTCATTTTGTATAGGGACATTCTCTTTCGCCTCAATCGCTTGATGTAAACCATCTGACCAACGACGGCCCGGCATTGAACGTCCCGTAAATTCATCGACAATAACCACCTGATTATCTTGAACAAGATAATCTACATCATTACTAAATAAGTGATGGGCTCTTAAAGCTGCATTTAGATGATGAAGAACCCCCATATTCACTGGATCATATAATCCTTGTCCTTCTTTAATAATATTATTTTCCCTTAAAAGCTGCTCAATATGATCATGTCCAACTTCAGTAAAATATGCCTGTTTGGATTTTTCATCTAAAGTAAAATCACCAGAATCACCTTCATTCTCTTGAATAACTAATGCCGGAATCAATTCATTTATTTTTAAATATAATTCTGTTTTATCGTCAACTGTTCCTGAAATAATTAATGGCGTTCTTGCTTCATCAATTAATATTGAATCAACCTCGTCAACAATTGCATAATTTAATTTCCTCTGAACTTTCCCATCAATACTAAATGCCATGTTGTCTCGTAAATAGTCGAACCCAAATTCATTGTTTGTTCCATAGGTTATATCACATAAATATGCAGCTTTTCTTTCTTCCATTGACAAGCCTGATACGATAATGCCGGTACTTAATCCAAGAAAACTATACAACTTCCCCATCCATTCAGCATCGCGCTTTGCCAAATAATCATTTACAGTAATTATGTGGACACCAGAACCTGATAAAGAATTTAAGTACGCGGCTAGAGTTGCGACTAGTGTTTTTCCTTCGCCCGTCCGCATTTCAGAGATGTTTCCGTGGTGTAATACCATGCCGCCGATTAGCTGCACATCGAAATGACGCATATTTAAAACACGTTTACCTGCTTCTCTAACTAATGCAAATGCCTCAGGTAAAATATCATCTAAGCTTTCTCCCTCATTAATTCTTTTTCTGTATTCATTCGTTTTACTGGGGAAATCACTTTCGTTTAGTAATTTGATGTCATCTTCAAGTAAATTTATTTTTTTTACTATTTTACTTAATCGGCCAATAACGCGATAATTTCGACTTCCAAATATTTTTCTTAAAAATTTTATAATCATAGTTATTTAATTCTATTATTACGTAAAAGTTACACGCAATTTTACGATCAATAAATTCTAATTGATAAGCAAATAAAGAAAAGTGGTTATTTCGAAGAAGTATATTTTATAGGATTTATGGGAGTCCCATTTTTTATTACTTCAAAGTGAACATGTGGTCCTGTTGTTCTACCCGATTCACCCATGAGAGCAATAACTTGACCCTTATCAACCTTCTGTCCAACTACAACGACATTTTTTTTGTGATGTGCGTAACGTGTCTGAAATCCATTTCCATGATTAATTTCGACCATATTTCCATACCCATATCGATTACCAGACCATGTTACTACTCCAGAAGCAACTGCTTCTATTTGTGAGCCAACTTTACCTGCAAAGTCTATTCCTTGATGAAATTGCATTTTTCCAGAGATTGGGTCAGGCCTTCTACCATATGTTGATGAAATCCACCCATCGTTAGTAGGTGAACCAGATGGAATTTGATTTTGTATCGTTCTGTCTATCAGCATTGATTCCATAGCAGCTAATTTTTCTGCGCGATCTTGTATCTTATAATTTAATTCCTCAAGTGC
>Ga0209403_10005799_pt1 | contig 12778 bp, 13 predicted proteins | sample ArcticOcean_MG_C_8_FD_187440 | JGI IMG/M metagenome (GOLD analysis project Ga0209403, IMG submission 187440) | Marine microbial communities from western Arctic Ocean - ArcticOcean_MG_CB11_86 (SPAdes) (version 2) | ecosystem: Environmental > Aquatic > Marine > Oceanic | place: Arctic Ocean... | reverse complement strand
CAACACTTTCGAATAACTCCCCAGCTCTACGAAAGCCAGACGCGTTTTATCGATTGCCATATCCACCCCTTCTCTTCCCCCCCTGGGTTCAATTTTTCGGTTGCGCACAATCCAGCTACTAGGCCAGGAGAAGACTATCGTCCATCGAACAACGGGTTAGTATATTGTTTCCTTCTTCTGTAATTAGAACCGTTTCCTCGATCCGCACACCTGCACCTCCGACGATATCCGGTACCCAGATTAGAGGCTCGACCGCGAACACCATTCCAGGCTCAAGGGGCACGACCTCGGAATCCGGGTCCGGCTCACCGATATAGGGCGGCTCGTTCGGAGATGTGCCCAAGGCATGCCCGATACTCAGGCTAAACCAGTTATCCTCAAGGCCATATTTTTTCGCCGTACCCCAGATTTCTTCCGCCACTTCCTGATTTGTATAGCCGGGGCGCATACGCTCAAGCCCCTTTTCAAGCGCTTCAGCGACCGCCGTATATACCTTTTTCTGGAAATCAGAAGGTTTCCCGCAAATCATCGTCCGGGCTACGTCCCCAAAATAACCATTCCATTGCGCGCCGATGTCAATGAATACGATATCGCCGTTCCGCATAATCTTGTCGGTCGCGAATCGCGCGGGCGGAGACATATGCTCTCCCGAGGCAACAAACGGCGAGACAAGATGCGCCATCTCGGCGCCGTAGTGGTGAAGCACCTTCATGGCATCGGCCGCAACATCACATTCCCGAACGCCTGGCTTCACACTCTCCATCGCCTCCTCGCACACGGCATCCGCGATGGCACTCGCCTCGCGAATCATATAAATCTCCTCGTCGATCTTGATGCGCCTCACCTTGTGCATCAGGGTATCGCCGTCCACTAGCTCCATTTCCGGCAAAATTCGCTGAAGCGAACTGAGCAGATGAAATCCCACGAGATCGACGCCAAGTTTTCCGCTCTTGATGCCAAGATCCTCAAGAGCCGGCTTTAGGATCTCTCGGACCATCTTGTCCATGAGCTGCTGCTCTTCGAGCTTAGGCATGCTGTGGAAATGATCGATCCAGGGCATATCGCGCGTAATACGGGGAATCTCCCCCCCGTTCGTGAACAGGTGAGGCTTCTCGTCCTGTGTAATGAGCGTCATCGCCCGCACGCCTTCCCGGTGCGCCAGAAATGAGGCGCGTAGGCTGGTGAGATAGCGGACATTTTCCACCTTCGTCATGAAAAGCGCATCGACGCCAGCCTCTTTCATAAACAGCTGCGCCTTATCGACCCGCTTTGAACGTAATGCATTCAAATCAACTCGTTGTTCGTAGTCGACCATAAACTGACCGCGCGCAAAATTAACCATTCAAATCACCCCCAGAGAAATATTTTAAGTTTCGATATAAATGTCCCCGCCTTTGTAAAAAGGCAGGGACATTTAAACCGTAAAATAACACGTTCGAAAAATCCTACGGCTCCTCCACCAATTCAATCAAGACGTTGTCGGGCGCCTTGATGAAGGAGGTAGTGGAACCGAGCACCCCTGGCCCCGGTTTCTTGGTGAACTCGACGCCGGCCTTTTCCAGCTTTTCGGCGAAGGCCTTCAGATCATCCACCTGTATTCCAAAATGGTGCAGACCGCGCCCCACCTTCAGCATTTCCTCGTCATCGCCGGGGCGGAGCCCGCGGATTCGGATTTCCACCCCATCCAGCATGACGCTCATGTAGGGAGAACCAACATATTCAATTTCTTCCGTATGCAATGTTCCTCCGAAGTGCTCGATATAAAAATTTGCAGCGAGATGGGGATCTTTCGCAACGTGATGAATGTGGTGCACACGAGTTGCCATAACGCCAATATTCTCCTCTCGTAGGGTTTAAATATTTCTAATCGCTCTGCATCATATTGTGCTCATCCCGGAAGTACATCTCTACCGGAATTCCCTTCATGACGCCCATGCCGCCGTGTATTTCCATGGCGCCCCGCGATACTGCCTTGGTAATCATTTTCTTAAAACTATTATTCCTATAGTCCGTCGCCTGCCGATACATAGGCCCCGCCTTTTATGGGATTCTCGTCCTCGCTCCTGGCGCCCCACTGACCAGTCAGGGCATACATCGCCCGGACTTTTTTCATGTTGTTGCCGCCATCGCTGGAGAAAAGCATATTGTGGCAATCGCGGAACCACTTTTCCAGAAAATTTTCGCGCTGAACGCCTACGCCGGCGTGAATTTCCATCGCCATTCTTGTCACGTCACAGGAAATTTCGTGCGCAAATGCGCTGGTCGCGAGTGACAGCGGTGGATCAATGGGAATTTCATGGCGCATGTCTTGGTGCCAGGCACCCTTCCAGACCAGTGCGCGAGCTGCCTCTAGCTTGGTGTACATGTCAACGAGCTTGATGCCGATGGATTGATGGTGCGCGATGGGCCGACCGCTTGCGATGCGGTTCTTTGCGAACTCAAGGGAAGCCTCGTACGCCGCGCGAGCGGTGCCAATTTGGCCCGCCGCGTTAATCAGGGCATCGCCCCGAAGATGGCGGCGTATGTAGGAGACACCGGCATTTTCTGGGCCGATACGATATTTCACCGGAATTTCTGCGTTCTTGAATATTATTTCAGCGTTTTGGTTCAGACGGTATCCCATCTTATTGTGTATCTTTCCTATTGATACCCCGGGGGCATCCATCGGCACCATCAGCAGCGTAGCTCCCTGCTCAACGCCCACGCTCGGATCCGTCCGGACAAAAGTAAACATAAACTTCGCATGGCCGACATTCGAGATGAAGTGCTTCAATCCATTGACGATATATTTATCGCCGTCCCGGACTGCAGTGGTCCGGTATCCGCCGTCCGCTCCGTTGTAGGGCAGTTGGTTCTCCGATCCCGTCAGAGGCTCCGTTGTTGCGGTTCCGATCAAGAATGTGGGGTCTTTGACATATTCACGAAGCCAATAGTCCGCCATTTCCTTGTCTTCGATTAGATCGCTCGTCAGAATGTGCACCATCTTTGTTGTAGAGAGAAGGACACCCGTTGCGCCCCGATCACCCCATGACATTTCCTCACCCACCAGACAATGGGTCAGCAAGTCATCCACCCCGCCGCCACCATACTTCTTTGGAATGCTCATGGTCCTTAGACCTACGGCATTCATCTTCTCGAGAAGATGAGGTACGTACGACGATTTAGCCGGGTCCTCTTGATGATCGAGTTCCAGACTGATTGGACGAATTTCGTCCCTCGCAAAATCGTGTGCTATTTTCTGGTACTCAAGTTGCTTTTCGGTCAAACGAAAATCAATCACATTCGCTCCTTTTCTTCCTGACCCGGACATCCCGGATAGTCAATAAAATATATATGTCTCCTAGCTCCCTACTATCTCCGCTACTTCCACGGGCTGCCCGCGCTTGAACGACTCCATTGCCGCGAGCACGATCCCCAACACATGAATGCCTTCCGGACCGCCCACCTCAGGCTGTCGATTCTCCCGGACAGCACCGACAAAATCATCGAATTCCTCAACAAGATAAGCATGGCCCGTGTATTCCTCGTACTCAATGCGCTCTTTATCTATTCCGTCTGGTTTCAGTATGTAAATTCCATCCCATCGGTCATGATAGAGATTCGCATCATCGCCATACGCGTTGAGAAAGTAATTAAAGCGGCCGTTCGGCGTCCGCGGACTGATGAAGCTCGTGCCGAGCGTTCCTAATAGGCCTGACTCGAATTCGAGCCAGAGAACACATACGTCGGGAATCTCGGATTTTGTTTTGATTTTACTAAAGGCGGCTGAAACTTTTTTGACTTTCCCGAACAGGTACATCAGGTTATCCACCTGGTGTATGGCAACCTGCATCAAGGGGCCGCCAGGGGAGCCAGAGTTATACCACTGCCAGTTTTCCGGTGTATAGTGAAGCCCCCGGTCGTTGGAATAGTTGGTTTCGGCCAATGCGATAGTGCCCAGCGCACCTTCGTCTAGTATCTTCTTGAATAACCGGTGGCCCTTCAGTCGACGCGAACTCGCCCCCACGGCGAGCGTCACGTCAGCATCATCACACGCCTTGATCATTTCCTTGGCGTCCGAAAGTGAGGCTGCAATGGGCTTGTCCACGAATACGTGTTTTCCCTCTCTGGCCGCGGCAACGGCTAGCTCGGAATGGTTGTTGTTCGGCGCCGAGATAATAACGGCGTCTACATCGGGATTTTTTATTGCCGCTTCATAAGTTTCTTCTTCGGCGCAATCAAACTTCTCGCTGAACGCCTTTCGCTTTTCAGGCGTCCGCGTGAAACAAGTCACGATTTTCATGTCCTTTGTATCTTGAATTGCGGAGGCCAGCGAATTCCCCCAACGCCCAAGACCTACTACTGCTACCTTCAATGGTTCGGCACACATGAGTCATCTCTCCTATATTTGGCGCTATGAAACAAATCCCTACAAAGATTTTAGGCGCGGATCCAAAACATTTCTAAGCCAGTCGCCCACCAGGTTAGATCCCAGCACCGTAATCGTTATGGCGAGGCCGGGAAAAGTAACCACCCACCAGGCGGTGTACAGATGAACTTTTCCGTCACTCAATAGACCACCCCACGTGGGAGTCGGCGGCGGAACACCCAGCCCCAGAAAACTCAGGCCCGCCTCGATTATGATCATCCTGCCCAAATAGATAGAGGCGATGATAATAACGGGCGCGAGGACGTTCGGAAGGATGTGTCGAAAAATAATTCGAATATGGCTGCTGCCTATACTTCGGGCCCCCTGAACAAACTCCTGCTCGCGCAAAGAGAGGACTTCACCTCGCACCACCCGAGCGTAGATCACCCATATACGCATCGACATGACGAGAATCAAAACTGTCAGGCTCGGTCCGACGATGGCAATAGTGGCTAGTGCCAACAATATGAAAGGAAAGGAAAGTACTAAATCGACTAGACGCATAAAGACAAAATCGACTTTTCCGCCAAAGTATCCCGACACTAAACCTACTAGGAGTCCCACACTCCCAGTGAGAAAAACCGCAAAAAATCCGACGGCCAACGAAACACGCGTTCCGTAAATGAGACGGCTCAAGAAATCCCTTCCGAGATGGTCTGTCCCTAATATATAAATTCGCTGGCCGTCCGACCACAAGGGCGGCTTGAGGGAGCGGCTCAACAGTTGCTCGTGTGGATTGGCGGGTGAGATAATGGGTGCCAGAACTGCACACAGAACAACCACTAATAGAATCAAAACGCCGAAGAGGGCGGACTTGTCCTTCCTAAGCGACGCCACAGCCTTCTGCCAGCGACTACTCTCTCGGAGCAGGCCATCGTCATCGAGGTATAAGGGAGACTGAATACCCTCCCTATCCACTGTCATGCGTAGGATATCCTGGGGTCGAGATAGGCGTAGAGCAGATCAACCATCAGATTGATGAGAACGAATCCAGAGGCCATGAGAAAAACAGCAGATTGAACAATTGGGAAATCTCTATTCGAAATTGCTTCAATAACGAGCCGCCCAACACCCGGCCATGCGAAAACCACTTCGATAATCACCGTGCCCCCGAGTAAAATTCCTAGATCGAGTCCCAACACCGTCACTATGGGTATTGCTGAGTTCTTGAGTGCGTGAACCATTAGAATAACTTTTTCATTTAACCCTTTGGCACGCGCAGTCCTTATATAATCTTGACGCATGACCTCAAGCATCTGAGAGCGCATGAGTCGCGCCAAGCGCGCCATATGGTAAGTCGATGCAGCAAAAGCTGGCATGATGAAATGCTGCCACCCACCTCTACCAAATGACGGCAAGACTCCCAAAAAAACAGAGAAAAACATTATGGACATGATGGCCAGCCAGAAATCCGGCACCGCCTGAATTAGAACGGTTATCCCTATACAAATTTTGTCGTATAGCGAACCCTCCTTGAACGCCGCCAGGCATCCGAACGGAATTCCGATCACGACCGCGAACATGAACGCGCCCAAAGCCATTTCCAAGGTCGCAGGAAAGCGCTCCAGCACAAGAGCCATCGCGGGTTCGCCATGCTCAATAGACTCCCCAAAATCTCCCTTAAGCGCGCTTTTAAAAAAACGAATATATTGGACCCATAGGGGCTGATCGAAACCCATTACTTTTCTCATCTCAGCAATGTCTTCGGAAGTTGCGTCGGTGTCCAACATTATTAAAACTGGGTCACCAGTCATGTGCAGAAGCAGAAAAACTATCACCATAACTAGTTTAATCAGAAAAAATGCTTGGATTACTCGCTTAATAACATAACTGCCCATCTATATTTCCATATATGAAAATGAAGAAAACCTAACAACGCCCCAGCGAGTATAAATCGAAACCCGCTGGGGCGTTGTTAAAAAAAATCTATTTCAATCCGACTTCGGAAGCAATCAATTTCCCATCAGCTCGTGCCGTCCAAGATATCTTCTTGCTCAAACCAAAAACTCGATACTCCTGATACAAGGAGATTATAGGTACTTTCACATCTCGCAAAACACGACCAATTTCCTGGTATTTTTTCTCTCTGGCCGCATTATCCATTGTCTGCCTAGCTTCCCCGATCATGTCATCTACTTCCTTGTCACGGAACCCTCCGTAGATTGATTTGCTACTGATCGCGCCATTAAACATATGCTGTGTGCTAAAAGCAGTATTCATACGCGCCAGATAGTAAAGGAACCCCGGGACATCGGCATTAAACTTATTCCTGTTGGTGACGATTTTTTTCATCGACCCCCACTCCATTACTTTCACATTTGCCTTTATCCCGATCCTAGCCCACATTCCTGCAATTGCAGTGAGTGCTTCTTTGCCCATCATAAAACGGCCACGAGGAATATAAATATCAAAGCTAAAACCCTTACTATGCCCAGCATCGGCAAGTAGTTTCTTCGCTTTAGTCGGATTGTATGGGTAAGGCTTCAGGGCTGGATTATGTCCAAAGCTGACGGGACCATCCAAAATAGCCACCGGCTTAGCTAATCCCATCATTATATTCTTCGTGATAGATGATCTGTCTATGGCAAGATTCATAGCCAATCGCACACGGACATCATTCCAGGGCACACTTTCCTTGATTACCATAAGGATATAGTGAGTTCTCGGAGACTGCTTTGAGATAACCCTGGCATTACCACTTGAGCTAACACGACCCCTAAGACCAGGTGGCAGGTTATCAATCATGTCCACATCACCTGAGATAAGTGCCGATACTCTCGTAGTCGATTCAGGTATGAATTTAACGACAGCCGTCTTCACCTTAGGTTTATTCCAAGCGTTTGGATTCTCTTCGTAAATCACTTCTTCTCCCTTTCGCCATTTCTTCAAGACGTAAGGGCCGCTGCCAATTGGATTACGGGCCAAAAACTTCAATTCGTGTTTTTTGTAATACTTGGGAGGAACGATGAATCCGTAAATGGCCAGAGTTGGGGGAAGCATCGGGTCTGGCTTTTTCGTGTGAATTCGTGCTGTGTACTCGTTTACTACCTCTATTTTTGCGATAGTTTTGAAGTAACTATACTGCTTAGACTTCAGCTTACGGTCCAAAATCCGCTCAAAGCTGAACTTCACAGCCTCGGCATTTATCGGTGCACCATTACTAAACTTTAGCCCCTCACGAAGTTTGAACTCCCAAACCTTCGGGCTAGTCATCTTGTAACTTTTAGCCAGATGGGGACCCATGCTTCCGTCCGGCCTACGTGAGAGCAAAGTATCGAAAATGTTCGGGTGGTGCATCGAAATAGGAAGCGAACTAAATCTATGCGGGTCGAACGTTGTGAGTTTCCCTCCCATTCCCAAAACAATCTTTCCCTTGGATGCGGCATTCACTGATCCAGCCGGCCACATGAAGGATACGGCCAGAACCAAAGCCAACACTAATTTTCTTTTCATTTTTTCTGCTCTCCTGTTCAGTTAGGGTTTACTAGAGACATGCCAATTCATCCGAACACTTATTCAACTGCTCAAATCCACTTTCGGTCATAAGGTAAGATTCACCCCAAAAAATTTGACGATCAGGCCCAAGTTGATACATAGGATGCACAGTGATTACCATTCCGGGCTTTAACGTTCCAGTGGTTTTGGGCGTGATCATTTCATCGGTCAGATCGAGCCCCGTGATGTGAACCAGCCCAAAGGGCCACACCTCAAACCCTTTAGCCTTAAATACCTCGTCCATAGCAGTCACCAGCCCGACCATCGGCTCGCCCGGCTTGAGGTGCTCGAGCGAAGCGTCCCGCGCCGCGCGCACAACGTCATAGGCATCGATCAGCCATTTTTCCGCTGGCCCCAGGGTGAGAATGCGCACCAACTGGTTCCAGTAACCCTCGACACGGGGCGAGATTTCAAGCAAGAGGGCATCGCCTTTTTTCATGGCTCTTTTCGTCTGGGGAATAACGTAGCCCCAGGGTGCCTCGCCGCCATTGGCCATGCTGGCGAGACCCATCATGTTGAAGTTCTCCGTCCCCCCGTCGGGGATAATTACATTGTCCATCTCCGCCCGGATATCGAGTTCAGTGACGCCCTCCCGAGCAAACTCGCACACCCGCTCCCAGATGCGATCGCCGAGCAGCGCGGCGTGACGCGACATCTCGATTTCCTCGCTGCTCTGCACGAGCCTGGGCCGCCAGACCATCTCGCCGGCATCCACCCACTCTTTCGCCGGCACCTGGTCCTGAAACTGTTGGTACCAAGTGAACGGGATAATGGAGAGGGTTGAGATTCCAATCCTTTTTCCCGAGTCGGAAATTTCCTTGAGATAGTCACATGCTTGTGAAGGCACCGGTGTCATCGCCTCACAACGAACATCTTCGATCCACCCGTTCCGCTTCGCCTCGATTCGTTGGTTTTCCACGCCGACGAACATAACTGGCTCGCCTCTTAGTGGAATTACCAACACTTGCTGGCCCGAGAACGACCGAAAATTACTCACATAGGCCAGATTTCCAGTGCGCGGCCCTTGGCGTCCACTGTTTCCATAGACAACGAGAATGTCCAGATTTTCCCGCTCCATATCTGCGCGCAACCTTTCATGGCGCCGATCCCGCTCTTTGGTAGAAAGAATCACGATTTCATCCCCTTAATGAAAAACAACATTATTATAAATTACATATGAAGTATCGATCAAATCGCTCATTCTAGAAAAATGCTTTCCCCCCAGATACGGCCATATTAACACCGCTGATAAAGGAGGACTCATCCCCGGCAAAAAACGCCACTGCCTCGGCGACGTCCTGTGTCGTCCCCATCCTGCCTGCGGGTATTCTCTCGATATAGTCTTTTTGATAATCGCCCGAATGAAGGATGGGGCGCTCCGTTATGGTCAGGCCGGGAGATACCATGTTGACTGTCACTCCATGCTGCCCCATCTCCGTGGCCAGATTTTGAGAGAAATAGAGAAGCCCAGATTTGATGGAGCCATAGGAATTGGTTCTCGGATTTCGCTCAGCGATGACAGTGCTTAGAATATTGATGATTCGGCCCGAGCCCTTTTTGATCATCGATGGCAAAACTAGCTGACAACAGTTAAATGTGCCCTTAAGCATGACCTCAACGTGGGGAACATAGTGCTCCTCCCAGTTGAGGTCGAGAAATGCCCTGCCCTTTACGAGCTGCCGTGCATTGTTCACCAGGATATCCACCGGCCCCAGCTCGGATTGACACCCCTCGATCATCGCCTCGACTTCATCGCGCTTGCTGACGTCGGCCTGAAAAGCTACCGCCGCACCGCCGCCGGATTTAATCTCCTCGACAACTTCCCTCGCTGGCTCGGCGCTGGCGTTATAATGAACGGCTACCGATGCTCCCCTCTTGGCCAGCTCAATGGAGATCGATTTTCCAATACTGCGATTACCGCCCGTGACAAGTGCAACTTTTCCCTTGAGACTCACGCACCCATCTCCTCATTAATGATCATAGGGGCAACTTAGTATGGCCCTGGCTCTTTAGGGCACAAGTTCAGGGGCCCCAGCTTGATAAATCAACGTGCTCCGAGCGAATGTTGAACCGTCCTTAAGTATTACTTTCAATACCATATATTGGCGAGCGATGGCAAGCTAGTGTCGATTCTTATATGGCAAAATTTATCTTATTTTCTCTCTTTCCAAGACACCATAAAATTTATCCTGGCCCTTTTGGGCAGCATCCCCAAAACTTTCGGCATGTCGCACCAGGCCCAATCATTTTGTCCTGATTATGCTAAATTAAGACAATCGAGGTTCTTTCCAACGCACCATCAGGAGTGGATTCGATCCATTCATCCCTGATTCCAAGATGCGGAATCTCAGAGCTATAGCGCAACCATAAAGAATTTCAATTTCCACACTTGTCACAGGAAGGCCATGAACAAAATTCGTCTCGAACACCATCTTAATGATCGCTCTATTCCCTACTACTACCAGATTATGAAAATTCTGCGCCGAAGAATCGAGCAAGGCGAGCTGACTCCAGGCGAAAAGCTGCCCACGGAAATGGACTTGGCCAAATCTTTTGGCGTCAGCCGCGTCACACTCCGGCAGGCATTATCCATTCTTGAGGCGGACGGGCTACTGGACCGCGAACGGGGTCATGGAACTTTCATTTCAAAGACGCTTCCAAAACATCAAATTAACGGGAATTATCGGGCAAGACGTCCCCGGAGATGGAGAACGCCGTCTTCTCTCTATCGAAGAAGTGACTCCCTCCCCCGACATCGAAGTGTTTTTCAGCCCCTTGAAGAAAAACCGCATCACACAAATACGGCGTCTCCGAATGGAAGAAGACTCTCCATATTTCTACACGATAAATTTCCTTCCTACGTACCTTGCTGAAAAAGTAACCCCGGACGATATTCGAAAATGCACCATGTTCGACATCATCAAACATCGGCTTCGTCTCACCATTGGAAAGATCAATCAGACATTCGAGGCTAGATCGGCGGACAACGAAGTCGCCGAGCAACTCAACATTAGACTTCTGGACCCGGTCCTGTACGTAGAGACTTTTGTTTACAGCGCGGATGGCCAGCCAATCGAATTTTCCCAGATCTACTATCGGGGAAATCAACATAAATACAGCATCGAACTCCTGAGCAGCGAAGAATATTAATTAGACCGACATTAGCACGCCACGAAACCGCCCAAATGCTTAAATATCACTTTCCATCTTCGGAGCGAAAATTTTCTTCAATTACAGACTCGAATTTTCGATATTTCATTCAATCTAAACACAGGAGAAATGAAATGACCGCCAAGCAGGCAAAAAAGACAATCGGCTTCATCGGCCTCGGCTTGATGGGCCATGCTTTTTCAAGAAATTTAATCCATGACGGATACACCGTGGTCGGCACAGACCCCTCCACCGCGGCCCGGCGGAAATTCAAAAAAATCGGCGGTGCGCCGCTCGACTCCCCCAAAGCGGTCGCCGAGGCGGCGGATATTGTCTTCATCTCGGTGCCCAATTCAAAAATATCACTAAAAACGGCACAGGGGAAAGAGGGGTATCTGGCATTTCCTCCCGGCCTCGCCCCCGAGGTGGTCATCGACACGACGACATCCGACCCGGGGGATTCGAGAAAACACGCGGAGCTGTGCAAGAAAAAGAAAGTCCCCTACCTGGACGGCTGCGTGAGCGGCAACAGCGGCTATGTAGCCCAGCGCGAAGGGCTGTTCCTGGTGGGCGGCAGCAAGAGAGCCTATAACAAAGTGGCTCCCCTACTGGGCCAAATGCTCTCCGATCACATCTACTGCGGCCGATCAGGCTCCGGGGCCGAACTCAAGGTGACGGTCAACTACCTGACGACGATGGGCCGCTGCGTGATATCCGAGATTTTAAGAGTGGGCCTTCGCTGCGGATTTTCGAAAAAATTCCTGCTCGATTCCCTGGGGCGGAGCCGTGTGGGAGGTTGGGCCCAGTTTCAAACCCAGGCGCCCCTGATGGTTCACGAAAAATTTTCCAAGCCCATGAGCACCCTCGACGTGCAGATGAAGGACATCCAGCTTGGCATCAAGCTCGCGGAGCGGGTCGGCGCGGTATCACCCGTGGGAAAGGCGTGCATCCCCCTTTACAAAGAAGGGATTGAGGCGGGGTACGGCGATCTCGACGGCATCTCTGTCTACAAGGCCTACCTCGACCGCGAAATACCCAAAGTTCCAAAGAGAAGGAAAAAAACTAGTCAGCGGTAAGCCGGCTTACCGCCTCGGACGGCAATGGCGTTCCGCACTTTGCATTCTGGGCCGCCTGCGCCTCGGTTCTGACGCCGGGAATAACGCATGTGACATTCGGGTTCGATACGCAAAACCGGATGGCCGCCTCGGCCGGCGGTATCTGGAGCTGGCCAGCCACGTCTTCTAAGCGCCGCAGCTTTTCCTGATATTTACGTATATTCTCGGGTGTCAAAATTCGCCGCTGCATATCGTCTTCGGAGAATTCAACCGTTTCATCGATATTGCCCGACAAAAAACCGCGCTTGAGCGGCACGCGCGCGATTACACCCACACCCGCCGCTTTCGCACGCTTAAAAGACCGGGCTGCCTCCTGATTCAAGACGTTGTATTCCATCTCTAACACCGAGGGCCGCCGCTGCTCGATGGCGAGATCACACTCCTCGGGAGTGTTCACGGAAACGCCCCAGGTTTTGAGCTTCCCGGCGTCTTTCATCTTCTCTAGCAGCGCATAGCTGTCCTCGGCCTTCATGTTCTCGGTTTTGGGATTATGAAGCAGATAAAGACCGATTGCCTCGGTCCCCAAGCGCTTGAGACTCTCCTCGAGGCACACAGAAATATACTCGGGCGAAAAATCGCGGTTGTATCCTCCAGTCCCTCTTTTCATCAA
>Ga0209403_10005797_pt1 | contig 12780 bp, 12 predicted proteins | sample ArcticOcean_MG_C_8_FD_187440 | JGI IMG/M metagenome (GOLD analysis project Ga0209403, IMG submission 187440) | Marine microbial communities from western Arctic Ocean - ArcticOcean_MG_CB11_86 (SPAdes) (version 2) | ecosystem: Environmental > Aquatic > Marine > Oceanic | place: Arctic Ocean... | reverse complement strand
TAAAATTTGTTCTGAAATCCGCATTAAGTTTAAAAAATTACTATGTTTTAATTGGGAGTCACGGCGGACAGATCTGCCCGCCTTCCAGTTAGTACTGAGGCATATCTGAATCGACTTCTTCGGCCCAGAGATCTATCCCGCCGCTCAGGTTTTTAAGCTTTTTAAAACCGGCCTTTTTGAGTTCTTTGAGAGCCAGCATGGAGCGCTTCCCTTTGTAACAATAAAGATAAATGGAATCCTCCTGATCCAATCCGCTGGTAGCCGGCTCAAAACTGCTTAACGGAAGCAGCTGAGCCCCGTCTATTTTGCAAATATCCCACTCAAAACTTTCACGTACATCAACCAAAACCGCGGAAGGATCCTGATCCATGGCGGCTTTAAATTCCTGTGGAGAAAGTTCATAAGCTGCTTCATCAATTTCTTCCTGAACTTCTGCTCCCGGAAGAGGAACATCGCAAAAAGCCTCGTAATCAATCAACTCTGTAACGCTGGGATTATCTCCGCAGAGGACACATTCCGGATCTTTGCGGACTCGCACCTCCTTGAAATTCATTTTCATTGCGTCGTAGAGCAATAAGCGACCAATCAGAGGAGCGCCACTATCCAGAATCAGCTTAATAACTTCTGTGGCTTGAATTAAACCAACTACGCCCGGGAGCACGCCCAGGACACCTGCAACCGCTCAATTGGGAACAAGGGATGCGGGAGGAGGTTCTGAATATAGACAACGGTAACACGGACCTCCTGCCTCCGGAGAAAAGATGGTTATCTGTCCCTGAAAGCGGAAAATAGCAGCGGAAACCAGCGGTTTTTTTGAAAAATAAGCGGCGTCGTTAATCAGGTAACGTGTCTCAAAATTGTCAGAACCATCCGCGATAATGTCATATTGTTTGAACAGTTCTAACACATTGTCACGTTCCAAACGGATGTTGTGAATTTCAACTTCGATGTTCGGGTTTCCCGCCAAAATAGTATCGCGCAGTGATTCGACTTTTGGACGGCCTTCGTCTGAAGTCGTGTGTGCGATTTGACGGTGTAAATTGGTGTGATCCACAACGTCGAAATCTACCAGTCCAATTTTTCCTACACCAACCGCCCCCAGATACATTCCGAGCGGAGAGCCGAGTCCGCCTGCTCCAATCATGAGCACACTGGATTCTTTCAACTCCAACTGACCTGCCATTCCTACTTCAGGTAAAGTCAAGTGTCGGCTGTAACGATTGATTTCCTCATTGTTTAATTTCATTTTTCCCCATTTAACTATTTTTTACTGTTGAGCAACCGCCGGCTACTGACGGTACAATCTGGATGGAGTCTCCGTCCTGAACCTCACTTTTTAAACCATCAGCATAGCGGATGTCATCGTCGTTCAGATAAACGTTGATAAAACTACGGATTTTACCGTTTTCATCAAACAGGTTAACTTTCAGTTCAGTATACTCTGCGACTAAGGCTCCAATAGCCTCCTCAACCGAGCTTCCGGATACTTCAACTTCATCCTGATCATTTACGTACTGTTTCAGTGCTGAAGGGATTTCAATGACTACTCCCATAACTCTCCTTTTTTTGTCTGGCTAATGGCTTAATAATTCTATTATACTCAAATAGTGGACAGGTTTATTATATTAAACAACAATCCGATAAAATGAATATATCATTTTATGTTAATCATGCAAGCAAAAAAAACATGATTACACTTAAGCTTTAATTTTTATCTTCTTAGAAAATTCATGCAAGCAAACAATACAACTCTGGAAGCGCCCCCAAAAGTCGGTCAGGAAATACAACGTTTAAGACTCCAACACAATCTTACACTCGAACAGTTAGCCAGCAAGTCCGGAGTCTCAAAATCAATTCTTTCCCAAATTGAACGTGACCGCAGCAACCCTACTTTAGCCACAATTTGGCGTATCACCCAAGCTCTTGAAAGTCCTTTGGAGGATTTACTTGCCGCGAAGGAAGGGACAAAGTGTTTTGAAAAGTTAAGCCAGAACGCTACTCCAGAAGTTATCAGCGAAGACAGTCATTTCCGCTTGAGAATCCTCGGTACACTTAACTCAGTTTCTACTGTACAGTGGTATGAGTTTACGGCTGAACCGGGCGCAGAACTGGCTTCTGAATCACATGGTACCGGAAGTCTGGAAAGTGTAACGCTCTGCACAGGACATTTAAGTGTAATTGTCGGTGAAGAAACACAGGACGTTTGTACCGGCGAAACTCTGCGTTTCAGGACTGATGTTCCACACCGTCTTAAAAATGAAGGCGAGGGTGTCGCGCATGGATTTATGGTTAATTTACTTTAGAACTTGTGAGTCTTGAATTATCGAAGGATATTAAAAATTAACCGCAACATGTCATTTCGACCAAAGAGATCGGTCTGAAAAAGTTAGGCAAAACTAAAATACCACTTTGCCCTCCGAAAAGCTGAATGAAGGAATTTGTTCAATCTCTGCGTCATCCCTCTCCGCCACCCGGATGGTTACGCTGGACACGTCAATTACTGCCACCGCTCTGCTGGAAATGCGGTATAGTGCTTGGCGGAAAAACTTATCTCGATCCCGCTTCTCCGTTTCTCTGTTCAAATTGTCTGTTTGAGCTTCCCTGGACAGATCCTGTTTTTCACTGCCGGCAATGTGGAAGTCACACTGCCGAACCGGACCGCGTCACTTGTCAGGAATGTATGGAGGATGACTGGAATTTAGCTGAGTCCCGAAGTGGATTTGCCTACAATGACATAATTCGGCATTGGATTTTACAACTTAAATTTTTTGGACAGGAACATTTATCTCCGCTCTTAGGCCGGCTTTTAGCACTCAGTTTTCAAAACAGCACCTGGCTGGATAAATATGATTCTATCGTTCCGATTCCTCTTCATTCTTCACGGCTGCGCAAACGTGGCTTCAATCAGTCTCTTTTGTTGGCGTATCATTTACGGAAAAATCTCAGAAATAATTCTCCTGAGATTCATCCGGACTGGTTGAGACGAACACGTGCCACACTTCCTCAAATAGAACTTCCTCTGGCCGAAAGAAAAACAAATCTTGAAGATGCGTTTTCTGCTTTAGCGGATGTCCGGGATAAAAATATATTGTTGCTGGATGACGTAATGACGTCCGGTTCTACGCTGAATGCCGCTGCGCGATGCTTCAAAGAAGCAGGCGCAGGCAAAGTCGGAGCATTAGTCTTGTGCAGGAAAATGTGGGATTCTCAGAATTAGCTGTTCAAGAAATAAAGCTGAAACAGAAACAATCTATGACAAATCTTTCATCAGCAATGGAACGCACAACTCAGCTGCTCCCGCTTGAGATTCAACAAATGCCCTGGACTGCCGCCCCAATTCAAGACAACGCTCCTGATCGGCTAATAAATCAAAAAGCAGCTTCCGGAATTCAGCAGAATTTTTCACAGTGTTGACCAATTTTTGTTCAAGCATCTGCAGAGCTTCGGTTGAATTATCGTGTTTTGGACCAAAGGCGACGGTGGCTCCCATTGCTACTGGTTCGAGGATATTATGAACACCGGTTGTAAATGCGCCGCCAACGTAAGCCATCTTTGCGGAGTGATAAAGTCCTGCGAGGATTCCCACTGAATCTATCAGTAGTATTCGAACACTTTCCGGAGAGGAAGAAATGTTTGACCAGCGCACAAGGGGTATTCCTGCAAAATGCTTTTCAGCGTTTCCCAAATATTCTTCGGTAGGTTCATGCGGTGCCAGAATCAGAAACAATTCCGGAAACTCAGTCAAGGCTTCTTTCAGTGCAGAAAAAATACACTCTTCATCAGGAGGCCAAGTACTGCCTGCCACAAACACAAACCCGTCCTTTGCCGCTTGAGGCAGTTCAGGAATTTTCAAACGATCTCTGCGTTCCAGTACACTGTCACAACGTGTATCACCCATCACCTCAACTTTTGGATGCTCCGGAATTGCTGAAAGAATCCTTTGGCGGTCTGCTTCAGAGACGGTTAAAATATGCTCCAGGCATTCGTAAATTGAGTGGTAAAATGAACGTCCCGCAATGTTACCCGTTCTTCGTGAATCAGCATGAACGATTGCTGAAATTAAAGATTGAGGAATTTTTTGTTGATGTGCCTCCCAGACTAAATTTGGCCACAAATCGTAACTTACCCAAACCAGACGTGACGGCTGCAGCAAACCAAGTAAACGCCGAGCGTTCCAGAGTGTATCAGGAGGTAAAAATTCGGTTGTGAGTAAGCCCTGTATTTTTGACTGCTGAGGACGTTCAAGCCAACGGTAGGCATTGATTGAACTGTAGGTCAAAACACACTCAGCACCTTCAGCCACACAGCGTTCAATTACCGGTTGAGCCTGTAAAAACTCTCCGGCGCTGGCTACGTGCAGCCAAATTAAGGGCTTTTGCCAATCACGTTTTGAAATACCATCAGCCAAACGTTCCCACTGACCTTCCCGTTTTTCTAAGCTCTCGCGGATATTTGTTTTGCTAAATGCTAATAATTTTACAATTCCTAAAAACAACGGCAGTAAAAAAAGATTGTAAACAGCAAACCAAAAACGACTAGTCATTGAGCTAATCATTGAAAGGAAACGGGTTCATCCTGAAATGAACTCGGCAGAATGTTAAAAGGCAGAACTTTGATCAGCACAGGTAAAAGTATGCCACCTCCAGGCAGTGCAAAAATTGCGAGTGCAGGAATTGAGCGAGCAACGTCCATTAACTGCTCCTGTACTTTTTGTTTTTCATGACTGGTCAAAGGTTGTGTGGTAGCTTTAAGCAGCAACTCGGAAAGTTCTTTAGTTTCCTTGATTTCAGTCATAATATTGGCCACATTTTTTTTGACCAACTTGACAACTGTATCGTTCATATAATCTTGAAACTGCGTGAATGCGGCATTATTTTTCAAGAATTCGAGACGTTCATTGTGAACGGAAAAAAATTCTGCCACCGAGCAGTATAACTCTTCCAGTTTTTCAGAGGGCAACCCGAGATGCAGGGAAATATTTTCAATCAGTTCGCGTTCCTGCCATGCCTCCTGATTATCGATCAATGAAAGCAAAATCAGCTGTTCCACCAAATAGCTGCTGATAATTACAGCAGTGAAGGAACAATGTAGGTCTGATATTTTTACAGGTTCACGGATCATCCGAGTGAGTTCGTTCTGCTTTGACTCTTTTAGTCCAGTTTGTTCGATGTATTTTTCAATTACCTGCTGTTCTGCAGTTGCCACAAAGTCATCCGCCCAAATCAGCGCGGCAAAGATAAAGATCATTTCCTCACGGAGTTGCCTGTCCAGTTCAAGATACTTTTCCGGAGAAGAAACATCACCTACCGCATTTTCGCGAGACCAGAGCAGGAAAAAATAAAGTTTTGCAAAAGCAAAATTATTTTGTCGGTTCCCCAGTGATGAATATCCTTGCAGGGTAACTGTGTCAAGCAACACAAGCTCCAACTTTTGCAACGCCCCGTTAAATGTTTCGTTCCTGTCCAGTAAATCCGAAAGAATTACATCCTGCGGTATGCGATAATAACTGTCGGGCAAATGATATTGTAAAACTAAAAAAACAATTTTCAGTAGCTGCTTTTGATATGGGTGATGATCCTCCCCATCACCATTCTTTGACGTCAAACTTTGATTTTCGATGAATGCAACCGAGAACAGCGTTTCCAGGAAAAGCAAAATTGTCCCACCCTGTTGTTTGGGAAAATACAGTTTTATTGCTAAGTCATGTAAAGATGGAGAAATAACCGGGCAGCCAAAGAGGATTCCGTTTTCTTTGACAGTTGAGTAAAGACAATCATCAAATTTTTCTGCTCCTAATGCGTCCTCTGCAAACTGTAGATACGGCTCTGTCAACGTAAATTGAGTTTCGAGTCGATAATGTAAATAACGATTCAGCCAACTTAATGTGCGAAAATTTAACGAAAACATAACTTAATTTTTCTCAAAAATAATTCCTAAAATTAAACACAATTCGGTTTCCTGTCAGAGATGGAATATCGATTGCTTTTCTCTATTATTAGCTTTAGCAGCTTGGACAGCTATGCATCTATTTTACTTTGTTTCAGGTGAGCTACCAGTTTTTTTTAAGCGATGAAGCGGATGCTCAGCGGTCACGGGTTTTAGTGAGGCATTCTGAGCCCATGCGTGGTGTTTTTAAGATACCGGCATTTTGAAAAAACTTTAGCTTAGCTCGAGTTTAAAAACCGCGGACAAGAATATCAGTTTCGTGCGAAATTTGCAGACTCGCGTTGATCTACATAAGAAGGACTAATGAGAAAATTGCCCCTAAAACGGCGTTATTACGGAAAAATCTTTTTGCTGTTTGGATTATTATTCAGCGTGCAGCTTGTTTGGGCAGCAGCGCTTGATTTTCAAAAAATGGTACTTGATTTTCAGCAATCCGCCATTTCAGATTTCGTCGGTTTCACCACAAAAGGTGAGCGCTATCCTCTTATTCACACCATATCTGAGTTACGCTTTCGTGTTTTTTCGGAAAAACTGGGGATTAACCGCAAACTTGAAACGAAGGCTTGTTCACAGCACAGGGCCTATGGGGTCGCTGTACCAACCGCGCAAAAGAAGTTTTGTGAAGACTATGATGCCTTGGTGGAACTCGCCAAAACGAGTATTGCGCAAACTTCTTTCTTTGAAAAAATATATTTAGCCGCAGAACCGGCATTGTTAAATGAAATAGAAAGGCAAAGGGCACGGGATGCGGTTCGGGTGTGGATAAGACAAAAATTGAATTGCCTGAATGAAGAATACAGATGCGGGCGTGATGAAAGAAAAATGATTAAACGCGTCACAAATTTTGAAACTGATATCTTAAAAACTTATCTAAGTATCCTGAAAAATCTGGACAAGAAATTGTTTCCTGAAGAACAAACTGCGACATTTATCAAAACTAAAGATTTAGAAACACTTTGCGGATTTGTTGACACCATCAGTCAGAACACACCAAAGCCTGGAATGCTGCTGATTGATACCGGAAAATTCAAAATGGGAAGTTCGGAGGGACTGCCTGGGGAGCATCCTGTGCGTGAAGTGCAATTGGAAGAGTTCTGGATAGACAAATGTGAAGTCACCAATTACCAATATTTACGCGTCGCGGCTCAACATCCTTTTTTACGGAAAAGCACTTTCCCGCGTAAATTTCACGATGGTAATTATTTGAGAAACTGGTCGGATGATCTCGTGCCGGAAATCGGCAGTGAGTTAAAACCGGTAATTCAAGTCTCATGGTATGCGGCACGTCATTATTGTAACTACGTTGGCAAACGCTTAGCCTCGGAAGCTGAGTGGGAAATGGCAGCACGAGCAGGAATTGAAAGCGAATATTCGGTAGAAGGCGGTATAGAATTTTTGCAGGATTATGGCTGGTTCCGTGAAAACTCCGGCGGCAAAATTCACGCTACCGGACAAAAAATAAGTAATCCGAATGGACTTTTTGACATTCACGGAAACGTTTGGGAGTGGGTCTATGACTGGTTTGGAATCTATCCCGGCCTCAAAAAAGCAAATCCGCAGGGACCTGAAATAGGCAAGTATCGTATCCTTCGCGGTGGATCATGGAGCGATCCCGCGGAATATTTACGCTCGGCTATGCGGCGTGATGCTCTGCCGACAAGTACCTATAATAACGTTGGTTTCCGGTGTGCCTCTAAAAAGTGAGTAGATTTTTCAATTTTCAGTTTTTTTGTTCTTTTGCAGAAGTTTTATTTGCTTATGCAGATTAATTTTTTCAATAAAACCGATTTCCTGATAGTCAGGTTTTTCAAGATGATAGCCAAAAAGACCATTTCCGATCCAAATCTTAACTCCGCTTTTGTGTTGAGCATGAAAATCGTCAAGCCTCCAGTCATCCGGATTTCGAGCCATGTTGTGTAAAATAACATTTAGATTGTCTGCTTTCATGTCTGTTTCGGTTTTAAATAAGAGGAACCCGGCAAAGTTTTTCCGACGTGATTTTAAGATTCATAATATATTCAGGAGTTACAACAATTGTGCAAAATTTGCGTTATTGGGGTTGCTCGGACTTACTGGGTGCAGTGGACAGGAAGTTTATGTTTACGAAAAACTTCCTGAAGTCAGCGAGTGCCGCCGTTACAAAGATTACTGGACAGTCAGCGCGTGTAACCGTAAACACCAGATAATTTTGAGTGAAAAACTAAACGCTGCTATCCAGACAACCAACTATCGTCTCAGCCGAAAATTTAATCAAGGTAAGAGAAGATGTAAAGAGACGGCTTATCGAGGTGCTCCGGCCGGATGTTACATCAACCATCTGCCTATCCGTGGAAATCTGCCCACAGTTGGTAAAACAACCGACTGAACTTTTCAGTCCTGATCCGTCTCCCCGGGAAAATTGCTACAACTGAGATAACGAGGCATTCCTCAGCAGGCTGGAAAACGCAGCCATTTCGAGCTAGTGGAAAATCTTTTTGATATTAGAGCATCCGTTTCCCCCGTACTTCCTTTCGTTCTAGATGTCACGCTTTTAGGGCTTTTTTCCGCTGCATCAAATAATAATATAATTTTGGCTTACTGTCCAGCCTCTGAGTTTATTAAATTTGTAGGAGTACTTTGAACAAGGAAGGATTCGCACTTTTCAGGTAGTTTAACGTAGCTTTGCCGAAGGTACTGAAAGATCAACTCTCGCAGATGAAGAGGCTCCTTTTTTAATAATTGTGACGGATGGAGCAAGGCCTTTGCGGCTAGACCTCCGCCTCCGTTCCAGTGAAAATTAGTCAGCCAGACCCGATACTTTTTTTCCGGAAGCAAAGCTTGTCCCTGGGGATATTTCAAATAAAGCCGATTGCCTTTACTCGAATTATCCAGTTCTGCTACAAAACCACCCGGCGTGAGAATTGTACTGCTGCGTGCGTACCAGCCCAGCTTTTTCCTGCGATAAGATTCAAGCATTATTTCAATTTGCCGACCATATATCCGCACCAAAACTGGTCGGTTGTCATAAGGTAGCCAGCGGAAAAGATGTTCCCTGCGCAGTGCTTGTCCCAAATCAGTGAATGGCAGTTTTTCCCGGAACCACCACCATGGTAAAAGTGAAAGGGTTTTTGGTTCCACTCTTTCTACGGCAGAATATGACAAATCGATTCCGCAATCCTGAAATTCAGTTTTTTTCGGAAAACTTTTCAAAATTACTGAGGTAGGCTCTTTCAAATATTTTTCTACTTTACGCAGGCGTGCATCCAGTTTACGCAGCAACTTAGGTTCCGGAGCTTTCTCTGCTTTGATAAAATCATAAACAGTTTTTGAAATTTCCCAGTTTCCGTAATTTTCTTCAAAATTTACGAGGATTGTACTCAGTCCTTCCGCCGCAGTTCCGGGAGACACCAGCGGAGTCTGATGTCCTTTGAGTTTTTGAGTGCGACGTTTCGGACTGATCCTGTGTGCGTGTCCGGAAATAATCAGGTCGAATGCAGGAAAGAAATCAGCAATCATGCCCGCGGCATTTGGATGAGGTAATTCCCTGGTTGAGGCAACATCAAGATCATACAGCGTGTTGTCTCCACTATGAAACAAGCCGATCAAATAATCTACTTTCTCCTGCTCACGCAAAACCTTAACCCATATTTTTGCTGTTTCAAGCATTTCTTTAAAGTTAAGTCCTTTTCTTTGTTCCGGATCTATCCAGAGCGGAACACCTGGCGTGATCAGTCCGAGGATACCGACTCGCACTCCGTAACGTTCAATTATTTTGTAAGGCGGGAAAAGCGGCTGTTTTGCGTTACGAAAGCTGACATTCGCTGCCAGCCAACTGAATTGCGCTTGTGCGATGTTCTGTTTTAAAATTTTCGTCGGCGGTTCAAAATCATGGTTTCCTAAAGTAAGGGCGTCATATTTCAACCAGTTCATCATTTCAATAACTGGCAGAGGTCTCGTTATTTCCGGAGCAACGTGGCTGAAATAAAAACTGGAGGGATCTCCCTGAATTGTATCTCCGGCATCCAGCAAAATTAGTTCCGGATATTTTTCACGTAATTTTTTCAGCGGCCTCGCCAAATGGAGTAAACCTCTTGAACGTTTGCGCCGCAACAGACGTGTCGAAGTCAGCGAACCGTGTAGATCAGATGTCGCCGCAATCAGCAGAGACGTTTTTGTGCCTGTGGAGATTTTTGTTTTCGGACGTTGACGGATTTTGAAATTTGCGGATTTTCCTGAAGGACGCCATTTTCCCCAGTCAGAATCGTCCTCTGCGGCAGAATTAGTGGAAAGCAGAAATACAGCAAGGAGAATCAGCATAAAAAGTAAGCACGGACGGAATTGCCTTAGCTTTGACATATTTTCCTTAATCGCCTATTTTATAATGTTGGTTTTGCGGCAATGAAAAGAAGATGTTCTCTAAACTGCTAAAATCATTGCACTCTGAGTCCGTTGATTAGTCAAGCTGAGGATGTTTTTGGAAAACATGTCATACCCGAATTTACTTAACTGATTTTAATAGACACTTTGGATTTCAAGCAAATGAAAAAATACATGGATTATGTCGCGGAAGCGACAGAGGTAGTGGCAGAGATCATGCCTTGGGATTTGGATGAAGAACTCGGAGAAGACGCGGCGCCGCTCGTGCTGGATATTCGAGAGCCTTATGAGTTCGACTGCATGCACATTGACGGTTCACACAATGTTCCGCGTGGAGTTCTGGAAAGCGCCTGTGAATGGGATTATGAGGAGACAATTCCGGAATTGGTAACAGCTCGTGAGCGCGAGATTGTGGTGGTCTGCCGTTCAGGACACCGTAGTTTACTGGCAGCTAAAATTCTAATGGAAATGGGCTACGCCAATGTCCGCTCCCTGAAAACAGGTTTGCGTGGTTGGAACGACTATGAAATGCCATTGGTACGACGTGAAGGAGAGGAACCGGTACTTGAGACTAATGCAGACAGATATTTTGCACCAAATGTCAGGAAGGATCAACTGAAGCCGAAAAGCTGATCAACGATTATACCTTAAGCACAACAGAAGAAACTGACAAACTGTCCGCGGTTTAAAATTGGCGAGCCGCTGAGTTTTTGAGCCGCTGAGTTTTTGAGCCGCTGAGTTTTTGAGCCGCTGAGTTTTTGAGCCGCTGAGTTTTTGAGCCGCTGAGTTTTTGTGCTGATGAGTTTTTGTGCTGATGAGTTTTTGTGTTGAAAAGCGAAATACTTTCACAGAGAGTTCAGAGTTTCCTCATAAAATTTCTGCGTCTCAATCGCGTTAATTTTCCAATTAAATTTAGCTGCATAATTAAAAGCATTTTCAATCTTATCATTTGGAATCGTAAGCAGATTTTTTAAGCCTTCACTTATTTCATCAACAGAAAAGGGAGACACTTCAACCGCAAATCCCCCCGCAGTCTCAGGAGACGCTCCGATATTTCCTGTCAAAACGGGTGTCCTGTTCATCATTGCCTCCAGAATTGGAATGCCGAAACCTTCATAAAAAGTAGGAAAAACAAAACCCGCGGATTTTTCATATAATGATGACAATGACTCATCAGGAATATAATTCAGCAGTTCAACACGTTCATTTAATCCTAATTCCAGCACAGCCTCTTTAATGATCTCAATCCCCCTGCCTTCCATCCCGGCAAGTACCAGTTTGTAATCACTGTGAAGACCGGACAATAAAAATGCTTTCAGCAGATTAATAATATTCTTCCTGATGGAAATCTGTCCGACAAATAAGAAGTAACCGTTTTTTTCCAGTTGGTGACATTTAAGGTCAATTACCTTTTTAGCAGAATCCTCTATTTGATTTGGAGCAAGCGGAATTACACGTATTTTATCTTCTGGGAAATCATAAAACCGCAGAATGTCATTTTTGGTAGCAGTACTGATCGCAATAACGCCATCCGCGTTTTTCAATATTTCTTTTGTTTTTTTCCCAATGATGCGTTTATGTCTCTCAGAAGTATAATCTGGAATTTGAGTCTCCTCTCTAAAAACCGCGAGATCATAAATTGTATATATCTTTGCCGCGCCTCGAAGGTTAAGAAAAGCGCTGTCAGTCGTATGGGCTATATCAACTTTTTTAAATGGATTATAGAGGTGATTGTAATGCCAGTTGATCTTAGCGTTAACATGTTTTAAAAGATTGTGGCGATTTTTATACCTCGAAATTTTGCAGTACAGGTTTACGTGTCCATTTATGTCCATTAAATTCAAGAGCAGGTTTTTTATATAAAAACTAATACCTGTCGGATTAGCATTCATCAGTCCTGTTGCTTCAACACCTATTGATATTTCCTGCATCTTCTCTACTAAAGTTTTATTGAAAATTAGTCCTTACGGCTAGTCAAAAAAAAAATTCCGCTGCGTTCGCCATGACTGATTGCTTAGCTCTCTACAAAGAATACTTAGTTGCCGTTCATTGTAGGACAATCTTAAAAACTATTTCAGGGAGCCTCTAAAAACTCATTTTTCAAATAATTTATAAAATCACGAAAGCTTTCGCAATCCCATCAGGGAAGGTTTTAGAGCCGCCCTTAATTCAAAGTTTAGTGTTTAATCCTGAGATTGTCCAACTGAATTGGAGCAATGGCAATGTATGTGCATTTTAGAGATGGTTAAATGAGGGAGCAAAATGCTGATGGAATGTCTCTTAATGCCAGAGCTTATTTACGTTACGAGTGGAATAATTTTGTAGGTGACTATTCTTCAAAGCACAAGCTTGATTTGAGGGATGTGGGAGGCGGTAAATGTCAGTAACCATTTGCCAATGCTGGCTCCCCAAGCCGGACTCGAACCAGCGACCCATTGATTAACAGTCAATTGCTCTACCAACTGAGCTATTGGGGAA
>Ga0209403_10005794_pt1 | contig 12784 bp, 10 predicted proteins | sample ArcticOcean_MG_C_8_FD_187440 | JGI IMG/M metagenome (GOLD analysis project Ga0209403, IMG submission 187440) | Marine microbial communities from western Arctic Ocean - ArcticOcean_MG_CB11_86 (SPAdes) (version 2) | ecosystem: Environmental > Aquatic > Marine > Oceanic | place: Arctic Ocean... | reverse complement strand
AGCTGCCGGCATCCCTGGTCGAGCGCGAGATGGATCGCCGGCTGGAGGAGTTCGCGCGCCAGCTCACGTCACAGAACCTCGATCCGCGCGAGGCGGGCATTGACTGGGCGCAATTCCGTGAGGCGCAGCGGGAGCCCGCACGGGAGGCGGCAGCGAGCGCCCTGGTCCTGGACGAGATTGCACGACGGGAACAAATTACGGTTGCGAGCGAAGATGTCGATAAAGAGATCGAACGCTTCGCAGCAAGGGCAGGTCGGACGCCGACCGCCCTGCGGGCACAACTTGAAAAGGAAGGCGGAATCTCTCGACTTCATGCGGGTTTACGACGAGAGAAGTCGGTTGACTTGGCGTTGTCGCGTGCTAGGATTGTGGACAGACCCACCCCGGATTTGGACGCGACGCCCACGCTGTAACCTGCGGTCGGCGATCTGGCCCTGACTTCAGCCTCGATCGCAGAAACGCCCAGCGGAATCACCGGACACCGGTTACCCAATCACAATTCGCAGATCGCCAGGACACACCGTAACTCAGCCATGCGTTATCCGACCGAGCCACATGCCCAGCTTGTCCCGATGGTGGTCGAACAGACCAACCGCGGAGAGCGAGCGTACGACATTTTCTCGCGCCTGCTCAAGGACAGCATCATCTTTGTCGGCACGCCGATTGACGATGGCATCGCGAATCTGGTTATCGCGCAGATGCTGTTCCTTGAAGCAGAGGATCCAGACAAGGACATCCTCCTGTATATCAACAGTCCAGGCGGGTCGATCACCGCGGGGTTCGCGATCTACGACACGATGCAGTTCATCAAGCCGGATGTCCAGACCTTCTGCATCGGCCAGGCAGCATCAATGGCGGCGGTGCTGCTGTCGGCCGGGGCCAAAGGGAAGCGCTACTCACTACCAAATTCCCGCATCGTGATCCACCAACCGCTCATGCAGGGCCTGGCAGGACAGGCTACGGATATTGACATCGCCGCGCGCGAGATTCTTCGCATGCGTGAACGGCTGAACGAGATCCTCGTCCACCACACGGGGCAGCCGGTGAAGCGAATCCAGGAGGACACGGAACGCGACTACATCATGTCGGCGGATCAGGGGAAGGAATACGGGATTATCGATGACGTCATCCGGAAACGGGTGTAGCATCGAACCAGCTTTTGGGTTGACGTATGGTCAAGAAAAACAGCGAAACTGAAATCCTCCGCTGCTCCTTCTGTAACAAGGATCAGAACGACGTACGCAAGCTCATCGCGGGGCCGACCGTGTTCATCTGCGACGAGTGCGTAGAGGTCTGCAACGACATCATCGCGGACGACAACCGCTTCGACAATCGAGGCGTGCGCTCGTCACTCCCGTCACCGCCCGATATTAAGAAGCTCCTCGACGAATACGTCATTGGTCAGGACCGCACCAAGAAGAAACTCGCTGTCGCCGTCTACAACCACTACAAGCGTATCGAGATCCAGAAGCTCCCGAGGAGCCGCGACGACATCGAGCTCAACAAAGCCAATATCCTGCTGATCGGGCCGACCGGCACTGGCAAGACGCTGCTCGCGCAGACGCTCGCTAAGCTACTCTCGGTGCCATTTACGATTGTCGACGCGACGACACTGACTGAGGCTGGCTATGTTGGGGAAGATGTTGAGAACATCATCCTCAAGCTGCTGCAGGCAGCTGGTGGTGACATCGAGAAATGCCAGCAGGGCATCATCTATATCGACGAGGTGGACAAGATCTGCCGCAAGGACGAGAACCCGTCAATTACGCGCGATGTGTCGGGTGAAGGCGTACAGCAAGCGTTGCTCAAGATCCTGGAGGGCACCGTCGCGAACGTGCCACCACAGGGGGGACGCAAACATCCGCATCAGGAATTTTTCCAGGTCGATACGACCAATATTCTCTTCATTTGCGGCGGCGCGTTTGTCGGCCTCGACAAGGTGATTGACCACCGCGTAGGCAAGAGGACGCTCGGCTTCAAGACAGACGTGACGTCCGTCAGGAAGCGTGTGGTCGGGCCAACCCTGGAATCGGTGGAACCGGAAGACCTGATCAAATACGGCCTCATTCCTGAGTTCGTCGGCCGGTTACCGGTCGTTGGCACGCTGCATGAACTTGATAAGCCAGCACTCATCCAGATTTTGACGCAGCCGCGCAATGCGATTACGCGACAGTACCAGAAGCTGTTCGAGTACGAGAACGTCAAGCTGCGATTTACCGATGATGCGCTGGATGCCATCGCAGAGTTGGCGCTCACACGGAAGATTGGGGCACGCGGCCTTCGGATGATTATCGAGGACCTCATGCTGGATCTGATGTACTCAGTGCCCGGGCAGAAGAAACTGCGCGAGGTGATCGTCACCCGCGAGATCGTCGAAGCCAAGGACAAATCGATTACCCTTATAGAGAAGGCTGGATAGGCCCAAAGCGTAGGCCGATCAGCCGCGGAGGCCCTTCGGTTTCCCGATCACAAGGACCCACATGGAAGTCTACGAAACGCTCCCCATCGTCCCCCTCAGGGACGTGGTCGTCTTCCCCCACATGATGATGCCGTTCGTCATCGGACGCCCCTCGTCAACCCGTGCGTTGGAGCACGCGCTGCTGAAGGACAAGCGGATCTTCCTCGCCGCCCAGCACGATGCGTCGATCGACGACCCGAAGCCGGACGACGTCTACACGATGGGCTGTGTGGCCAACGTTGTGCAGAGTCTCAAGCTGCCTGACGGCAACATCAAGGTGCTCGTCGAGGGCGTGGATCGAGCGCGAGCTGTGGAGTGGAAAGAAGACAAGGGCTTCTACCGAGTCGTGATCAAAGTCCTGGCGAAGCAAAAGGAGGCCGCCGCCGACGTCGAGGCGACGATGAGTCGAGTCGTGACGCTCTTCGAGCAGTACGTCAAGCTGTCGAACAATCTTCACTATGACGCGATGATTGCGGCTGTGCGCGTGGACGATCCCGGCAAGCTCGCCGACACGATCGCCGCACACCTGCTCGTCGGTGTCGACGAAAAACAGAACCTGCTCGAGATCAACTCCCCGCTCGAACGCCTCAACCGCATCGCCGGCATCCTTGAGATCGAGGTCGACAAGCTCCAGGTGGACCGCCGCATCCAGTCTCGCGTCAAGAAGCAGATGGAAAAGGCGCAAAAGGAGTACTACCTCAACGAAAAGATGAAGGCGATCCAGAAGGAGCTCGGGCGCAAAGACGAGAAGGGCAACGAGGTCGACGAGCTGAAGAAGAAGATTCAGCAGGCGAAAATGCCGAAGGACATCGAGGAGAAGGCCGTCCAGGAGCTGAAGCGACTCGAGGCAATGCCACCGATGTCAGCGGAGGCGACCGTCTCGCGCAACTACCTCGACTGGCTTATCGCGGTGCCCTGGCACAGGAAAAGCCGGGAGAACCGGGATCTGAAGCAGGCTGAAACGATATTGCACGAGGACCACTACGGACTCGACAAGATCAAGGATCGCATCCTGGAGTTTCTGGCCGTCCGCTCACTGGTCAAGAAGCCGAAGGCGACCATCCTGACGTTCTCCGGACCTCCTGGCGTCGGAAAAACGTCGCTGGCCAAGTCGATCGCGCGCGCGATGAATCGCAAGTTCGTCCGGTTGTCTCTGGGCGGCGTACGCGATGAAGCCGAAGTGCGTGGGCACCGGCGCACCTACATCGGTGCCTTCCCTGGTCAGATCATCCAGATGATGAAGAAGGCCGGTACGCAGAACCCGGTGTTTCTCTTGGACGAGGTCGACAAGATGTCGATGGATTTCCGCGGTGATCCGTCGGCGGCGTTGTTGGAAGTGCTGGACCCGGAACAGAACGGTTCGTTTCTTGACCACTACCTCGACGTCGAGTACGACCTGTCGCACGTGATGTTCATTTGCACGGCCAATGTGCTCCACACCGTGCCCCAGGCGCTGCGCGACCGCATGGAAGTGCTGCAGCTTGCCGGGTACACGGAGCAGGAGAAGACTGAGATCGCACTGCGCTTCCTTGCGCCAAAGGCCGTTGAGGGCGCGGGGCTCACGAAGAACAATATCGTCATTCATGAGGACGCTATCCAGACGATCATTCAGCGCTATACCCGTGAGGCCGGTGTTCGAAACCTTGAGAGAGAAATCTCGTCCATCTGCCGCAAGATCGCCCGCAAGGTGGTCGACCAAGGCAAGGCGTACAAGGAAGAGATTCACGCTGAAGGCGTCACCACGCATCTTGGCGTGCCACGCTTCCGCCCGAGCATGGCTGAGGAGCAGAATGAGGTGGGTATTGCCACCGGGCTCGCCTGGACCGAAGTCGGGGGCGAGCTACTCGTCACCGAGGCGACGCTGATGGCTGGCAAGGGAAAATTGACACTGACCGGCAAGCTTGGTGACGTCATGCAGGAGTCAGCGCAGGCTGCGTTGAGCTACGTGCGTTCGAAGGCCGCTGAGCTGAGTCTTCCGGAAGACTTCCACTCGAAAATCGACATTCACGTGCACGTCCCCGAAGGAGCGATACCGAAAGACGGGCCCTCGGCAGGCATCACCTTGGCCACCACGCTGGTATCGGCCTTAACGAAGATTCCGACGCGGCGCGACGTGGCCATGACGGGTGAGATCACGCTGAGGGGCAAGGTGCTGCCCATCGGTGGCATTAAGGAAAAGGTGCTCGCGGCCCATCGAGCCGGCGTCACTAATATCATCATGCCGCGGGACAACGAGAAGGATCTCGCGGATATTCCGAAGGCCGTCCTCGATGCGCTTGACATGCACCTGGTGTCGACGATGGACGAGGTCCTGAAGATCGCCCTGGTCAGTCCACTGCCGACGCGAATCCCCGCGGCGCCCGTTGTGGCGGAGGCTGCGGACGCGGGAGATACCCGCACACACTAGTTGCAAGTTTCTGCCGACTTCATCACGAGCGCGGCGAGCGCCGCTGATTTCCCGAGAGACCGATTGGCGGAAATCGCCTTGGTCGGGCGGTCGAATGTGGGCAAGTCGACGCTGATAAACGCCTTGGTGAGGCAAAAAGTGGCACGCACGAGTGCAGCGCCAGGCAAGACTCGTCTGGTCAACTTTTACCGCGTCAAGCGGGGATCGCGGGCAGCATTCTACTTGGTCGATCTCCCGGGTTACGGGTATGCCCGAGGCGGTGATGCTTCGGTCGAGGAGTTCACGCGGCTGACCGACGCGTACTTCGCCAGAACAGAACGCCGGGGGAACCCCCAGAGTCACTCGCTCGGCAGCGCCGGTACTGAGCAGAAGGCCATCGGCGTGCTCCTACTGGTTGACGCGAGGCACCCGGGCCTTGCTTCGGATCTTGATGCCTGGGGTTGGCTACGAACGCAGCCCTGTCCCCGGGGTATCGTCGGGACCAAGGTGGACAAACTGACGCGCGCCGAACGCTCGCGCCACGACCGTGAACTCAAATCGTTGTTTGACGTCCCCGTCTCGCTGGTGTCAGCGCAAACAGGGGAAGGATTGGAAGAACTGTGGAAGCTGATCGCGATACTGCCAAACCAAACGGCGCCGTAGCTCCTGCTACCGCCGCCGAGCCTGCCGCCCCCCCCCCGGCCCAGCGTGCGCCTGCGACAACACCGCCCCCCCAGGCGCCGCCCGCTCAGACGATCTCCCTCTCAGCGATGAAGGAGATGAGCATCTCCGCGCTGACCAAGGTCGCCAAGGAGCTGGATATCGCAGGCGCGACCGGCATGCGTAAGCAAGAGCTGATCTTCGAGATCCTGCGCGTCCGGGCCGAAAAGAGCGGGAATATTTTCTCCGAAGGTGTCTTGGAAACGCTGCCAGACGGCTTTGGCTTTCTGCGTGCGCCCGACTACAACTACCTCCCAGGGCCGGACGACATCTACGTGTCGCCGTCGCAGATCAGAAAATTCGACCTGCACACGGGCGACACGGTCTCAGGTGTTATCCGCCCGCCGAAGGATGGCGAGCGCTACTTTGCCTTGATCAAAGTCGAAGCGATCAACTTCGAGCCGCCGGAGAAGACCAAGGACAAGATTTTCTTCGAGAATCTCACGCCGCTCTATCCACAGCAGAAATTCATCCTTGAGACCGCCAGCGACAACCTTTCTGGTCGTGTAATGGATCTGCTGACGCCGATTGGCAAGGGCCAGCGCGGCCTGATTGTTGCGCCACCTCGCACTGGTAAAACGATGCTCCTGCAAAGCGTGGCCAACAGCATTACCAAGAACCACCCGGAGGTGTATCTGATCGTGCTGCTGATCGACGAACGGCCGGAAGAGGTTACCGACATGCAGCGATCGGTCAACGGCGAGGTCATTTCATCGACCTTCGACGAGCCGGCACAGCGTCACGTACAGGTCGCGGAGATGGTAATCGAGAAGGCCAAGCGACTGGTCGAACACAAAAAGGACGTCGTCATCCTGCTCGACTCGGTGACACGTCTGGCTCGTGCCTACAACACGATCGTCCCGGCGTCCGGAAAAGTGCTGTCGGGCGGCGTCGATAGCAACGCCCTGCAGCGACCGAAGCGCTTCTTCGGCGCCGCCCGCAACATTGAGGAGGGCGGCTCACTAACGATCGTGGCCACCGCGCTCGTTGATACCGGATCGCGCATGGACGAGGTCATCTTCGAGGAGTTCAAGGGCACGGGCAACATGGAGATCCATCTGGATCGCAAGCTGACGGACCGCCGAGTGTTTCCGTCCATCGACATCACCAAGAGCGGCACGAGAAAAGAGGAACTGCTTCTGGCGAAGGAGGAGCTGAATCGGGTCTGGGTGCTTCGAAAGGTACTGACGCCACTGTCCCCAACCGAGGCGATGGAGCTCCTGCTGTCGAAGATGGGCAAGACAAAGACGAACGCGGAGTTTCTCGCCGCCATGGCGGCGGGCAAGAGCTAGTTCAGTACACCTGCGCCTCTCTCCGCCGAGCGCTGGCCATATCTTCCGGCCCAGGCATTCCACCTGATGCGCAGCACGTCCACGAAGGCCGCCGCACCTCGGGACACCGCCACGCGACTCTCGGTGCGGCCATGCCACACGACGCCCACCTCTCGCACCTCGTAGCCGGCACGGCGCGCCAATACGAGCAGCTCCACATCAAAGGCGAATCCGCCGACCGTCAGGCGCCGGAAGAGATCGTCAGCGACCGCAGCACTTACGAGCTTGAATCCGCATTGCGTGTCTGCGATGCCGGGGAGCACAAGGACGCGAACGTATGCATTGAACACGCGTCCGATCAGATACCGCAGCCAATGCTCTCCCTGGCGCCGCGCCCCGGGGGCTTCCCGCGACCCGATGACAAGACCAGGCGGAGACGCGCCGTCGGCCAGACGAAGAAATCGATCGAGATTATCCAGTGGCATGGCCAAATCAGTATCTGCCATGAACCGCCACGCGCCGCGGGCCTCCAACATCCCACGCCGCACAGCAGCGCCCTTGCCACCCCTGGGGCCCATGACCACGCGGATTCGCGGGTCGGCGATCGCGTACGCCTCCACTGCGCGTCCGGTGCCGTCGGTACTCCCATCGTCGACAACAACAATCTCCCACGCGAGCGGCAGTCCCTCCAGGTGAGCGCGCAGTTCGCGGAGACAGCGCCCGATGGCGCCCTCTTCGTTAAACGCCGGAACCACAATCGAGAGGTCAGGGAGAGGGACCGGCACTTGCGATGAGGCTGATGGCGAGTCAGGCACGCGCGAGTCGGACGAGAATGAGGGGGGTCCCGTCAAGCTGGACGAGTATAACGCATGGTATAATTCCTCTTTTATAGGTGTCCTGAAGGAGTTGGCTGTGAAAGAGGGAATCCACCCGACGTATCAAGAGGTCGAGGCGCGCTGTGCCTGCGGCAACACGTTCAAGACGCGGTCGACCAAGTCAGAACTGCACCTAGAGATCTGCTCGGCTTGCCACCCGTTCTTCACCGGCCGCCAGAAACTCATCGACACCGAAGGTCGCGTCGAACGATTCACCAAGAAATACGGCCTGCAGACGTCTGAACAACGCAAGATCGCTGCCAAAGCCGCAAAGGCGGCGAAGCCTCGCGCAGCGAAAGCCCCGAAGGCGACGGCGACCGCCTAGGCTCACGTCCGACCCGCCCTTGCGCCTCCGTCTCTCTGGAGTTCGCTCAGAGAGATAATCACGCCGCACACATGCGACTTGCCACACGTGCATTTTTTCTCCTTGCGAAACTGTTCGGCCGCATCTCGAATCAGTTTCATTGCTGCGCTGCCGCCACACAGAGCATGGCAGATATCAAGGAGGGATTCCGGACCGCGTGGCAACACTTCAATGTCGCTGACTGGCAGATTGCGTCGGGCCTGGACCCTTGGCAGGAAGACCTGGTCAATCGCTTCGTCTAGGCCGGAGACGCCGTATGAGTCGTCGGGTCAGGCAGCGCCCGCGACATCATTGCCCTGGTAGACCGAGGGAGTCATGTCACCGGCATCGAGCCAGCATCAGCGCCTTTCGAGATCGCATGCCGGTCGCTCCGCGAGCGCCAGCTTCCGGCCACGATGGTTGAAGGGTTCTTCGAGGTGTATCGCTATCGGGTACCTTCGCCGTGGTGAAGTTTTCCGATAACTGGTACAGCTATATTCCGGAATCGCGCCGTCGCATCGACGTATTGCGCGAAGCGGCGAAACACCTCCGCGGCGGCGTTCACATCCTCCTGAGCTACAGTACGGCGCCTCGACCTCACCGCCTCGCGACGCGGCTCGCGCGAGCCGCAGGAACCCTCAGCCGGTCGGATTGGCGCGCACAGCCTGGGGACTTCATACGCCGGGAAGATTCCTTCTACTACTATCATCACGCGTTCCGGTCTGAAGAGATCGCGGCAGAGGTGGCAGGTGCCGGACTCCGGGTCGTGTATCGTCGCGAGCCTCCGAATGTTCCAGTGATGGTATTGACCGCGTACTGAGCCCGGATCAGCAGTGCCGGGTAATATATTCCCAGCCGCGCGTCGCAGCTAGAGCACTTTTCACATAACCGCTGTACTCACTGGGCGAGTCCTGTGCTTCTGCACACACCGCTTCAACGAGTCGCTCCAGCCGAGTGCCGGAACCATCTTCGACGTTGCGGCTATTCGAACGCCACACGATCATGAAAAGCGCTTTGGTTGTTTCAGGAGGTATTCGGATCCACCTAGAACGGCGGCACTGGCGGCGACGATAAAACGCCGAGCTTACGATCCAGGCGCGCAAGGCGATGATGCACGGCCCGCACACGCGTCGTGCTTGTATCTAGCGTGAGCGCCTGCATGGCGAAACGCCGCGCCGCACCGAGGTCCCTCAGGCGGTGCTCATGGTGCACGGCCAGCGCCTCGGAGGCCTGCCTGGCGATCGGTGCCGGGCAGTGGCGCAGCGCAAGTATGCGCCGCCAGGCGTCGGCAGCCTCTTCATACCGCCGCTCCCGCCGGCACAGGGTTCCGTATCCGCGCAACGCTTCGGCACAGGTGCAGGGATCGACGTCGGCGTACGGGGCGACCGTCGCATCCGCACCTGCCGCGCGCGCGTAACACGCGCGTGCGTCGGCGGCCATGCCGGCGCGCTCGAAGAGCTGCCCCAGCCCATGCGCCTCCCGCGCTGTGCGCGCACCAGCCGCGCCCTCTTGTAGACGCTTCGCGGCTGTCGCGGTCAGCATCGCGAGCGCCAGTAAGTCCAGGCGATTGTGCTCCAGGACACGTTCAAGCGGTCGCGTGTCGCCAGTCCGAACGTAGTCAAAATAGCGCCCCGGGATCTCGAAGCCGGGTACATCGCCCACCCGCACGTGGCCCAGCACCGTCTCTTCGACGTGCGTGAGACGGCACGGCACCGCGGCTGGTCGTGGGCCAGCCCCCATCGAGGACTGGGTTGCAGATGAAGATCGCCACAGCCTGCGCGCAGGATGCAGTATGTCGAGATGCGGCAGACCGCTGTAGAACGCCGACAATCGGTGAAACAAGAAGCGGGTGTCAATCAGTGGCAGGTCAAAGCTCTTGCCGTTGTATGTCACCAGCGCGCCGAAGGCGCCCATCGTGTTGGCAAGGTCTTCGAGCAACCCACGCTCCGCCGCGTAGCTGCTGAGGAAAAACTGCCGGACCCGAAACGTAGCCCCCTCAAACCACCCGCACCCTACGAGAAACGCGTACGTGCCAGCGCCACCTCCCAACCCTGTGGTCTCCAGATCAAAAAACAGGAGGGGACCGCGTAAGGCGTCTGGGCCCCGGTCGCCCGACATCAGCAGATCCGCCCGTGGCCAGAGCCCATCGGCGACGGGCAGGCAATCAGACACCGTCACGCGCCCGAGACGATGCCCGGCGGAATACTGCCGATCGATCACCAGATAGCGAGGTCGGCTCGCCTGGCGGCCCGACACACCAGCGCTGGCTGAAGGCTCCGCTGACGCGGAACGTCCTGCCTCGCGCCACTCGCCGCCGAGAACCTCGGCGGCGCGATCTGCTTGCGCCCGGTTCACCAACGCGTCCGTGCCACCGGCGACACTCGTGCCACCAAAGCGGGTGTCCAGAGCGGCGGAACCACCTGGCCGCACGACAGCGCGAAGCCGATCCGCGAGATTCATGCCACACCCAACTGGGTCGCCGACAGTGCCGCGATCTGATCGAGAATACGCAGGGCAGCAACCTTGGCCAGCGGACCGGTATTCCCGACCGGACCTACGCAGGTTGGGCACCCCCGCTCGCACTCACAGCCGGCAATCAGCTCTCGCGTGCGCGCCAGTAGCTCGACGTGCATCCGGAACAACGGTTCACTGAAGCCGATCCCCCCGGGGTAGTTGTCGTAAACGAACACGCGCGGCTCGTCAGAAAGCGGTATCGATCCAGAGGCACTTTCCAGATCCTGTCCATCACGCCGACGCACTCCGACACCTCGACTCAGGTCAGTGTCCTCTGCATGCTGTCCCCCGCCAAGAGAGATACCAATGTCCTGGCGATCACACATCAGCAGCAACTGGGCCACCTGCCGCATCGCAAACGACAGTCCGACGACGCCATCGCGTCGATCGTCGGGCGCATAGGGCAGTGCGGCCATCACCGTCCCAGGCACTGTCAGCCAGTACGCCGTGGTATGCATCTCTTGCTCGGGCAGGTCCAGTTCTCCCGAACCAACATTCTCGTTGGTGTAGAACTTGATTTTTTTGAAGCCAGCTACGCGTGACGAGACGTGTACCTCTCCATGCGCCCTTGTCTCCGCGACGTCCTCGGCGGCACGGTCAGGTTCACCGGCCCCCGGGACCAGGGATGTATCCACCGAGCCCGACCCAACGTCGAATGTGTCAAGTACCGTGACTTTCGTATGCGTAATCGCGTCCGTGTAGTAGTCGCAATTGATCCTCCGGACAAACGCCTTCCGCCCCTCGAAATCAAGTCGCTCGACCTGGTAGAGCGTGCCCTCGACAAGATAGATAGCCTTTCCGTGCAACGTCGCTGGCCCGCTCGTAAAGCTGGTTTCACCGATGACGTCTGCACGACGTGTCATATCCACGACCACAAAATTATCCGAAGACACGGACCGAAGACTGACCGCATCGGCGGGGTACGACTCGCTCGTCCACTGCCACTGCCCCACCTCATCCGTCCCCAGGGCAGCGCTGGAGCCTGCCGTGCGGTAGACCAGACCACTCTCGGCCAGAACCTGCAGCACTTCCTGCACGTCCTTGCCGCCGAACTCCTCGGAGGTACCGAAGGGCAGCTCGAACGCCGCGCACTTAACGTGATCGACCAGGATGTGTAAATTGTCGGCATCGATCAGCGCACGCTCTGGCGACGCGTCGAAAAAACATGCTGGATGCCTGACAATAAACTGATCGATCGGAGCACTGCTCGCCACGAGTACCGCCGCCGACCGGCCACTGCGCCGTCCCGCGCGTCCGGCACGCTGCCATGTAGCGGCAATCGTGCCTGGACACCCCGCCATGACACATACGTCGAGCGCACCGATGTCAATTCCGAATTCCAGCGCACTGGTTGAGACCACGGCTCGCACGCTGCCTTCACGCAGGCCCTGTTCGATTTCTCGGCGGCGCTTCGGCAAATAGCCCCCTCGGTAGCCGCGAATCTGTTCGCGCGTGCCTGGAGGACCCTCGAAATCGTCCTTGAGATAGGTGGTCAGGATTTCAGTGGACAGCCGACTCTGGGCAAACACGATCAGCTGCAGTCCCCGCTTGAGGAACTCACCAGTGATGCGCCGAGTCTCGCTCAGATACGAGCGTCGAATGCCAAGTTGCTGATTGACCACAGGGGGGTTCACGAAGAGAAAGACCTTCTCACCCCGCGGTGCGCCGTTCTCTGACACGAGCTCGAACGGCTCCTCCACCAGCGACTCGGCAAGCTCGCGCGGATTGGCGATCGTCGCCGAGGAGCAGATTAATGTGGGATTCGAGCCGTAGTGGCGACAGATCCGTCGCAGCCGCCGAAGCACATTCGTCAGATGGCTACCAAAGACCCCGCGATAGGCATGCAATTCGTCAATGACGACGTACCGCAGATTCTCAAAGAGCTTCGCCCATCGAGGATGGTGGGGCAGGATCCCTGAATGAATCATATCTGGATTACTGAGCACAATGTGCGCCCGGCCTCGAATCGCGCGCCTGGCATCCTGCGGTGTATCGCCGTCGTAGGTGAACACGCCGATCGGTGACCCATCTTCTGACAGCGCGTGCGCGAGTACGTGTAGTTCGGCTAGCTGGTCCTGCGCGAGCGCCTTGGTGGGAAACAAGTACAGCGCGCGCGCAGAGGGGTCTCGCAAAATTGTGCTCAGCACCGGCGCGTTGTAGCAGAGTGTCTTTCCAGACGCTGTGGGTGTCGTGACCACGACGTTCCTGCGCGCCAGC
>Ga0209403_10005792_pt1 | contig 12785 bp, 10 predicted proteins | sample ArcticOcean_MG_C_8_FD_187440 | JGI IMG/M metagenome (GOLD analysis project Ga0209403, IMG submission 187440) | Marine microbial communities from western Arctic Ocean - ArcticOcean_MG_CB11_86 (SPAdes) (version 2) | ecosystem: Environmental > Aquatic > Marine > Oceanic | place: Arctic Ocean... | reverse complement strand
AAATAAAGCTTGAAATCGCTGGTGCTGGAGTTAGATCTACCAATGGCTGAACCATATTATTGATATCAAATTCAATACCAAGCAACTTAGCAAAATTAAGAGGTTTTCCAGTATAATCCACGCCCTTTGATATCAGTGGCCAACCATAATTAAGTCCAGGTTGAATGAGATTTATCTCATCGCCACCACGAGGCCCCATCTCAGAACTCCACAATTCATTTGTTTCATTATTAAATTCAAGCCCTTGTGGGTTGCGATGGCCATATGACCAAATAGCCTTAATAGCATTAGAATCCTTTAAAAATGGATTATCTAAAGGTATACGACCATCGTCATGCACTCGCATGATCTTGCCATAAGGTAGACTTAAATCTTGTACTCCAATATGCTCCATTGGTCCCTTCATACCTATACTGAAATAGACGAATCCATCATTATCAAAAGCTATTCGACCACCTGCTGCAATTTCTGGCATAGAAGTATATGTTTCCTTATCAGCTTCCCAAATCACTTCCTCATCAACCCAAGCTCCTCCCTTAATTCGGCCTCGGACAAGCTTGTTCATTGACACAGGTTGATCTTCATTTAGACTCATCTCGTTACAATCGCTGCAACGGTCACCAAAATGAAGATAAATCCATGAATTTTTCAAATAATCTGGATGAAGAGCAACATCCATCATCCACCCTAAACCCATCGGCTGTCCTACGAATTGAAAAGAATCATCATAAGCTCTGGGTGTTCCAGCAATGAGTTCAGAGCGATCACCATCTTGACTGACTATACTTAACCCAAGCCTTTTTTCCGTTAAAAGTATTGTCCCATCCGGCAAAGGAGCAATACCAAAGGGTAAGGCATCTAAATCACTAATCACCGTTTCAACAGTAAAATCATGTTCTTTGGTTCTAATAATTCCTTGTGGCACAACCACTGATGCATCATAGCGAAAGTCATCCAGATTGGTACCTTGACGTTGCTCAGCAATATACATTGCTATAGCAAAAATCTTATTTTCATTTAAAACAGATGACCAAGCAGGCATTCCTCTATCAGGAAAGCCTTGTGAGATATTCTTAGCAATCTCTATAATTTCACTTCCATGCTGAAGCTCTATACCAACGAGTGGAGTGCCCTGTGCCGCGCCACGTAGAGTCTCACCATGACAAACTGAACATTCCTTTTTGTAGATCTTAGCTACAAAATCTTTTTGTATAGGAATATTAAGATCTCTAAGATTTACGGCCTCAGCTTCAGAATAAACTGCTAGTAAAAAAGCAGAGATTATAAAATATTTATGAAATTTCATTTTTCATATCATTAGATTTTCTATTAAATAATTAATTTAAACTTAAACTCAAAATACAGAGATTACAACTGCAATCGATACACTGTGATTAGTTCTTATTTATTTTCAAAATCTTAGTTACTCCTGTATATGAATTTTATTGTGGTTTATACTTTCTTTTTTAGGAAAAAACTCTAAATGAATAGATCTAATAGTATTAATTTAAACGAAGTAGAAGATTTTCTTCATTCTTGGAAGAAAGGAATAATTGATATTGGAACACTTTTTCATGAAAACAATGATTATAAAGCAGCTGCCAGAAGTTTTATTGAAAAACATTATGCTTTTGATATAGGAGATGTTTTATTCAAACCAACCTTCACAAATGAGGTTGTATTTAGAAATAATCCTGAAGATGCTTTGTCTTATTTTATTTCTGGTGATATCTCAGAAGATTCTGGTTTTGCAATAAAACCATGGGAAGATATCAAATTATTAGGAGTTAATTATATACTCGAAGATAATCTTTCTGCTGTAATGGGAATACTTAATTTAAAGCCCCTCAATTCTGAAAACAAAACTAAAATTGCTTTCACTTTTATCTTAGTAAAAGACAATGATGACCTTAAGATTAAGGTTCATCACTCCTCTGAAATAAAATAATAAAAATTCGATTATTGTCATTCTTGAGGAGCTGTTTCTCATGAACCTCTTATAAAAAAGATCCATGAGAACAATTGCCATGACATTAGATCTTAAAACTGAAAATTGAACCTAATTCCATAATTTCTTCCTGCCAAGGGAACTTCATTCTTGACAAAAGAGGTGTGGTTTCTGGCAACCTCATCGAGGAGGTTATTAGCAAATAATGACAAGCTCAAATTGCTTTGATTACTTAGATTAAATGTTTGCTTAACTAAAACATCTAGCATTTGATAACCATCAGTTTTTGTTTCACCTGCTCCAATGTCACTTTGCTCTTTTACATCTTTTAAGTTGAGTCTAAAATCAAGATCATTTATAGAATATGACATTGAATAGATGTTTCTTGATGGAACCATTCTAGGAATATTGCCTCCATTTTTAAACTCTCCTGAAACAGAGTCTCTTGCAAAAGATAATACTAGGTTCCCTCTTTCCAATTCAATAACTTTACCAACTTCAAATTCATATCCATCAAGTTGAACATTATTTTGTAAGTAATTTGCAAGAATTAGGTCTTCATGATTACCATGTTCTTCCTCTTCATGTTCTTCTTCTGTTTCATCTAATAAATAAATATAGTTATCAACATTATTTCTAAAAAAGGTAAAAAGACTATAGAATCCATCATTTTCATAATTGAAAGTTAAGTCAATATTATTTGAGGTCTCAGACTTTAAATCAGTATTACCAACTTCAAATCTGCTCGTAGCAAGATGTGGACCATTCATAAATAGCTCTACCGCTGAAGGAGCTCTTTCAACTCTAGATAAACCAAAACTTACACCCCAATATTTATTAATCTCTCTTCCTAAACTCAATGCAAAACTCGTATTTTTAATACTTCTATTGAAATACTCAATTTCATCTTTATGCTCCTCTTCTTCGTGTTCTTCATGACTGAGTGATCCATTTCTTTTTATTTGGTCATGCCTAATACCAAAATCTATATGAAATAAATCCAGTTCTTTACTCAGATAATAACCAATAGATCTTTCTTTATTATTTGAAGGGTTCATATATGCTTCAGTACCAATTATAGAAATATCTTCTTCAATAAAATTAAGAACCATTTTTTGAGAAAAGGAGTTGTTTGTTAGGTCAAAAATTGCACCATATTCTCTTGCATCATTTTTGAATAATGTTGGGCCTTCTTCGTGATGCTCATCATGACCTTCCTCTGAATGATCCTCTTCTTCATGTTGTTCAGTCAATGAGTAGTCGCTATCTCTAAAAAAATAATCTACTTTTTGTAGCAATGAATTATTAAAAACATACGAGCCTTCTATATTAAAAGCATCTGACTCAGTGGTTGAAAAAATTCTTTCATTTTCATGTTCCTCTTCCTCATGCTCCTCGCCTTCATGCTCTTCATGAACCTCTCCATGAAAAGGTATTCCATAAAGACTTTCAATATTATTTACAGAAAGACCAAAATATCCCCAATCTCCTATTTTAGACAATCCAAATCTCTTTGAAGTTGACTCATAATCAGAATTAGGTAAATATCCTAAGTCATCATCATGTTCTTCTTCCTCGTCATGATCATCTTCTCCATGCTTATCCTCTGTATGAAGAATAGCACCATGAGGAATATCAAAGTTACCAAATTGAGAATCCTTATAAGCAAGACTAAGATTGAAACCAGCAATATTATTTTGATAAGAGAAATCATGGGTATCTCCATCATTAACTGACTGAGTTTCCAAACCTATTCTTAACTCAGGTACTATAAAATCTTTTCTAGTTATTGTGTTGTCAACCACATTGATTATCCCGCCAATAGATCCATTAGAATAGAGCAATGAAGATGGACCTCTTACCACTTCAATTTGTTGAATATTATTCAAATCAATATCATTGATGTGATCTGCTCCAAGACCTGAAACATCTCGAACAACCATTCCATTATTAAGAATTTTTACACGATTACCAGACATCCCTCTAATAATAGGTTGCCCAACACCTGAACCATAGTCTGTGGAAGAAACTCCTACTAAGTTATCTATCAACTCTCCTAAACTTTGAGTTGGCATACTAGAGACATCATCTCCACTTAAAACATGAAGCGGGTTTTCTATCTCAGTCAATGTTTGATCTATATAAGATGAAGTTACTATTATTTCTTCTATTTCATCTGCGATTATATTATTTATTACTAATGCACTCATAATCATAAGTGCAACATGATAGTTTTTCATAAAACCTCCTGTTGAGAATTAAAATTTAAAAATCTAAAAGAATTTAAATTTTAGGAGGTGCTCTTGAGTAGAAGTTATTGAATTTATATGAAATAAAATCTTCATTTATTACAACTATTAAAATAGCTGACAAAGAGATTTTTGCTATACCAACCTTGAATTGGATCGGTTTGGATACTTTATTCTTACAGAATTGACATTCTATTTTAGAATCTTCGCTTTCAAAATATTCATGTTGTAACGGATCTAAAGATACAGAAGTTACAAAAAGCAATCCTGCTAAAAGAATAAAATATTTTTTACTAAGTAATTTCATATAATTTTTCAAATGATATTCTAATACAAATAAAGAAAACTTCCATAGGATTTAGAAGTTAATATCTTTTCAAGATTATTGATAAATAGTTGGAAGCAAATTACCTAAATATTCCATTTCTTCCTGTGCATGTTGTAGCAAATCATCAGCATCACCCTCATTTAGTAATAACAGACGGACTAAAAAAGTATTACCAATAAAACCTATCAGTGAAGGAATGATCTCATTTTCTTTTCTCTTAGCAATATGTCCCAACCAAAATCGGGATCTCATTTCAGCCCCATCTTCTGTATCTCTTACAATATGGCACATTTTTGCTTGATTTATTTCTTCATCAATTAGACCTACTCTTGCACAAATGACGAATATATTCTCATTATTAGGATCATAACCAAATAATTCAGTGGGGCTTACAAACTGAATTCTTAACTTCAATAGATCATCCCCAATATATTCATGAACTAAATGACTGGCACCAATGATTCTGCCCTTTTCTTTGTTTTCCCAATCCATCCAGACATGGTCTTTTGGATGCCATTTTTTATACTGTTTTGTAGTTTGAAGATAGTCAGAAAACCACCATTTGACCATTTCTGCCTTTACATCTGGCATGAAAGTTCTCACTGCTACTAAAAAAGTACCATCTGGAAGTCTTCTAACTTCATTACTATAAACTCCAACTTCTTCGATAAGTGCTTTTTGGGCATCAATGCTAATTGTTAAAGGCTGAAAACCAAATTTAGCTATTACAATCAGAATGATTAGAACTAAGATAAGAAAAATTTTTTTCATCTTTTTATGAATCATTAATTGAATCTTTTATGTTATTCAACTGTCAGTAAGAAGCGTCCATCCGTTTCTGAACTGAGAATATTTGGTTTAAGAAATGCCCATGCAGATGCTGCATCACGAGTGTATGCATCCATGAATGCTAAGGATGCAGCATTAAAGATTTCAAGCCCATCATAATCAGGAACCATATCTACTTCACGATGAATCAATCCACCAAAATAGTGGTCACCGTCTTCGATCAATAGCAGGTATTTATCTCCTGTTAACTTTTCAGGAAGACTTAAAATCTCATTCTGATATTCTGCTGCTCGTCGACCATCACCCATTAAACCGTAATCCTTTGGTCCCGTTGATAGAAAAGTTGGTGTCATGCCACCCTTCCAAGTATTCTCCGGCATCATAGCCATTTTACCTGGATCGCTTAACATAACTGCCGCCATGAAACGATCTTCACTACTCTCTGTTATATCATTATTCATTGGATTTCTTATTCTCTGCCCAGTATTAACCAATACCACTTGAGTGCCAATCGAATGTCCAGCTGCAATAACCATATCTTGATTCAACTTACCCTTTAAACCGGGATTCTGTCGCTCTATAGCATCTAGATTATCGAGGACAAAAGACATGTCTGAAATTCGGGTATCAATAATACGAATCATGTCTTCAGTCTTACTCGGGACAATACCATAGTTGGCATCTAGATGATTTGGCAGAATGACTACGTAACCATGTTCTGCCCAGAATTCAACTACCAGGTTATATTTTTCACTTGAGGAAAATGTACCATGAGAAAAAATAATGATGGGAAACGGTCCACCCTGATCTGGATAGACAATCCGTAAAGACATTTCTCTATTTTGGAATGGGATTGGCAATGTCGCTATTCCATCCCTGTTAATCGTCAAAGGCCCAACTACACCATCATAAGAAATCTTAGAACTTACATCAGCACAACCAATGAAACTAATCAATATTGCTGATATGAGGATCAGTTTTTTCATTTTCTTTTTTTGTTTAATATGACGATTTTATTGTTTAAAATTCTTATCCTCAATTAATCGGTATTTGGCATAATAAGAACCTTGCCATTTCTACCCGATTGTTTAGCACGAGAGACTGCTTGCTTGATTTGATCAATGGTAAAACGAGAGTCAACATTGGCTTTTAGAGTCCCATTCAAAATCAAGGGAATAATTTGACCAAAAGCAGCCTGTATATCTTCCATGTTAGCTGCCTCATACCATTTAGAAAGCCAAAAGCTGCGTAAACGAATATCATTGACTATAGTCATACCCGTGTTGAGGGTTGCATCTTTTCCTGAAAGAACACCATAAGCAACCATAGTTCCACCATAACCAAGGCTATTTGCAAGTCGTGTATAGGTATCACCACCAACGGCATCGAGTGCTAACATAACAGGAGCGTTGTCAGTTGCTCTGGAGATTTGTGAAACAAGATCTGGCCCATCGATGAGCACTACATCTCCACCTTTTGCTATCAAGTCTTCAGCCAAACCTTCACGACGAACAACATTGATAGTTTTTATGCCACGTTGTTTTGCAAGTTGAATAATATACCCGCCGACAGCTGAATTCGAAGCACTCTGTACAAGCCATTGACCCTTTTCCAATTCGATAAAAGAGGTCAACATGATTAATGCTGTCATAGGATTGACTACGGTCATTGACAGTTGCTCAATCATATTAGAATCAAGAGGTCCAAGATTAGGCAAAGGAAGAAATCCAGATGCAGGAGCTACTATTTCATTCCGCCAGGTTCCAGTTTCTCCACCAATAAGAAGCACTAATTGACCTACTATTAAATGTTTTATTTCTGGAGATACTTCTAGCACCCTGCCTATCCCTTCCTTGCCTGGTTTATAGGGTAATACTGGATCTATACCATAGTTACCCTCTATCTGTAATAAATCTGATGGATTAATGGGCACAGCCAATACTCTTACTCTAACTTCACCACTCCTTAATGATTGTGATTTATCTTCCTTTACTTCAAGAACATCTGAAGGGTTACCAAGTTGACTAAATTCTATATATTTTAGCTCTCCAGCAACTGAGTTATTAACCAGAATACATAGAGGAATGAAAATTAAAAAAAGTGAAAAGGTTTTAATATTAGAAAAATATTTCATAGTGTGAATCCTTAATTTTTATATAGTTGCTTCGACTTTAATTGGTGAGCCATCAAAAAAGCGTTCCAGTCGAAATGGCAGCAAATCAATTGTAGGCTTATTCTGAATCATTTCACTTATTACTTTTCCTGCACCAGGCCCAATTCCAAATCCATGTCCACTAAATCCTGTGGCAAGATAAAAACCTGGTATTTTTTGCATAGGTGAGATAACAGGAACAACATCTGGGGTTGTTTCAACCATTCCTGCCCAAGACTCAATGATCTTTGCATCTTTTAACTCTGGATACACATTTGAAATTTCACTCGATATTGTTGCTATAACGTTTTCGTTTGGTTTTGGATTTAACACCCTATTTTCTTCAAAAGGGGATTCTTTATCTAGGTCCCATGTTTTTGGTGCGGTCAATTCATCAATGAATTCCTTGCCTATAGATAATCTCAATACATTAAACTCTTTAATTAAAGCTTGAATATATTTAGGAGCAAAGTACAAAGTAGAAGGTGTTATTGGATGATCTAAAATTGAACCATGTGCAACTGTATAGCCACCATCAAGGCGCTTTCTTATACTGACTTTTTTATCAAAAATATTTCCATTGATTTTTGTTTCAATAGGATTGGTCCTAGCAACTGTTCCTCTTACTTTTAATTGTGGAACTTTAATACCTAAGGATCTGCAAAAATATGATGACCATGCACCCGCTGCACACAGAGCAGTTGAGGTATTGATAGAGCCTTTTTCTGTAATGACTTTTGAAAGCATTCCTCCTGTTGTTTCTAATCCTCTGACTGAACAGCCTGTAATTATTATGGCTCCATGTTTTTTAGCTGCCTGAGCAATTGCCAGTGTCGCTTTCTGGGGCTCAGCTCTTCCATCTGTTCGTGTGATAATGCCACCACGCCAATTGTTTGATGCTAAGCCAACTTCATTCCCAAGCTCTTTACTATTTAAAAGGTCTGTTTTTATGCAGTATTTTTTTGCTAATTCAAGCCAAGGTTCATAGCTATCTAATTCTTTTTCATCATATGCGGTGTATATGCAACTGCCTTCTTCATAACCCGTTTCTAATCCTGTCTCAGAAGTAAAGCTTCTCCATATTTGTTGACTTTGCAACATCATAGGAATCTCTCTTTCATCCCTACCTTGAATACGAATAAAGCCCCAATTTCTTCCTGATTGTTCCCCTGAAATATAACCTTTCTCACACAAGCAAACTTTTATGCCTGCTTTTGCAAGAAAATAAGCAGTAGATACACCAACTATTCCACCACCTATTATTACAACATCTGCATTCTTAGGAAGATTAATTCTAGATTCATAGTCACCACTCCAAGTAGAGCTCACATTATTTATATCAATACTCTTCATTTGTCATTTAATTCCTATTCACATCAATTCCAAAGCTCTCTCAACTCTAGGTTAACCTACCGCTGCATATGCATAGAGATAGTTTCTTTATTTTTTATATAGATTTATCTATTCCTAGATCAATTAGATTACACTGAGTTCAATGGTTAGTAAATTTGACAAAGAACTTGGTCTGGATAGAGCTATCACCCGTCGTGATTTTGGTTATGGAACATCTCTACTTCTTAGCACTGCGGTTGTTGGATGTGGAAAAAGTACTGATAAACAAATCCACTCAAATAGTGATTATTCCTTCGATGTTAGTACTAATTGGTATGGCCCTGGAGGCATTGGAGATTATGCTAAGTCTCATGGCAACACACCTGAACTAATTAAAACCGCACATGAAGTAAGATCGGGACGATTCAATAAAGAAAATGCATATGCAGTTGATTCTGGAGAGGAATATGATCTTGTGGTTGTTGGAGGTGGGTTTTCTGGTTTATCTGCAGCTTATCACTTCAATCGTTTAAATCCTGCAGGTCGTGTCCTTATTCTTGATAACCACCCACTTTTTGGTGGTGAAGCGAAACGTAATGATTTCAATGTTAATGGCATTCATATTTCAGGGCCACAGGGATCCAATGATTTTGGTATTCCATCTGCTACTGGTGGTCCCGATGATTATTTTTCTGCATTGAATCTGCCAAGAGAATTTAACTACGTGGAACCAGGAGGATCCGCAGCTGGCATGCGTATTCCGATAGATAATTATGATTACATGACCTGGCAAGAGAAGCACTATGATGTAGGCCATTTTTTTAATGGCGCAGTAAATCCCTGGATCAAAGATGTGTGGGGGACTGGATTGAATTTGACTCCATGGAGTACTGAGGTAAAAGATGCTTTTTCTCGTGTTCGTTCAACTGAGATAGAAGATCAGAGCGGACGAAATACAGATCGATGGCTAGACTCTATTACTCTAAAGTCTTATTACGAAGAAGAATTGGGATTACCGTCTCAGGTTACATCTTTTTATGATCCAATTATGGCTAGCATCATTGGTCTTGGCTGTGATGGTATCAGTGCATATTGGGGTAAGTATTTTGATATGCCTGGTTTCAAGAAGCCTGAACTATATAATGAAAATTTATTGCAGAGTTTTCCAGGTGGTAATACTGGCATTGCCAGACACTTTGTTAAGAAACTTATTCCAGATGCAATCGATGGAACATCGTTTGAGAAAGTATTGTTTGGCAGAATCGCTTTCGATCAATTAGATCGCGAGGATAAGCCTGTTCGCATACGACTTAAATCAACAGCGGTAAATATTGAGCATGCGAGCCAAGTTAATGGAAATGAGCGAGTTCAGATTACCTATGCTAAGAATGGAGAGCTAAATCAGTTGAAGGCCAAAGCAGTCGTAATGGCGACTGGTGGCTGGGTTAATCGTCATGTACTTAAAGACTTACCTAGTGAATATCATGGAGCTTATGGCAAGTTTGGACATTCACCAGTCCTCGTAGCCAATGTTGCTCTAACAAATTGGCGCTTTTTAGAGCGCCTTGGTATTTCAGCTGCAATTTGGCCTGAAGGATTTGGCTTTACTTGCAACATACGCCGACCAATGATTGTTGAAGGTAAATCTCAACCGTTGCATCCAGATAAGCCAATCGTATTAACCTTTTATACGCCTATTTTTAAGCCTGGTCTTGAAAGAAAAGAGCAAGGTGCTGTTGGCCGAGCAGAGTTACTGAGTACATCATTTTCTGATTATGAACGACAAATCCGTGAACAAATGACGACAATGTTTTCTGCTGGAGGCTTTAATCCGGCGGAAGATATCGCTGGAATTATTTTAAATCGCTGGGGCCATGCTTATGTTAATCCAGATCTGGGCTTTATGTTCGGTAAGGATGGCAATATGGCACCACCTGATGTAATACGTAAGCCTTATGGGCGTATTGCGATCGGTCACTCTGAGTTGAGAGGTCACCAATATTGGTCGGGTGCTGCTGGTGAAGGTCGCCGTGCTGTCGAAGCACTCTTGGACCTGCATTTTTAGAAAAAACCCTTAATACTCGTTGTCCGAAAGGACGTTTCAATCCCTTTTCCGGGCACCAATTGAAGTCGTGAAACCCAATATTTATATAAATTTCAGAGATTCCCTGCATTCCCACACAATAAATAGATTACGTCTTTTGATCACCCAAGTTATAGGCAGGCTGCGTTGCCGAGTAAGCCCAATAGATAAAAATAAATTGTAATGGTAAACGAACATAAAGCAGAGAAACAGAGAGATCAGGAAAAGCCTCAGGTGTAATTGCCATATAAATATTTGCAGGATAAACGGCAACTAGCAGAGCAACTAATCCCCAACCAGCTATTTTGCGAAGGCGAGGAATCAAAACACAGACACCTCCTAGTATTTCAAAAAAGCCACTGATATAAACAGCCTCGGGATGCAATGGAAAAGCCGGAGGCATAATGGATAAATAAAAGTCTGGATTAATAAAATGGTCTACTCCAAAGTTGATAAAAAAAGCAGCCAATCCAAATAGAACTAATTTTCTCCAGAAACCAACTGGTAGTTGGAGTGTTGAAAAAATATTAGATATAAAAGTGGTTAAGCTTCTCATTACCACTCAATAGTTATCAGATAACCTTGTGCCATCTCTTCACTAATGGTCCACAGGCGCTCTGCCATTGGTTTATCAAATATATAATTATCACCACCAACGGTAACCGCATTACAATCCTCAAAATAGGCACCACTGACTCCCTTGAGAGAGGGATTGGTGGCCACATAAACTTGAGTGGCAGCACCCTCTTGGGGTGTCTTCGCAATAAGGTCGCCAAACCAATCAAACGCTTTACGCATAATTATAGGGGCGGTGCGGGCAATATTGGTTTTGACCAAACCCGGATGAATAACATTTGAAGTAATACTGGAACCTTCCAATCGTGTAGCCAGTTCAAGTGAAAATAAGGCATTGGCTAACTTGGATCGACCATAAGCTTCCTGGGCATCAAATACACCTTCACCTCTAAGGTTATCAAAGTCTATACCCACCGCAGGAGCCTGAATATAGGCAGACATACTGCCAACATTAACAATGCGACTTTCCTGAGCCTTTTTCAACAAGGGCATTAATCTATTTACCAATACAAAGTGGCCTAAATGATTCACAGCAAATGTCTTCTCGATACCGTTCACTAATTCCAACTCGCCAAAGGTATTAATGCCTGCATTACATACCAGGATATCAATAGGGAGACCTAATCCGGCAACTGTGTCTGCGCATTCCACAACAGATTGTAAACTGGACAACTCCAGCGCTATGGGTGTGGTAGTGCCTGGCACTCCGGCACAGGCTTTACTGGCTTTCTCAAGGGTTCTACCGGTACCAATAACATGTGCACCTCGCAACGCTAACACCCTCATAGTCTCGAGCCCTAAGCCAGAATTACAGCCAGTAACTAAGGCTGTTTTTCCTGTTAAATCCAATCCCAATGTCACCTCCTCAGCTGTCGATGTCGCACCAAAACGTCCTACTGGGTAGTTATTATCAATGCTCACAATAGGTTGATCTCTATCACAACCCGCCAACACTGGAATTGCAACCGCCGTTGTCCCATATAAGAACTGTCGTCTATTCATTTTTTTAACCTCTCATTGCAATTTTATCATTAAAAGACTTCACACACTTCGCCTCTTAACATCTCTTTGAACAACTTTAACTGACTTTGATCCAAACTCTGACTTGTCCACCAAGAAGCATGCTTATCCATACTACGCTTTTTGTCGATAACTAGCCCCCACATTGGTGCTATTTGATTTGGGATCATTGAGTAACGAATATCTGTAACAAGATTATTCTCTTTGTCATAACCCAAATAATCTTGTGAAAACCACCGAAATCTCTCAATATCCCTTGCTTGTTGACTATCTTTGTCAACACTAGGGATATGATAGTTAAAGTCAAA
>Ga0209403_10005790_pt1 | contig 12787 bp, 13 predicted proteins | sample ArcticOcean_MG_C_8_FD_187440 | JGI IMG/M metagenome (GOLD analysis project Ga0209403, IMG submission 187440) | Marine microbial communities from western Arctic Ocean - ArcticOcean_MG_CB11_86 (SPAdes) (version 2) | ecosystem: Environmental > Aquatic > Marine > Oceanic | place: Arctic Ocean... | reverse complement strand
ATCTCGGGCCAGCGGTGGGGCGGTGCGAATTCAGCCGCCGCATTTCTCCAGCACTTCGCCGAGGGGACTCCCTGGGTTCACCTCGACATCGCCGGGCCCTCACACACCGGAAAGAGCGAGCCCTATCGCCCCGTGGGCGGAACTGGGGTGGGTGTCCGCATCCTGGCCGGGCTGGCCATGGGCTGGAAACGCCTTCCCAAACAAAAAGGCAAGGCCTACGGCACGAAGTAGCTCAGACGAGGACGCCTATTAAATAAGTGGGTCGCTTTTCCTCTCCACGAGGGGTTGGATAAGCGGCCCGTTTTTTTGCGGGTGAGGGCGCTCCCAGAGGGGCGCCCTCACCCGCAATTATGAGCGTTAGCGAAGAATCGGCATTTGAATTCAATAACAGCAGACCCTTCGCTTGCGCTCAGGGTGACAAACTTAAAACACTAACCTGCTTTTCAGCCTTCAGCGTTTATTCCGATTCCCGCGCCGCGATGTTGTCGGCGAATTTGATGACGCGCTCGCCGTCCTTGACCATGGCGATGTCGATCATGCGGCCGTGGAAGGACACGGCACCCGCGCCAGTACGCTCGGCCTCGTAGTAGATCTCGATCATTTCTTTTAAGTAAGCCACCCGCTCAGGGTCCGGAGAAAATGCCTCGTTCAAAATCGCCACTTGGTTCGGGTGAATCGCCGCCTTGCCGACATAGCCAAGCTCGCGCGCATGAATGGCGTCGGCGCGGCAGCCCTCGGGGTCTTTAAAGCGGGTGAAAGGGCCGTCCGTGGGGAAGGGGATGCCAGCAGCACGGGAGTCCGCCAGTGCCTTGCTTCTCGTGTAGAGCAGCGTCTGGCCGTCGGATCGATATTCGCAGCCCAGATCGTTGCTCATGTCGCCGCCCTCGGCGCTGCCGATGCCGATGCCCACGACGCGGTTGGCTGCTTTGCAGATGTCGAAGCAGTTATAGAGCCCCAAGGCGGTCTCTATAAGGGCGATGATACCGATGGATTCGGGCTCAAGGCCGCGCTCGTTTTCAAGCCGGGTGAGGATGGCGTCCGCTATGCGGATGTCGGCGGGGGAGTTGGTCATCGCGAGCTTGATGGCGTCGAGCTCGGGGCAGACGATGGCCTCAAGGTCGCCTTCAAGAAGGCCCGTTGTGGTGTCGTTGACGCGAACGGTAATGACCGGGGGGCCACCTTTGAAGGCGGCGGTTTCTTTGATCGCCTGGGCCACCATGGGCCGCGCGCCTTCTTTCATGTCGGGGGCGACGGAGTCTTCAAGGTCGAACAGGGCGGCATCGGCCCCGGAGGTGGGGGCCTTGGTGAGCATTTTTTCGTTGCTCCCGGGGGTGAAGAGAAGCGATCTGAGCGGTGTTGACGGGTTGGGTCTTGCCATGTCGTTTAAAACTCCAGTTGTGAAAGGTCCATGCCTTCGAGCGCGGTGCGGACCGTGGCGGCGAATCGGCCCGCCGCTATGCCGTTGTTGGCCCGGTGATCAAACGTTACCGATAGGCCCATGGTGGGCCTCACCCCGACACCGCCGCCTGGAAGCGCTATGGCTCGCGGGGCGACCGCTCCCGTGCCGACGATGGCGGCCTCGGGGGGGTTGATGATCGGGTTGCCCCAGAGGGCGCCTGAGGCCCCGAAGTTGGTCAGGGTGATGGTCCCCTCTTTTACCTCTTCGGGCGCGAGCTTGCCCGTGCGCGCTCTGTCCGCGATATCGGTCAGCGCAAGGACGAGATCCGCGAAGCCGAGACCGTCGGCATCCCTCAGAACGGGGACCATGAGGCCCTCGGGGGAGTCCACGGCCAGGCCGAGGTTGACGTAGCGCTTGATGGTGAGGGCGTCGTCTTCAAATGTGCCGTTCAGTCGCTCGTTTTCGGGGTCCCTGAGCGCGGCGATTATCGCGAGGGCGAAAAAGGGGTTGTAGGTGAGTTTCGCGCCGTGCTTATGTTCGAATTCGTCTTTATGTGCGGCTCGCCAGGCGGTTATATCGCTCATATCGACCTCAAGGAAAGTCGTCACTTGCGGGATTTGCTGGACCGAGCGGGTGAGGTTTTCGGCGATGCGCTTGCGCAGTCGACTCAAGGGCTCTGTGCGCTCGCGGGCTTCAGGGGGGACCATGGGTGAGAAGATAAGTTTAATGATATCAGATTCTTGTGAGTTTTTGGCGGCGATGAGGCGATCGACGTCCTGGGCCGTCACGCGGCCATTTGTTCCACTGCCGGCAAGGGAGGCCACCGCCCCCAGGTTAAGGCCGTGCTCCGCGGCCAGGCGCTGCACCCGGGGCGAGAGCCACATGTTGCGGGATATGAGCGGCATGTTGTAGTTAAGATCCGCCTGAGGCGTCGTGATGCCCCCATCTTCCGCCTGGAGCGGCCTTTGAGTAGGGCGCGGGGATGTAGGTTTGTATCTCTCCCGCTTCATCGGTGCCACCGGCGCTGTCCATTCACTCGTTTTTGGCGGGCCGGAGGGGGTGGGAGGAGTGATTTCCTCCTCAGAAAACGGCTCATCGGTCTCAAGCACAGCCAGCACTTCACCCACGGCGACGATTTTCTCAGAGGCCACTAGAATTTCCTTGAGCACCCCGCTGGCGGGCGCTTCAATCGCGAATTCCACTTTGTCGCTTTCCGCAGAAACCAGCGGTTCCCCCTTGAGAACGCGGTCTCCCACCGCTTTTTTCCATTCGATGACCGTGCTCTCGTGAACGCTGCTGCCCATTTGGGGCATTCGGACACGTGCCTGGTACATTTCGTTCCTCATGGATGGTGGAAATGGGCATCAGCCTACGCGCAGCTATTTTTTTTAGTATGCGGCTAACTCTCTGAGCGCGTCGACTACCCTTTCTGTTCCCGGCAAATACACTTTTTCGAGCGGCGGGCTCATCGGCACAGGAGTGTCGATCGCGCCCACCCGCCGTATCGGGGCATCAAGAAACTCAAAAGCCTCCTCAGCTACGATAGAGGCAAATTCGCCCGCGACACCTCCACGCTTTCGGGCCTCGTGTAGTATGAGAAGCTTCCCTGTTTTCCGAGTGGTATTCAATATGGCGTTTTTATCAAAGGGAAAAATTGTGCGCATGTCGATAACTTCAACCTGGACACCCTCGGAATCAAGAATATCCGCTGCCTCCAGAGCTTCAAGGACAGTTGTGCCGAAGGTGATAAGGGATATATCTCCTCCTTTCCGCAATACTCTCGCCTTGCCGAAGGGAACGGTGTAGTCCTCATCCGGTATGTCGGGCCTAAGCACTTCCGGTAAATCACCAAGTGGATAGCTGTAGAACTTCTTGTATTCCAGATAGAGGACAGGATTATTGTCACGTATGGCCGTTTTCATCATGCCTTTGGCGTCATAAGCAGTTGTCGGAGCGGCGATCTTGAGACCCGGTGTGCTGAAAAACCAAGGTTCGGGATTCTGGCTGTGGAACGGGCCAGCGCTGGTGAGTGAAGCCGAAGGGAGACGAAGTACTATTGGCACCGGACCCATCTGCCGGTAATGGTTGCCGCCAGCAAAATCAACGATCATCTTGAAGGATTCTGTGACGAAGTCGGCGAATTGAAATTCAACGATTGGACGCATTCCATTCAGAGCGGCTCCTATTGCCGCTCCTGTGAAACCGGCCTCGCTCAAGGGCATATCAACGACACGCTCACGGCCAAAGCGCTCCTGAAACCCCTTAGTAATGTAAAAGGCGCCACCGCCGAGTCCGATATCCTCTCCCAGAAGGAAGACGGATTCGTCGCGCTCCATTTCTTCCCATATGGCAGCGCTAATGGCTTCACGGTATGTCAAGTGACTCACAATTCTCTCCCATCGTACACTCTCTTCGTCTTAATCAGGCGCATAAACATCATCCTCGACAGACTCAGGACTTGGAAACGGATTTTTCAGCGCCTCGTCCCTTGCCGCTTCAGCGTCTTGGCGTGCACGTGTGTGGGATGTGCCTATCTCGTCTTCAGACACAATTTCATTTGCAAGTAAATATTCGTCGAATCGCTTCACCGGATCTCGTTCTTCGTTCCATTTGTTTAGTTCCTCCATGTCCGCGTAATCCGAGAATTTGTCGTAGACCGAATGGCCCGCAGCGCGGATGGTGATGCTTTCGATGAGGGTGGGACCCTCTCCTGCACGGGCTCGTTCAAGTGCGTCGCCGCAAATTTTTCTCATGAGAAGAGCATTGGTTCCGTCGATCAAGTAGCCTGGCATACCATAACCCGGAGCTCTCAATACAAGCGATTTGCAGGCGAACTGATCTTTCAAAAGTGTTTTGTAAGCAAACTGATTGTTGTCGATGATGATAACGAGGGGAAGTTTTTGAACGGCCGCTAAGTTCATGCCCTCGTGAACGTCGCCCGCGCTTGAGCCGCCGTCCCCGATGTAGGTGAGAGCAGCACGACCCGTGCCGCGAATTTTCTCGGCCCAGGCAATTCCGGCCGCGATGGGTACCATCGTTCCAATATGGCTGATGAGTTGTGTGATTTTTTTGGGTCTGTAGCCCACGTGAAAGTTGCCGTCCCGCCCGGCAGAGGGTCCAGCTGCCCGGCCGAAGAAGTGGGACATGATACTGACCGGGGGATGCCCTTTGGCCAGATGAGCACCGCAGTTCCTATGCATGGGAATAAGCCATTCTTCTTCGTGAAGACAGGATGCGCTGGCTACACTTGACGCCTCGTTTCCACGCCCGAAAAATGCTGTTCCCGGAATATGACCGGAGCGGAAGGATGAGTCGAGCGTTTCCTCGATAGCTCGTGTGAGTGAGATGAGGTAATGGATGTGCATGCAGGTATCGCGATCAGGAGTGATTGCGGGCTCTTCAATTGAGTGCCAGCGGGCGTCTAGGTCCTTGATGGAGAGGTAGCGTTCTTTAAGGTCTTTGAAGTAGTCGAGATGACTCAAATCATCCTTCGTGACAGGTGCCCCGGATGATTCCTCATGCTGGTTATTCATATGTTGATTTCTCCAGCGGAATCGCTAGTCCGCCAGGCGAGTATTTTCCTATACACTGACAGGCTTGAAAGTCAGAATATCGAAGATTGCCGGGAAACAACAAGGCGGCATATATCGATTCGGTAATTTGGCGAGTTCGCCGTATGCCAACTTTATCGTAAAGTATCTTGAAGAATTGTCCAAACCTTTTTTTGCTCGTGGGTATGGAGTAAAGTGCTTCTTTATTAGATTAGATGTAATTCACTGCCCGCATCGATGGGATGGAGGTATCAATAGATGAGTCTTCTTGTGGTCGGTTCCATGGCGTTTGATTCCGTGAAAACTCCTTATGGAGAGCGCGAGGACGCTATTGGCGGATCAGCAACCTACTTTTCTGTTTCAGCGAGTTATTTCACTCAGGTTCGTCTTGTTGCAATTGTGGGAAGTGATTTCCCCCAGGGCGAACTTGATTTTCTCGCTGATCGTAATGTCGATCTCGCGGGTCTCGAGCGGAGTGAAGGAGAAACCTTCAGATGGAAAGGAGAGTATGGCTATGATCTCAATACGGCGCACACTCTTGATACCCAACTTAACGTGTTTCAGGATTTCCGCCCCCAGGTCCCGGCGGCGTTCAGCGAAAGCGAATTTGTTTTTCTCGCGAATATCGACCCCGAACTCCAAGCTTCGGTTGTTGAACAGGTTAAATCTCCACGTCTTGTTGCCTGTGACACGATGAATTTCTGGATTGAGGGAAAGCGCGATGAGTTGATAGAAACTTTTGGCATGGTGGACATGGTGGTAATCAACGAAGGCGAAGTTCGCGAACTCTCGGGCGAGTCCAATGTTCTCAAGGGCTCGCGCAAGATTTTGGAGATGGGTCCCAAGACCCTTGTTGTGAAGCAAGGAGAGTACGGTGCCCTTTTATTTCAGAAAGATTCGGTTTTTTCCGCTCCAGGCCTTCCATTGGAGGAAATTTATGACCCGACCGGGGCGGGGGACACCTTTGCGGGTGGTTTTATGGGCTACATCTCGTCAAAGGGAGATATGAGCCCCGCCGCCCTTCGACGGGCAGTCATTTTCGGGAGCGTCATGGCTTCTTTTAACGTCGAATCTTTTAGCTATGATCGACTGAGAACACTTACCCAGAGCGAGATCGAAGGGCGCTACCACCAGTTCAGTGATTTGGCGCATTTTGACCGGCTCTAGTTCTAGTGAGCGGCGGGGAAATGTCCCTTAGAATTATCGGTGGAAGCGCCAGGGGGCGGCGGCTAGTCTCGCCTCCAGGGAAAAATGTGCGGCCCACGGGCGACAGGGTGCGTGAGGCGGTTTTTAATATTCTAGGGCAGAACTTTGAAGGCTGGTCTTTAATCGATGTGTGTTCCGGGAGTGGGGCCGTATCGCTAGAGGCGATCAGCCGTGGTGCCGAGCGTGTTGTTGCGCTCGAGTCGAGCGAGGAGCGTTGCCGCCATATCCAGGATGAAGCGGAACGCCTTGATTTCGGCGATAGGCTCGACATTCGCCGTGGAGACGCTAGAAATACTCTTTCGAATCTCCGAAGAGAGGGGAGCGCGTCGTTTGACGTTGCTTTTGTAGACCCTCCTTGGGCGGAGGAGGCGCTTCGTCGGGAGATTTTGGATTTACTTTTTCCGGCGGTCCCGCTTTGCGCCATGGCGGTGTGCGAGTTTCCCGGCGCCAAAGCAGAGCCGGATGCCCCTGTGGGGGCAACGAAAATCCGTCGCGTGGACTATAGCGGCACTTCCCTGGTTTTCTTCGAGGCGGCACTCAAAGACACGATGGAGGGCGAATGAGCGGGGTTTGTTCAGTGCAACAAGCCGCTCATAGAGATGACCCCAACTATTAGTGGTTGGCGAGGCTTTTGGGGGCCATATTTGGTATGATTTTTTTTGAATCTGGAAAAGCTGTGTAAAAACAATATCGAAGACGAAGGCTACCGGCGCGAATGGGCGAAAACTTAGTGTATCTAATTGATAACAAACGAATTGAATATAGTGCCCCCTCATAGGGCAACTAGAACTAAGTGACGGATTTATAGGTGCTTAAGTGCTCTATTTCGTTGCTTATCCACAGTTTGTGAACAGTTCGTGTGACAATTGGTGAACACCTAGCGCGGCGAGCGGTGAATTTAGACGCTCTCCGGGTTAATGATAGTGAAATCTAGCGGCGCGCCGCCGAAAATTCATGGGCTGGACCGGCGCCCCGGTCGCGGTATCAATAGTGAGATCTTTCGGAGCGCTGGTGGAAATTTACTCCCGGCCCCGGCGGATCCCCCCCCGGGACAAAGAAATTTTGACACTATCCAGGCGGCCGCGTTCAATCCGTCATTGATCGTTTAGCGTGTCATCAATAAGGAGTCCCCCCGTATGCGCAAGGATTTTGACCTCGAAGGCAAAACTGCCCTCGTCACAGGGGGCGGCACAGGCCTGGGCCGCGCCATGGCCCTCGCCCTCGCCGAAGCCGGGGCCGATGTCGCTCTCGCCGCGAGAAGAATCGACAAGCTCGAAGAGGCCGCCGGGAAAATCTGCGCCCTTGGCCGCCGGGCCGAAGCCATCCCGCTTGACCTCACAGATGACCAAAGCCCCGCCGCCGCCGTCGCCGCCGCCGAGAGCGCCCTGGGCCCCCTCGATATACTGGTCAACAACAGCGGCATCAGCGGCGCGGGCTGGGCCGCCGATCTCCCGCTTAAAGAGTGGGACCGCGTCGTGGCCACCAACCTTCGCGGCGCGTTTTTAACCTGCCAGGCTGCGGGCCTGGGCATGTGCGAGAAGGGTAGCGGTGCCATCGTCAACGTCGCCTCCGTCGCCGGCATGGTGGGCATCAAAATGCTCTCGGCCTACTCCGCCAGCAAGGGCGGCCTCATCCAGCTCACCAAAACCCTCGCCCTCGAGTGGGCCAGGAGCGGCGTCCGCGTGAACGCCCTCGCCCCCGGCTACTTTCTTACCGACATCAACCGCGACATGTTCACCTCCGAGGCCGGCGAGCGCATGATCAAAACCCATATCCCGATGGGAAGGGTGGGTAACCCCGAGGAGCTCGAAGGCGCTGTCGTTTTCCTCGCCAGCGATGCCTCCCGCTTCATGACCGGCTCCGTCCTCGTCCTCGACGGTGGCCAGAGCGCCATGTGAACCCTCAAACCCGGATGATTATTTTTTGTTTTTTTTGATTTTTTGCGTTTTTTTTGAAGGAGATTTTAGATGCCCTGGATCAAAACAGTGCCCGAGGACGAGGCAAGCCCCACCCTCCAACGCTACTACAAAGCGTCCAAAGACCGGCGCGGATTCGTGTCGAGCACAACCGCCATCATGAGCATCAAGGAAAACCACCTGCGCGCCAACCAGTCCATGTTCGTCTCGCTGATGGAAGGGGCTTCCGGCCTCACCCGGATTGAAAAAGAAATGATCGCCGTCCGCGTCTCAAGCGTGAATAAGTGTTTTTACTGAAAAACCTCCCACGGGCAGGTGCTCGCGAAGCTCAGTGAGGATGTCAACCTTCCGGTGCGCCTTGAGGCGGGCGACCTCGGGGGCCTCGATCCCAAGATGCAGGCGATTCTCTCCTATGCCGAAAAGCTCACCCTGACCCTCAATCAAATGACCGAAGCCGACCTCGCCCCCTTGAGAGACGCAGGCCTCACAGATGAAGACATCCTCGACGTCGTGCTCATCACCGGCTACTTCAACCATATGAACCGCATGGTCAGCGCCCTTGGTGTTGGCCTTCACCCCGAGCAGGCCGAAAAAGAGGCTGAGCTCAAGAGCCAGCGCGAGGCCTGAGGGTCCGTTTGAAGGGGCGCCTCTCTATGTAAAAACCTCCTCTCCCGCCGGGAGAGGAGGGGGGAGGGAGCACGAACCGGACCGCCGCCCTAAAGCACCACGGCCTCGCCGTTAATTTCGAGTACATCTTTAATCTCGACCGGGTTGCGGAGGGTCCATTCGGCGAAACAGCCCCCCTTGGCGTTTTTGGCTAGCTTGATGAGCTGATCCTTCGGCGCGTCCGAGTCGATGAACAGGAACGAGCGAAAGCCGGTGCAGCCGCTCTCGACGGTGCCCTTTAGAACAGAGCCCTTGAGGAAAAAGTCGTACTCGATCCGGCAACGGGCTTTTTTGAATTCGATTTTCATCATGTGCGCGTACCGCGCTACCTGGGTGAGCAGTCAGAAGCCCACCCCGAGCGCGAAGTAGTTGAGCGGCTGGGGGTACTCGCCGTCCCCGCCGAGGCGCGGGGGCTCGTCGCAGAACATCTCGAAGGCGCCGCTCTTGCCCACTTTGAGCTGGCCCTTGCCCTCGATGGTCTCCATCTCGGCGACGATGGTGTTGGCGTAGCCATCGAGCGGGTGATCGGGCTTGTCGATGATGCGCTCGCCGTGGGTGCTGCTCTGGTCCGCCGGGGTGGTGGGCTTCGGCATGGGATTTACTCCTTTAAGAAAATACTGGTTCGGAAATGGCCCGGTCAGGTTATTTTACTGCCCTTGTCTGGATTGGCGCGCATCATACATGAGCGGCGGCGGCACTTCATGTAAGATTTCGGTGAAGATGGCGCGCGGCCTCCGGTGATGTTTGGGAGGGATATACGCCAGTGGCGTCTAGGGTGGGACGATAAGCCCCTAAAATTCCGGTTTATGCGGAATAAGGACTTGACCCGGCGGCCAAAATTGCCGATATGTAATGCAACAGGCTGGCGCGTGGCCTCGGGCCCCGTGAGTCATAAGGGAATTGGAGCAAGACCTTGAAGAATCAGGCGATGCCGTACAGGAATTTTAAGAGGGGGAACTTGGGTGCGATTGGTGCACCTGAACGACCGCTGGCGACTTAGGAGCCGAATCGAGGTTGCGCCCGCCCGAGTATGATATGCGGCGGGAACTCAAAATGATTTTTTGATCCTAAGGAGCTTAACGAAATGCCTGCTAGTAAACCGAAAAAAACATCCCCCACACCCAAGGGTGCGTCAAAGCTAGACAACACAGTTCGAATATTCGACACCACTCTCCGCGACGGCGAGCAGTCGCCGGGCTGCGCCATGGACCGGTTCCAAAAAGTCCAGATGGGCCTCCAACTCGAAAAGCTGGGGGTGGACATTATCGAGGCGGGCTTTCCCATCGCCTCGAACGATGAGTTCGAGGCAGTCAGAGACGTCGCCAAAGCGGTGAAGAAATCCATCGTCGCCGGGCTCTCTCGCTCCGAGCGCGGCGACATCGACCGCTGCTGGGAGGCGGTGCGCCAAGCCAAGCGGCCGCGCATCCACACCTTCATCGCGACAAGTGACATTCACCTCAAATACAAGCTCAATATGAACCGTGCCGAGCTTCTGAAAGAGGTAGCCGGCTCTGTGCGCTATGCTCGGAAGTTGTGCAAGGACATCGAGTGGAGCGCCGAGGACGCCACGCGCTCGGACTGGGATTTTCTCATCGAGGCGGTGAAGATCGCCATTGATGAGGGCGCGACGACGATTAACTTGCCCGACACGGTGGGCTACACGGTGCCGACCGAGTTCCGCCAGTTCTGGGAGTACATGTTCGAGAAGATCCCCAGCTACGAAGGGGTTGTCTTCAGCGCGCATTGCCATAACGACCTGGGTCTCGCCATCGCCAACAGCCTTGTCGCCGTTGAGTGCGGGGTGCGCCAGGTCGAGTGCACCATCAATGGCATCGGCGAGCGGGCGGGCAACGCTTCGCTCGAGGAATTCGTCATGGCGCTCCACACGCGAAAAGACATCCTCGACTACAAGTTGGGCGTCAAGACAAAAGAGCTTTACCCGACGAGCCGGCTGCTCACCTCGATGACCGGGGTGCCCGTTCAGCAGAACAAGGCCATCGTCGGCAAGAACGCTTTTGCCCACGAGGCGGGTATCCATCAGCACGGCGTCATCTCGAAGGCCATAACGTATGAGATCATGACGCCCCAGTCGGTGGGCAGGCCCTCGAACACGCTGGTTCTCGGGAAGCACTCGGGCCGCGCCGGGATTCGCCAGCGCTACGAGCAGCTGGGCTTCAAGATGAACCGCGAGGAAATCTCGGCCATCTATCCGCGCTTCATTGATCTGGCCGACCGGAAAAAAGAGATTTACGACGAGGACTTGATTGCCCTCTTGCAGCAGAAACGGGCCGACACGGGTGAGAGCCACTATGAGCTCCACGCGCTTCAGGTCACGAGTTCGACGGGTTCCCAGCCGGGCTCGATGGCCACCGTTCACCTCCGCGAGGGAGACGAGGTGCACACCGAGGTCGGACGTGGCAACGGCCCGGTCGATGCCGTGCTCGACGGTATCAACATCATCACCGGCAACCGGAGTCGCCTCGCCGACTTCACGGTCAACTCCGTCACTCGGGGGCGCGATGCGCTGGCCGAGGTGAACTTGCTCGTTGAGTTCGAGGATGGCGCCCAGATAGCGGGCCACAGCACGAGCCCCGACACCGTCGAGGCTGCCGCCAAGGCCTTTGTCGCCACCGTCAACAAGTACAAGCTGTCCCAGGAGTTGAAGAAGAAGGCGCCCAAGTCCCGAAAAGGCAAAAAACCGCCCAAGGATCTCCGCGGCGTTTAGCCTCGAGGTAATTATTGTTTGATCAGGCGGGGCCCTGCGCGGGCCCCGCTTTTTTTTGCCTGCCCGGCCTCACCTCGATTTTTTAGGGAAATACTTGACAAAACCGGTGCTCCCTTGTCTATGTGGGTTGCCACATTCTTTTATCGCAGGAGGATCGCATGGGCCGCCATGTCGTGTGCCAGGTCTTCGAGCTTCCGCCGGGAAGCCGGATAATCGTTGAACTCGAAGGCCGTTCTCTTGGTGTGTTCAACATTAATCGGGCGTTTTTCGCTCTTCGAAACGTCTGCCCCCACCAGGGCGCCCCCCTTTGTCTGGGCACCGTGAAGGGGATGATGGCCGCCTCGGCGCCTCCGCCTGTTCCGCAACTGAGGGCCTCCGAAACGGGAAGCGACTCTCAATCGGTCCCCGTTTCGGAGAGTTTTATATCGACTCCTTATTCGGTAGTATTTTCTTAATCTTTCATGGAGGGAGATTCAATAAACGATTCAAGCCGCCCCTGGCCTGCCACCCGAGAGCTTGCCCGCCTCATCGCGAATACCAATGCGAAAGCCATCACCGCCCTGGCCCTGGCTCGCTCGCGCGACGCCGTGGTGGACACCCTGGGCGTCACCCTTGCCGGTATGGGGGACGACAGCGCCCGCCTGGCGCTCCGATTGGCCTCGGAGGAGGGTGGAAATGGCGCGGCGACCGTACTCGGCTGTAGCGAGAGAACCAGCGCCACCTGGGCCGCTTGGGGAAAAGCACGGCAGTTGTTGATAGACGAAAATGAACGCCTTGCCGAAGCGCGTCGCAATGAAGATTACCTTCGCCATGCGGTCGGCGAGTTTGATAACCTGGAACCTACGGTTGGTGAAGAAGATGACCTTGCCCAAAAACGTGCGCTGATGATGCATGGAGAGGTCGTCTTGGAAGCCATGCGCAACGCCTCAGACGAACTGAGCGCTGGACGGGGGGCGGAAGAAACCCTTCGCGGTGCAATCCGGCATTTGGAATTGGTCGCGGCTAAGGCGGATGGAAAATTGGACGAAACCATTGCTGCTTTGAACCGCGCCGCCTCTGAGGCTGCAGAAGGAATTGCCCTCCTAGAGCGGGCCGGTAGCCAAATTGACTTGGATCCTAGCCAGTTGGAAAATGTTGAGGAACGGCTTTTCGCCCTCCGCGCGTTGGCTCGAAAGCACAATGTCGACGTTGACCGCTTGCCAGACCTTCATGCGGATATGGCGCAGCAATTGGAGGCCCTTGAAGAAGGCGGCGCCAATCTAGCGCGGTATGAAAAGCAAGCGGCAGCGGCGCGTGTCGAATACGTGAAAACTGCCAAAAATCT
>Ga0209403_10005787_pt1 | contig 12791 bp, 16 predicted proteins | sample ArcticOcean_MG_C_8_FD_187440 | JGI IMG/M metagenome (GOLD analysis project Ga0209403, IMG submission 187440) | Marine microbial communities from western Arctic Ocean - ArcticOcean_MG_CB11_86 (SPAdes) (version 2) | ecosystem: Environmental > Aquatic > Marine > Oceanic | place: Arctic Ocean... | reverse complement strand
ATTCCTCGAGTCCGGGACGCGCGCAGTCGTCTTCGATCTCGTCGTGGATGTGGCGCACCGTCGCGTCAGTGGAGACCGGTCGTTGTCGACGCTCGCTTGTGCGGCGACTGACGCGACGTGTCCGGCACGGGACTCTTGGCGACCCGCTCATTTGTAACGGTTTCGACCAGCCAGCGGTAGGATGGGGTCAGACATCACATCGTCTTGAGCCGAGAGACCCGCATGACGCACGCCACCCGGCTCGGCGTCTACGAGGTCACCGACAAGAACGGTGAAGGTGACATAGGTGAGGTGTATCAGGTCCGGAACACGACTCAACGTGGAGCGAGAATGGATTTAAGGAATGGGATGAGCGCATTCCTACTCACTGAAGGAGAGACGTAATGGCAGATCCAGTTGGAGAATTCAATTTAAAGAATACAGGGATGGGTTTTAATGTAACCGCGGATAGCCAGCTTCAACAAAGCATCGACTTTGAAGGCACAGCGACTGGTTTCGGTGGGGTCTTTGGCACCGTAATAATCACGCAACCACTCGCCGAGGCTGGAGCGACCGGCGGTCCGTGTACCTGGGCTGGGAAAGCGCTTTTGGACGATAACTCGATCTTGGGAGGCATCGGAAAAGGGACGTGGAAACAGATCGGTAGCGAGACTCGATTCCAGGTATCGATGGTCCTCAACCTGTCGGATGGCGGAAAGCTTCGCAGTGAGGGCGTGATCGACCACGGGGCACGCAGCTACGACGGACACCTTTTTGATGTGTCCTGAATGCCGCGCATGACTTACGCCACCCGGATCGTCGTCGTCTTAATTGGGGAATCTCATCCGTGCGATAGTCGATATATTACTCAGTCATTAATATATGAAGGTATTTGTGCGCAAATTATCAGCGACCGGTGAAGCCATCCGCGAGTATAAGCTCAATGCTAGCGCGGTCTACGCGGCATGGTCCAAGGTGTCTTGTGCAGACGATTATCGAATGCACATTCCGTCCATGGGGTTCGACACCACCGGCGCAGCCGAATGTAAAAAAATTATTTTGGTTGGCTGACGGAAATTGAAGCCAAGCAAGAATTGGTAGATATCATTCAACCCCGGCGCGCCTAGTTTTTAATCTCCCAGCAGGGTATGCCGAAGCGCGCGAGCACGCCGTGGCACGGTGGCCAGAAGGTCTTCCGGGTCGGCATTCGGATCTCACTCTGCTGCCTCAGCCTGACTCGGGCGGAGCAATACGTAGAAGCCCTGTGTCGCTCGAAGTTTTCTTTCGACCGATTCCTGTGTTCATCGGGCCGGTAGGCGGGCCGGTTCGCGGGCCGGTTCGCGACCAGAGAAACGCCCACTGTGGCGTACTGTGGTGGCAGATGTGGTCATGATTCCCGAAGCTCGTCCAGCTCCTTGTCTTGTGCTCGCTGTTGCTGACTCGCGGCCGGCTGTCGATACAGTGGAACCCGCTTGAGATACAGCCGCAGGGCTTCGAAGTGTATCGCCGCCACCGTCGTCAGTGTCATCAGCGGGTAGGTCAGCAGGATACGAATGAGCGACGCCGTGGTCAGCGGCACCCTCCTGCCCCAGAGTTGGGCATCGAGCACGTGAATCCCGGCTTCATGCTCCACGATGCCGACCGCGAGTCGGTCGGCGACTGGGGGGAGGTGGAAGTCGTAGGTGGCATCCATCGACATGAACGGCGACACGTGAATCGCCTTCCTGACCCCGTTGCAGCGGATCGCGGTCGGCGCCGCGCCGTCCGTCGGAAGGGGCGCCCTGAGGAGGTAAAGATACTGCTCGCCGAAGGTATTGCTGACTTCGGCGACCACTGCCCGCAAGTCGCCGGACCGGTCGTGACAGTAATACAGGCTGATCGGATTGAACACGTATCCGAGAATCCGGCAGCTCGTGAGCAGGTAGACCTTGCCCTCCGAGAGATCCACCTCGCGCTTCCGTAGGAACTCCAGCACCTTCCGCTTCGTCGATCCCGGTTGGTGATCGAGGTGATCCGTGTCGTGGAACGACACGAGGTTGAAACCATTGACGGACCAGGGACCGACAGTGCGTTGGATGTCAGCCAGCTCGTCCAGGTCGAGGTAGAACATGAACACCCGGTATCGGAACTCATGCACCGTCGGTCGACTACGCCGATGTCGCAGGGTGCCGGTGTAGAGACAGGAGGTCACGCGGCCTCCTGCCGGGCAGCGACTACCTGCGCCGCCTCCATCCCAGACCGGACCCCGTCTTCGTGAAAGCCGTTGCCGAGATACGCGCCACAGAAGACGGTCCGCTGCTGACCGCTCAGCGCTTGAAGCCGCAGGCGCGCCTCCAGTCCGCCGACCGTATACAGCGGATGCGCGTAGACCATCCGGGCCAGGACCCGGTCTGGCGCGATGCGGCCGTCGTCATTGAGAGTCACGCAGTAGGCCGTCGTCGTCCGCAAGCGCTGGAGACGATTCAGGTAGTAGGTCATCCGCAACGGCGCGCTGTTCTGGGCGCAGTCATCCAGGTGACAGTTCCACGACGCCCGCGCTGCGGAGGCTGTGGACAGCACCTGGTCGTCAGTGTGGAGGACCGCCTCGTTTCGGCGATAGGGGATGGCGGAGAGTGCATCGCCTTCAGCTGACGTCGGGTCTTCGAGCACCCGCAACGCTTGGTCGCTGTGGGAGGCCAGCACCACCCTGTCGAACTGTTCCCAACCGTCAGCCGTTCGCACCTCCACGTGATCGACCAGCCGTCGCACCGCGAGCACCGGCGTCCGAAGCCGGACACGGTCGAGAAAGGGCTGGCTGAGCGCCTCGACGTAGCGTCGGCTGCCGCCCGTGACCGTCCGCCACTGTGGGTGGTTGCGGGCCTGGAGCAGGCCGTGGTTCCGGTAGAAGCGCAGCAGGAATTCCAGCGGCATCGCATCGACGTCGACACCCGTCGACGACCAGATGGCCCCGGTCATCGGCACGAGGTAATGCGAGAACAGGTCGCGGCCGTATACGCGATCGCGCCGCAGGTCACCCAGGGTGCGCGTCGCGAGGCGCGGACAGTCGGTCTGCGCGCGAGCCCAACGATTGAATCGCACGATGTCCATCGCCATTCGGAGAAAGCGTGGGCGAAGCGCCTGGGTGGGTCTTGCGCACAGCCCTTGGAGCCCGCGGCTGCTGTACTCGATACCGCAGGCCCGACACCCGACTCCGAACGACATCTCGCTCGGCTGCGACGCTACCTCCAATTCTTGCAGCAGACGCGAGAACAGCGGGTAGGTCTGCGTGTTGAAGACGATGAAGCCGGTGTCGAGCGCCAGATCTCGATCGCCGTCCCTCACGATCACGGTGTGGGCGTGTCCCCCCAGGTAATCGTGTTGTTCGAACAGGGTGATGTCGTGCGTCGGGTGGAGCTCGCGTGCCGCGACGAGGCCTGCTACTCCGCTGCCGACGATCGCGACTCGCATCACTGACCCTCCGTTTCTGTTGCCTGGCGACCGCCACGCGACCTGCATTTTTAACCGGCGCGCACAGATTGCGGCCGGTCGCGTCGCCAAAGTGCACGGCGATGTATGCGGTCTCAATAATAAAATATTTTTTCTTGATAGTATATAAATTATGAATCGCCCAGAGAACCGCGCTGCGACACCATCGCCCGCGACGCATGCCATACCGACACTGTTAGACGCTTTGCCCCCGCTGCCGTTGATCGACCGGGGGTTTCGCCACCTGGTGCATCGCAACCTGTCGTCATTCACCGACGGCGAGCTCCAGATCGCGGATGCGGCCGGGTCTCCCACCTATGGCGCGGTCGTCACTCCGACGCTGCGGGCGCGCATCGACGTCCACGACCCGCGCACGTATCGTGCGATCGCGCTCGGGGGCACGATCGGGGCCGCCGAGGCCTATGCCGATGGTTGGTGGACGGCGGACGACCTGACCGCATTGATTCGGATCATGGCGCGCAACCGGGGCGCCGCCAGGCGAATGGAAGGTTGGTCGACGTGGATGGCGTGGGCGGGCCATCTCGCCAGTTTTCGGCTGCGTACGAACCGAAAGTCTCAGAGTCGTCGCAATATCTCGGCGCACTACGACCTCGGTAACGACTTCTTCTCAGCTTTTCTGGACCGCACGATGACCTATTCGTGCGCGGTGTTTCCCTATTCTGGCAGCAGTCTCGAGGAGGGATCGCGGCACAAGCTAGACCTGATCTGTCAGAAACTCGACCTGTCGCCACACGACGAGCTCCTTGAGATCGGGACCGGGTGGGGGAGCCTGGCCATCCACGCGGCCTCCCGGTATGGATGCCGGGTCGTGACGACCACGATCTCGAAGGAACAGTTCAGCCATGCCACCCAGGCCGTGCGCGCGGCCGGGCTCGAGGACCGGATCACCATCCTGACCAGCGACTACCGGGACCTGCCGACCCTGCTCGGTCGACGGTTTGACAAAGTCGTGTCGGTCGAGATGATCGAGGCGGTCGGGTACGACTTCCTTGACCGCTACTTCCAGGTCTGCGAAGCGATGACGAAGCCCGGCGGTGCCATGCTGCTCCAGTCGATCGTGATCGCCGATCCGCTTTACGAGGCATATCGTCGGTCGGTGGATGTCATCCAGCGATACATCTTCCAGGGTGGATTCCTGCCGTCCACTGCGGATCTGCGCCGGAGAATCGCCGAACGAACCGATTTTCGGATCGCGGGTCTCGACGACATCACCGCCCACTATCCCCGGACCCTGCGGCTGTGGCGTCAGAGCCTGGTCGAGAACTGGTCACGTCTTCGCGAGCGTGGATACCCGGAGACCTTGCTCCGGATGTGGGAGTACTACTTCTGCTACAGCGAGGGCGGGTTCCTCGAAGAGACCGTGGGTGACGTGCAGCTTTTGCTCTCGAGGCCTCGAGCATGACCCTGGGCATGGCCGCGGCCGAACGCGGGTGGTTGCCCGACTGGGCCGTCCGCGCCGGCATCCGCCAGCTGTTGCAACAGCGACTGCGAGAGCAGCAGGCCGCATCGGACCCGGACGCCAACGGGGCCGTGTCCAGACATCTGGACGCCATGCGGACGGGGCCGATCGCGCTCGCCCCCGACACCGCGAACAGTCAGCACTACGAGGTGCCGGCCGGCTTCTTCAGGCGCGTGCTCGGTCCGCGGCTCAAATACAGCTGTTGCTGGTGGCCGGACGGCGTCACATCGCTCGCCGAGGCGGAAGAGGCGATGCTGTGCTTGACGACCCAGCGAGCGGGGGTCGGCGACGGGATGCGGGTGCTGGACCTCGGATGCGGCTGGGGGTCGTGGGCGTTGTGGGTCGCCGAAATGTATCCCCATGCAGAGGTGGTCGCCGTGTCCAACTCGACCGGACAGCGCCGCCACATCGAGAACGACGCCGCGCGCCGCGGCCTGCGCAATGTCCAGGTCGTTACGGCGGACATGAACAGTTTTGAACCGGAGGGGACCTTCGACCGGGTGGTGTCGGTCGAGATGTTCGAGCACATGCGGAACTACGAGCGGCTGTTGTCGCGTGTGGGGTCCTGGCTCCGCCCTGCCGGCACCCTGTTCGTGCATGTCTTTTGTCACCGCCGTTACAACTACTTCTTCGAGGACGCCAGCAGCGGCGACTGGATGGCCCGTCACTTCTTCACCGGTGGCATGATGCCGTCGGGAGACCTGCTTTTCAATTTCGCGCGCCAGATGCAGGTCGAGACATACTGGCGCCTGGACGGCCGCGAGTATCAGCGGACAGCCCAGGCCTGGCTCGATAACCTTGACGGCAATCGGGCCGAGGTGGAGCGCGTGCTGGCCGGCTCGCGCGGCTCGACACAAGCGCGACGCGATGTGGAGCGCTGGCGTCTGTTCTTCCTCGCGTGCGCGGAGTTGTTCGGCTACCGGAATGGCGAGGAGTGGCTCGTCTCGCACTACCTGCTGCGTCCGGCCCAGTCAGGGCCGGGCTCAATGGTGGCCATTCGGTCCTGATCCCCGGCAAGCCGAAAAGGAGCGCCACCGTGGTCACATTGCTTCGGGTGCTGTTCGCGGGCGTGCTGATCGCCATGGTGACGCTGACGACGACCGCCAGCCTCGAGCAGGGTCTTGTCGAGGCTGCCCGTAACCTCTGGCCCGATGCCTGGTTCCGGGCGACGCTGGCCGACGCGTACTTTGGATTTCTGACTGTCTTTGCCTGGATCGCCTACAAAGAGCGAACCATCACTGCCAGGCTGGTCTGGTTCGTCCTCGTGCTGTCACTCGGCACCATCGCGGTCGCGGTCTACATGCTCATCGCGCTGCGGCGGCTTGGCCCCGGCGACCCGATTGAACGGCTGCTCATGCGGGCGGAGGAAGCGCAAGCATGACCGACCCGCGGGTGGCCCCACCCGGCTCCGACCGCCGCAGACAGCGCCCGTCTGAGAGAAGGCGTCATCCAGTACGTTGCGCACACCGGAGGGACCAGGGTGTTAGGGCGTCTCGTGTCCAAAGACCGCGGCGACCTGGCGCCGGCGATGCTCGAAGATTGACCGTAGGTCAGACTCGATCCACCCGAGGGCTGGCGTCTGGAACAGCCGCTGGCAATAGAGATCAAAGTCGACTGTGTCCTTGATCAGCGTGCCGGATCCGTCGGTGCAGAATTCATGGAGGTGATGCCACTGGCGGAATGGACCTCTGACCTGCCGATCCACGAACCGTTGGCCCGGTGTCCATTCGTCGATGCGGGTTCGCCACCAGACGGGAACACCGTGCAGTCGCAGGCGATAGTCGATGATCGAACCGGCCTGCAGCGATTCCTCCGATGCACGCCGAATGCGGAAATGGAGAAAGTCTGGGGTTAGTCGCTCGAGATTGTGCACGGAGGCAAAGAACGGAAACACCGCACCGACCGGCCGCGGAACCCACTGGGCGCAACAGAGCCGCCAATGGTCACCGACACGCGCGATGGTCATCTCAGATGACCTCAGATTATCCATATTCGTAGCCTTGCTTGTTTGATTTTTATTGTAATATATGTAACCAATGGGAAAATTCACAATCGCGCTTTCGCCCCCCCGACGACCGCGTCGCGCGGGCCATCGTAAGACGGTGAGACTGACATGGCGCTGAGCCAAACACTCGCCGATGGTCTCGACGCGTACGCGATCGGGAGAAAGATTCGTGACCTTCGGATTGGCCGAAAGCTCGGACTCGTCGAGCTCGGCCGACACACGGGCCTCTCCGCGGCGCTGCTCTCGAAGATCGAGCGGGGCAAAATGTATCCGACACTGCCCACGCTGCTGCGTATTTCGATGGTGTTCGGTGTCGGCCTGGACCGTTTCTTCGGGCAAGAGGACCGGGCGTTTTCCGTGGTGCGCGAGCGCGACAGGAAGCGCTTCCCGGAAAAGCTGGGCGCCAGCCCGGGGTCGTTTCACTTCGAATCACTCGATTTCTCGGCCAAGGACCGAAAACTCAACGCCTATCTGGCCGAGTTCCGTGCCGTGGCGGTGGATGATGTCAAGCTCCACCGGCACCCCGGTGCGGAGTTCATCTATGTGACTGAGGGGAAGCTGGGGCTCTACATCCGCAACGAGGAAACGACGCTGGCGAAGGGAGATTCGGTTTACCTCGACTCCAGTCAGCAGCACGGCTACCGGCGCGTGGGCCGCAGCGCCTGCCGGGCGCTTGTCGTCATCGTACCCGTCGCATCCGAACACGCCTGAATAGCCGCACATCACCGCGAGCCGCTCCGCACGTCGGCCTTACCGGGTACGAATCAGGTTCCTGAGATAGCGAAACGGCGCGAGAAGGTTGTCCCGCAAAGGGATGGAGGCGCCGTTCGCGCGAATCAGCATGACGGTGACGTCGTCGCCGGACAGGTTGTCAGCCGACATCGATGTCAGGCGACGCAAGATCTCCGGGATGACCGTGCTGGGTTCGTCCGGGTTCGTGCCAGCGGCGATTCTCGCCAGCCCGTGCCGACCCATCGTCTCGCCCGCGTGGTCGACGCACTCCTCAAGACCATCGGTGTAGCAGAGCAGCAGATCGTTTGTCGACATCTTGACACCGAGCTGGGTATAGCTCGCGGATTCGAACATGCCGAGCGGGACGTTGGTCAGCGGCGCCGCTGTCGACTCGTGCTCGAGGGCCCGCCACTCGCGACGGCTGGCGCTGAACAAGAGCGGCGCTGGGTGTCCAGCGTTCGTGAGGGAAAGCGTCCTCGTCGGGACGAAGAAGGTGGCGACCAACCCCGTGGCAAAAGCATTGGTGTCGCCCATCGCGGCCAATTCCCGATTGATGGCTTCGACGAGGGCACCCTGATTGATGTGATCGATATGGCGACGCATGAGCCGCCGGAGGCTGCCTGCCAAGGCCAGCACGGTCTCCCCGTGCCCGCGCACATCGGCCAGCGCGAGACGGGTGATACGGCCCGACGAACAGGAGGAAAGCGAGTAGATGTCACCACCATGGACACCGTCGCCGTAGGGCTTGCAGTAGAGCCAGACATCGAGTCCGCTGGTGGAGACGGCCGTCTCGGCAACGGTATTGCCGCCCCACACCTGCATGCACTCCATACGCTCGGAGGGCGATGTCGGCGCGACCGGATCGGCACCGTCGCGTCGATCGCCGATAGATAGGGGTGCTGCGAGTGTCTCGAGATGCGCCATAGTCATAATTTCCTTGCGTCGTTGGCACGGGCGTACCTTCGCGACGAGAGGTTTTCTTCAGGGAATAGCGTATCATCTAGATAAAAAATATTTTAATAATATGAAAAAATAGAAATCGTAATTACACGAACTGCCGCCAGCCTGAACGAGCGTGCGGGCATCGTGACGTTGCGGTCGGACTCCGACGCGGGGAGCATGAGCCGCATCCGCTGGCGGCTCCTCGGCCTCCGGCTCCAGTACCCATCGTGCCAGGAAGGCCTGGTCACACCGGGAGGAACGGCCGGGCGGGAATGCTGAGATCACGATCATGGGATTGGTTCCAGAGTGGGCACAGCGGGCGCGATCGACGTGGCGGTATCGCGGGCAGGGGCGTCCGCCCTTCGCGGTGGAGCCGGGGCGAGGCCAGGAGTCGGTGTGGGACTATCCGCGGCCGCCTAGACTGGAAGCCGACGTCCGCGAGGTGATTGTCAGGGTCGGCGCGCACGAGATCGCCCGTTCCCGGCGCACCATCCGCCTGCTGGAAACGGCAAGCCCCCCGACGTTCTACTTGCCACCGGATGATGTGCGACGAGAGTGCTTCGAGATCGGATCGGAGGGCTCGCGATGCGAGTGGAAGGGTGTGGCGTCTTACTGGTCCGTGATCGTTCCGGATGGGCGGGTGGATGGGGGCGCATGGTCCTACGAGAATCCGCTGCCGGGGTACGAACGCATCCGAGGCTGCGTGTCCTTCTACCCGTTACTGGTCGCGTGCACGGTCGATTCGATGCCAGTTGTTGCCCAGCCTGGACGTTTCTATGGCGGGTGGGTCACTCCTGAACTCGTCGGGCCCTTCAAGGGGGAACCCGGTTCGGACGGGTGGTGAACATCGACATCCGGTGACCGCGCTAATTCAGCGACCAGGGGGTGGCTAGATTTTTCTTCTCAGGCAATGTTTCGCCGTGTTTGGTAGCTCGCAGGATAACTGATCGGATGTTCACTATACGATAGTATATTTTCATATTAGTATCAGTATGCTGATTGGATACAACGCACTAAAATGGGGGTGTGAGTGCGACTATTCCCGAACACGCGGTCTACTTTTCAGCGCCACCGATTCGTGGCGGAGGTGGACGATCGATTGCCCGCACCATTACGGAACGACGCGACCGCCATTCGGGTTTGCTTCGGCTCCGCTGCTCGTGGAGGGGTCGCTTTACGTGCAGGCAGCCAACGGTCTGGTCAAGGTAGACTGCGAATTTGGACGTGTCCTTTGGCGGACGGCGTTCACCGACGACACGATGAGTTCGGGTGGGGCGTTCTCGTCCCCTATCCTGACCACGCTCAACGGTATCGAGCAGGTGGTCGTCTTCACCCGAACACATCTCAACGGCGTCGACCCTGAGTCCGGTCGCGTCCTCTGGCAACACGTGGTGCCGAACTTCCATGGTATGAACATCATCGCGCCTAGTGTCTACCGCGACGGGATCTTCGTGAGTCAATACCGTAACGGCTCGTATTTCTTCCGCCCGAACGGTCTCACCGGCTCCGGACAGGTCCGGATGGAGACCGCCTGGACCAACAAGGCGTCGGGCTACATGTCGTCGCCCGTGGTCATCGACGACCACGTGTATCAACACCTGGGCAATGGCCGACTCAGCAGTATCGACCCCCGCTCGGGCGAGGAGAACTGGCGCACACGCCCCCTTGGCGAATATTGGAGCATGGCCTGGCAGGGTGACCGCATTCTCGCGATGAGTGCGGACGGCAGCCTGCGTCTGGTTCGGGCGACGCCCGAGCGTTTCGAGCTGCTCGACGAACGGGAGGCGGGCAGACCAGCGCGTCGGTTGTTCCCGGAAATCTGTCTGTGATGTCGCGCGCGTTCTTCCTTCCGCTTTTGTCGGCGCTCTCGGTGGTGGTCCCATCGGCGGCGCCGTATGGTCAATCCGTGAGTCCGGAGGTCTCCGGGCACGCTGCCACGGCGCCGCTACCGGATGCAGACGCTATTCTCGAGCAGGCGCTCGACCGGGCGGCCGCTCAGGACACAGCCGGTCTTGAGCTCGACTTCGAGTCGCTGCTCGACTCGACCGTCGAATCGCTGAACGGGGACGGCGATACGACCGATATCGAGACCGCTCGGTATCGGCGCTACCCGCTCGTAGGTCTGCTCTACGAAGAGCTGATCGCCCGGGACGGACGGCCGCTCGACGACGAGGAGGCGCGCGAAGAGGCCGAGCGCCGAGCGGAGTTCGTCGAGGAGGCACGGAAGCACGCGGACCGCGGGGAGCCCTACGATCCGAACGAGATGGCGGTGCGGTTCAACCGGGAGCTGATGGACCGCTACGACACAGCCCTCATCGGCACCGAGTTCGTCGGCGTCCACACCTGCTGGGTGCTGAGCTTCGAGCCCCGCGAAGGGCGGTTGCCGGATAACCAAAGGATGGACAAGGCGCTGAACCGCTCGACCGGACGGCTGTGGATTGCCCAGGACGACTATGGGGTGGCCCGCGTGTCCTTCGAAATGCAGGAGCCGTTCCGCTACGTGTGGGGTCTGGTCGCGACCCTCCGGCACGCCACGGGTCAGCTCGAGTACGAACGCGTCGATCACAATCTGTGGACCCTGGCGCGGTTCGACCTGGAACTGGATCTGCGGGTTTTTTTCAAGGGGATCCGTCGTCGGATACGTCAGGTCTGGATTGAGCACAGTCGCATCGGGGAGTTTGTGCGGTCGTCATGAACCACGCCGAACGCACCGGGGTGGCCGCGGTGGCCGTGAGTGTCGCCATCGGCGTCGCGATCTCCTGGGCCGGCAGCCAAGGGGGGACGACTCTGGGAGCGCTTCCTGTCTTCGCCTTGTGCGGACTGCTGTCGTTCGGGATCAACTGGCTCGTATTTGTCCCGGCCTACGTGTTCCAGACGGAGCGCTACTTCGATCTGACCGGCAGCCTGACGTATCTGAGTATCGTGGGGGTCGCGCTGGCATCAGGCGCTCCGGACGTCCGGGCGCTCATCCTTGGAACGATGGTGGCGGTGTGGGCGGTGCGATTGGGAGGCTTTCTCTTTGCGCGCATCCGTCGCGATGGCGGCGACGGCCGCTTCGACGCATTGAAGCCTAGCCTGCCGCGTTTTCTCATGACCTGGACGTTGCAGGCGCTCTGGGTGCTGCTGACACTCTCGAGCGCGCTTGCGGCGATGACAACGGCTCGCCCCGAGCCGCTGGGGGCGTTCGCTGGGTTTGGAGTCCTGATCTGGGTCCTGGGTTTTTCGGCCGAGGTCGTCGCCGATCGCCAGAAAGGTCGCTTCCGCGCAGACCCCGCCAATCGCGACCAGTTCATCCAGTCCGGCCTCTGGGCGTGGTCGAGACACCCCAACTACTTCGGGGAAATCGTGCTCTGGTGTGGCGTGGCCGTCGTGGCGTTCCCGGTCTTGACCGGCTGGCAATACGTCACCCTTGTCTCTCCGCTCTTCGTGTACATCCTGCTCACCCGCGTCAGCGGGATCCCGCTCTTGGAAGCACGCGGACAGCAGAAGTGGGGAGACCGAGTGGAGTATCGCGCCTACGTGGAAAAGGCACCGGTGCTCTTTCCGCGCCCGCCGCGATCGGTGTGAATCGGTGGAGCCCGTGAGTTGCGATGCTCCATCTGAAACTCTAGTTTCACCCCGAACTGTGGAAAGCCCTCCAGACCCTCCCGAATACTCTCGCCCGTCCGCTCCTGGAACTGGACCGCATCGACATTTGTGTGCCCATACACATTGATCACGTCGACGAACGTGATCAGGCTCAGGCGTCCCAAGCGCCGGCGATAGTCGAGGCGCAGGTTGAGCGTGTGGAAGGTCGGGAGCCGGTCGACATTGGTCGCGATGATCTCCTTCGAAAAACGGCGTGACGACGGATCATTGAACACATCCTCGTGAACGGTGAACGCGTCGGTGGGTCGGCCTGTCGCGAACCGCCACTTGCCGGCCAATGACCACCGGTCGTTGAACTCGTATCCGAACAAGGTGTTGAGAATGTGGAGACGGTTGAAGTCGCTGTCATACGAGCCTTCACCGAGGTTGTCGTCTCGCCGGGATCGCTGGAGGGAGTAGGTGACCTGTCCGTACCACTTGCCGACGAGACGCTTCGCCAGAAGGAGGTCGACCCCGGCCGTGTAGCCAGTGCCGACGTTTGACGCGAACCGGGTCGTTCGACTGGGGCGTATCACCAGTTGGTCGAGCGCTTGATATTAC
>Ga0209403_10005782_pt1 | contig 12798 bp, 12 predicted proteins | sample ArcticOcean_MG_C_8_FD_187440 | JGI IMG/M metagenome (GOLD analysis project Ga0209403, IMG submission 187440) | Marine microbial communities from western Arctic Ocean - ArcticOcean_MG_CB11_86 (SPAdes) (version 2) | ecosystem: Environmental > Aquatic > Marine > Oceanic | place: Arctic Ocean... | reverse complement strand
CTTGAAATATTCGCAAATCAGTTCCAGTTGAAATAGGTGAAAACCCCACTGATTGAAGTAGTACGAACTAGAGGGTAGGGGTTGCACATACCCTCTGCTCACCCTGTGCAACCTTTGCATAACCGCTTGAAACCTCTGTTACACTAGAACTAGATTAACGGTTTCGCAACCAATGCCCTAACCTAGAAGCATGTATCCACCGTTCCAACCGATTCCGCAACTTAGGATCCACGCTGGCGAACTTCAGTTTGCTCAGTAGCAGTGACATCCGATCTTGCTGCCCCTCGAATGACTCTTTACCCTCAACCTTGTTCGTGACCCATTTGGCATCTGAGAGGTCTTTTCGGAAAGTTGTCGTCGTGTGGTCCCACTTGATGTAGACTTCACCACTGTCGTTCATGATGAACACCTCATCTTCGCTGACAAACCCCCAGGCGTGCCGCCCTTGAGTCTCGGGATCACGAATTTCGAGCCGACTGTATCCGTTCTCAATCGGCATATAGGCGACATCTTCGGCATCCACCAAATCAGGAATGAACTCATCATCATTGAGGGCCAAATCCCAATCGTATTCTTCTTTCCAGTTGGTCAGGAAATCAATGTCATCTTCATTCATTCAAATCACTCCCAGAACCAATTTCCGCTCTTCGACCAGTTGTGATCCTCACATAACAAGCACATGTTCCACGGGTCCTGTGGACCGCCAAGATGGAAGGGGATCCAACGATGATCGAAATGCATCTTGTCTTCGCGGATACATCTCGTACCGTTGTTCAGTCGGTGTGTACATCGGCCGCCATCGCGGTGGGCAACGGCTATCTTGACATCCTGAGGAATGTGACGGCTGATTTTGGTGTTGAGGATGTTTCGCTGTACATAGCGATCTGTTGTTTTCATGACCGCTTTACTTACTCCTGCTAAGATTGCGGAGGGTGTATCTGCTTCAAAGTCGAATAATGAGAAGAACGGTAGCAGAGCTTCGAACATCTTCAAGCCGTGAATGTTCCCGTTGCCTATCGTCTTTAGGAATGCGTCAATCATACCTGGTGAACTCTTGATGAGTTGCGTAGGATTCTCTTGTACTTCTGGCCCCCAATCGACGATAATATCCCCTTTAGGTTCAGTGATCCCATTGATGGCCCTGACAGCCTCATTCCAGATGACGTGATTATCCTCAATTCGTTTGCTTCGGACGACGAGTCCCAACGCGAAGCTCATTCGGTCGCACTTCTTCTGCAAAGGAAGGTGCACAACCTGCTCCAGTGAGGTTGAGGAAGCCAACCACCACTCATTATGTGACAAGGATGCGTGATAATTCCCTGATGTGATGGTGACCCCTTGCGGATGGATGCTGATATTCGCCCTTGCCACCGATGCCATCAGGCCCACATCCCTTGAAAAATACCTCTTTGGCCGCCCGATGGCCTGCCATTGGCCGAACATCGGCCAGAGCGCAGTACAATGGTTGCACGGCTAAGCCTAATCTCGAACAGGTCAATCAGGTAACGAAAACCCGAAATCTCGGCCAAGTGTTGGCCGAGTGTTGGCCTATGATTGGCCATCAGCATTGGATATCATCTCCAATGGTTGAAACACGTCGGCATATCTGGAGAGGATGGTAGTGTCGATGGAATTGCGCACTGGTTTTCCGGTGGTCAATCTCAATGTTCCTAGGCATCTTCAAGGTGGGTCTACTCATCACCACATCTCATCGGTATCACTGGCTTGAAGGCATCTCTGACTTGCTCAATTCAACTAAGTTCAAAACGAAGGAACGCTAGGAACCCGCTCAATTGTTCCTATGCATTAGGTGCTCGTGCCGGGATTTGAACCCGGGTCGACGGATCGAGAACCCGTCATGATGGGCCGAACTACACCACACAAGCCAAGCAAGCCGCCGACTAACCATCGGTATATCAACAAACAGGGTGGCTAAAATTTCCAAATTTACTTTCACTTTCACTTGCGAATGGCTTGCATACCCACATTTTAGTTTCACTTTCAGTTTACACCCCCCATCGTTGGTTCATATACCTCCCCTCTCTAGTCCTGTCCATGCAAACAAGCATAACGAACAGAGAATTGATATTGGCAGAAGTAGTTGTTGAAACGCCCTTCCGAAGCCTAAGAATGAGTAATAGGGGATATGATGCCATCAAAGATGTAGGTCCTAGTCAGAGATTAGTACGCCTAGCAACATCAAGTGGAAGACTGGCAACACCTAGCACAGGTAATGATGATTTCAACAAAAATAGTAGGCCAGGTTGGAGGACTCTTCGTCTCAGAGCAAAGGCAACATCAAACGTTGAGGTGATAGCTTGAGTCGAACAAAAAGATTGAGGCAAGCAGTTGCAGAATACTTAGCAGAACATGGCAGTTCCAACACTGTTGATATCTTTGACCACCTCAATGATAGATTTTCTTGGGGTGCAACAATGAACCAAGTGGGAAATATTCTTGCTAAAGACCTTAGATTTCAAAAAGTAGGTCATGTAAGAGACTTCTTTCGAGGCGGGCGATACACCGTATGTGTGTGGGACCTATCTTCAGTTAATAACGAGAGATTAACGGCGCAGGCATGAAGTGCCAAGAGCCTCTCACACCTGATGAATGACAGGCCGCGACTGGTGGACCCTCGCAAGAGGGGCCAATGTGATAATGGGTATGCTCACAGTACCTCTTGGCGCACTAATTGTTGGTGCTGCAAGCCAAAATAACATCGCAATCCCACTATTGCTTCACACCCTGAGTGTCGCTTTCTTCATGGCAGGATGGAATGCCCTGAATGATTTATTAGATATCAACGCTGATCGTATAAATCACCCCACAAGACCACTCGCATCGGGTGCTATTTCAGAACGGGCTGCTAAGAAATTCTCATTGTTTTGCTTTTCTCTTTCAACAATAATGTTAGCAGGAATTGTATATCATACAGAGCAAACAATTGGCCATCTAGAATGGTTAGATTCAGTATTAATATGGGGAATTGCATTAATTTTAATGTCAGCATACGAATTTGATGGGATACCATTCAAACCCTGCTTGAAAAAGACTGGATTATTTGGCAACCTTTCCGTCTCTGGACTCATCGCTGTAGTGATAGTATTCGGCGCTGCTGCAGTAGGACATGGAACTGAACTATTCCCATGGACTGTAGCAATCTGCGCTATGATGATAGGAACTGCAAGAGAAATTATCAAAGATGTAGAGGATATGGAAGGAGACTCTGAGCGCCATACTCTACCAATGAAAATCGGTTCTGAAAAAGCAAGAATGGTGGCTTGGATTTGTACATTATTAGCATTCATCAGTATGGGTATGCCATTTGCTTTAGACCTGCTACCACTTGCTTATATTGTATTTTTGACACCAGCCTTGATTTACCTAACAATGGTCAAAGCACCAATAGTAAAAGGCGAAGATACCAAGGCTTCAAAATTCCTGAAGCGTGCCCTTCTATACGGACTTCTAGGATTCACAACAACTGGACTTATCCCAATTATATATTGAATACAATTAATCTGACCATCAAAATTGAAGTTAGTATTCCATCAATTCAGCATAAGTCGACCATGCCTCATTATCAATTAAGTAAGTTAGTAGTGACATTTGAGCCCACATACGATTCTCTGCTTGGTCAAAAACCACTGAGTTATCACTATCAATTACAGAATCAGTTACTTCCTCACCCCTGTGTGCAGGTAAGCAATGCATGAAAATATAGTCATCTTTAGCATGACTAACTAAATTATCATTGATTTGAAATCCTTCAAACGCATTTACCTTGTCGACTAGGTCTTCTTCACCCATTGAGATGAACACATCAGTGTAGATGACATCAGCATTTGTAACCGCTTCAACAGCATCATTTGTTTCTGATAATATTGCTCCGCTTTTCTCAGCTAATTTCTGAGCACGCTCAACAATATCTGTATCTGGCTCATATCCTTTTGGCACAGCCCAACAAACATCACAACCCATAATTGCGCCTGCCAACATTAGGTCATGTAATACATTATTACCATCACCAACCCAAGCAATTTTTACTAGAGATAAGTCATCTTTATTTTCCATTATGGTCATTAAATCAGCAGCGGCTTGGCATGGATGATTTTTATATGAAAGGGCATTAATTACTGGAACAGATGATTTATCCGCTAATTCAACAACATCTGAGTGGTCGTAACAACGATAAGTTATCGCGCCAAGATAGCGTGAGAGTACCATTGCGGTATCACCAATGGTCTCAGATTTACCCAATTGAATATCTGCTTTTAACAGTGTTAACGGATACCCACCCAACTTGTTAATTCCGACCTCAAATGATACTCTAGTTCGAGTACTTGGTTTTTCGTAAATTGAACCAATAGACATTCCATCTAAAGGTGTAAAAGAAGGCGCAACTTCATCGTCGCCTTTGAACGTGATTGCCCATTCTAATATGGAGGATAAATCTTCAGCGACATCATCAATAGCAAGTAAATTAGTCATTCCAGCCATCCCTTTCAAACCCAATATCCTCTGCAAATCCGTCTTTTGTATCAGCCATTCCACCGAATAGGTTCTGAGCAAAGGAAAGTACGTCTGCTAAACCATCTTCTTCTTCGCTTGAAAGGGGAATTAATCCTGGTTGTACCTGACTATGCTGCATCATTCGCAACTGACCGATTGCAAATTCCGTCCTTTGCCCACCGGCTTCTTCGTACAATGCTGCTTCGAGAGTATCAAGTCTTTCACCCCACTCAAGAATTCTCTCTAAATCATCAGGTTCAAGAAGATCTGATTTTGAAAGGAAATTTGCAGTCGGCAAACCAAGTCTAAAGTGTACAATATTTGAAAGAAGCATTTGTGAAACAAATCCAGAAGCAGATTGAGAAAGCATCGGATCAAAAAGGAATATCAGTGCCGCTCTTCCCTGGCCTAAAACTTCAACAAAATGGCTAGACGCCTCACGAAATGCAAATAATTCAACCTGGCCAGGTGTATCTATAACAATTAAATCTCCAGACAATCCTTCTAATTCTTCCTGAATTTCATACGCCCTCGCTGCTACTAAATCTGCTGCAAGAATTTGTGCACCGTTGGGCCCCAGGTCATATTCGTCCATTACATCAGAGAGAGAAACAATATCTCGAACGTCGAATTCCGGGTCATAATGGACTCTTTCAGCACCCGGGTCTAGGTTAATTGTTAGAGCATCTACTTCTAGAAATCGTGCCCATCTTTGAAACGAAGTGACTAACGTACTCTTGCCAGCTCCAGCAGTTCCAACGATAAAAAGTACAGGGGGTGCGGTGGTATCTCCCGATGACATCGAAGTGAAGCCCCTCGCTCACAGTTTTTCAAGGATTCGTATTATTATTGAATATTATACAACACACCCATCGAAAATCCATCTTCCATCACTTGACAACGGTTATAGAAGGGTACTCGCTGGCAAGGCTTACCCATTATATGGAGATTGTTAAAATGAGTGATGAAGATAGTAACAACCCGCCCCCACCACCGCCCGGAATGGCACCACCACCACCACCTGACATGGATGCACCACCACCACCGCCCGGAATGGATGCACCCCCACCACCACCACCTGCACCACCTGGAATGGATGCGCCGCCACCACCACCTGCACCACCTGGAATGGATTCACCACCACCTCCTGCCCCACCGGGCATGGATGCACCACCTCCCCCACCAGCACCTCCGGGAATGGATACACCCCCACCACCTCCACCTAGCCTAGATATGCCAGATGGATCAGATTCCGAAACAGCCTCTGATGATTTATCCTCCTCGGCTGCTCTGCTAGGAGATATTGCCCTAGAATCCGATGATACCGATGATGAAGCGGGAACGGATGCGCTTCTCGACTCAGCATCTGCGAGTTTGGATTTACTTGAAATTTCTTCAGACGAAGAATCAAGTGAAGAAGAAGGAACCGAAGAAACACCTGCCATTGACCTATTAATGACGCCTGACTCGCTAGGTGAAGATTCTGAAGCAAGTGAGGAATCAGAAGATGGGGGAGAAGCAGAAGTTGCTGAAGAAGCAGCAGAAGAAGAGTCAATCCATGCAGGAGCGGATATCCGAACCCTAGATGCCGTCGACCAAATCCCTGGTGACAAGTTAGAAGGTTCACTACACGAAGTAGAATCCTCTACCCAAACTGTTGACGGAGAGGTTGTAGACCAAAACGTAACTGGCTTACTAACAATTAACAATCCAAGTGAAAAAGATAGACTTTGGGATATTGACATCTTTTTGAATAAACTCAAGGCAACTGATGTTGATGAGGGACATATGCCATTACAAGAATTAGAAGCTGGTAACGACCATACTATGGATTACTCTGTCTCTGGCCCAGTGATGCTGAGTGTGCGAGAACGTTTTGACACTAAGCCTGACCGTAATCAAGAAATGAGCACATCAGCTGTTTGTACAGATGTTGCACAAGAGATAACACTTGAACTTGAGGTTGAAAATGTTGGTCCGGTAGACCTTAACGATGTAGAAGTTACAAGGAAAATCCCTTCACAGATGACTATCACTAGTGAAGGTGACAACTATAGCGTCTCAAAGAATAATCTCACATGGACTGTTGGGACATTAACTCCAGGAGGGAAAAGGAACTTACCTCTAAATGCAGACTTAGTTACTGATGTAATAGACGAAGTATCTGCTGGAAAGACCAGTGCTACTTTCAATGCTGATGCAACACTATCAGGTATGTCAATAGTTGAATTGGATGCATTCTGTAGAGGATTCAGCTACATGGATGTTGATGAAGACGAGAGACCAGACAACTGGCGTTGCCAAGCGGTTTTCGAGAACCGATCTTCGTTCGCTGTTGACCTAGTTAAATTACAAGTAAAGCAAGCAGGTTCAGATAACCTGCTCTTTGATATCACAGATGTTGAGAAGGATGTTCATCCAGATGGTCGTTGGGAAAGCGAAATCGTTGTTGTTCCAGCAACTGAAGAACCTAACTTCAATCAGGAACTTGGATTTACTGTAATCCCACGCGTTACCCATTCAACAGAAGGGTCAATTGACTTAGAAGAATATGTAATCAAAGTGCTTGAGGCTGATGTAAGTAAAACTTACTCTACTGAAATCCTCAGAACCTACCGTGAAGCAAATGTCACGGCTGAGATTTCAATCAAGAATACTGGCTCTGCAACAATCAACCTGATGCGCCTAACCGAGGATGTACCAGGGATTTTCAATAGTCCTGATACGGAACAAGTTGCATGTACAATTGATGGCAACGAACTTGTCAGCGACCAATTCCGAATTGAGGTAAGAGAAGGTGTAACTTTGGAAGAGACCGCCTTGAGCCCTGATGGTTCAGGCCACACAATGCTACTTACCATCGGAACAAAAGGACCTATAGGTCTTGAACCAGGTCAGGAAATGACCATTTCTTACCCACTCGTTGCCCCAGACCCAACCCCGGATAACGAAGTTGTTGCTGCACCATTGAGGTCAGACTTCAGTGCAGAACGATACGGACCAGTTGCAACTCGATTGCTAGATGATATACCATCAATCCGAATTATTCACAAGCGAAGAAAGTTCAGCACCGGCAAGGAAGTATTCCCTGCAGGCGGCGCAGGAAGATATGAAGTAATGATTATGTTCCAAAACCGATCTGACTCTGCGCTACAAGATTTGATGATTCACGATATCGTACCGAGTGACTTTGAAATCAAAGGCTACAATATACGCAGCGACTCAGGTGTCAAAGAAGCAGAGATGGAAAAGGCTGACGATGATAATGGAATCAAAGTCAGTTGGCATATTCCTGTTATTGAAAAGGACGAAAGAATTGAAGTTATTTACGAACTTGTAGGCGATGCGGGAGCAGAGTACAAAGTAAGTGATGCTCAAGAATTCCATGGAGCAACTTTCGGAGATGAATTAGATGTTGATTTGCCTCCTGCTGAACCAGAAAAAGAAGTTGAAGAAGATACTGAGGAATCAGAATCCGTTGAGGAGGACGTTGGCGAAGTTGAAGATGAAACATCAGCAGAAGAAGAATCCGAAGATGAGTCTGAATCAGATGACGAAGAATCTAATGACGATGAATCGGAAGACGAAGAATCAGACGCTGAAGATGAGGCTGAAGATGAGGCTGAAGATGAGGCTGAAGATGAGGTTGAGGCCGAAGAAGAGGCTGAATCAGATGACGATTCGAGCGATGATTCAGAAGGCGGGGATGATGCAACAATGGATGCAGCCCTCGCCCAAATCACTGGAGGAGATGACGAAGAATCTGAAGAATCCGAAGACACTGAGGATTCAGAACCAGAGGAAGCACAACCTGCGGACTCAGACGCACAGGTTTGCCCAATATGTAGTTCAGAAAATGCGCCTGGCGCAAATGTATGCTCAACCTGTTCATTTGATTTTGAATAATGTTAAACCGATCTAAGGAGCTACGCTCCGAAGTATCATTAGGCACTGGTTGAGTGCTAACGAAATCCTTTTTTGAATACAAGTGCTAACGAAATCCCATTTTGGATTACAAGATAACGAAATTACATTTAATGGAATATATCTTACAAATGACATATTTAGGATTAAATATCAGGCCAATCATCAAACGGGTCGTCATTAGTAGAACTAACCTCACTTTGTGTCACAGCACTTTGTCCACTAGAATCTTCATCTGCTCTAGGGCCACCATTGACATCAATATCAACAACGTCTGTAACATCATTATCCTCATTACTTTGAACTTGAGATGAAATATCACCTTGAGAAGAAGGAGGTTTTTGAGTTGGCTCTTGGAGAGCAGACAAATCAATGCCTAGAGATGTACCACCACTTGCAGTTACATCCAATAAAACATCTGAGGCAACATCACCACTTTCAACCAAAGTGTCTCGGTCTACACCCGCCATTGCCTCAAACGAGCCCGCTGCGAATTTATTTTCAGCAAGTCTTGGGTCTAGAGTATCTCTCCTCACACCTTCAATATTAGTATCGATGATTGCAGTATCAAACTGATCTAGAGATGGCACACTAATTCCTGTCTGCGGCGAAATTTCTTTTAGCAAGCCATGCAATCCTTTTGACTTATTACCTGAAGATTTGAATTGTAGGATTGCCTTTTCCCACGCTAGATGGTGTTGTGAACGTATTACCAACGAGCGAGCGATTCCTAAGGTGGCATCATCGAGGCTTAATCCAAGACCAATTCCTCGCGAATACAACTTTTCAGCAAGTTTTCCCTTTCCTGTCTGAATTGCACATTCTGCAGCGCCAATACAAGCGTCTAATCGTTCGGGCGATTTCTTCATCACTTTTCTATAGACTTTGAGTGCTTGAGCATGTTTACCCTGTTTGACCAATACATTTGCATGACGTACCGCAAACTCTGGTTCCTTTTTCCATCTCTTTCTTGCATCTCTTAATGCAATTTCAGCACTCTCTAAATCCCCAGAAGACATGGCTTGGCGCACGGTTGCGAGAACTTCTTCGGGACTAGTCATGCTCTACACTTCCCCAGATGAGGCATCTGACTCAAAACTACCGCTCCCCTGACAGGTCAATACTAACCCCGATTGTGCTTGAAGTTATGATAATTCAAACGAAGGGTTCATGCGATTCGGTCATGGCCGGCGAAGCATGGCAGAAGGTGAGCAGGGTGAGGAATTGCCCGGCTTGGGTTCAATGATGACCCCACTATTGCTCTTAGTAGTCATGTCAGTGCTAATCATTAACCCTGCAATCAGAACTTATCTCGCAAACGGTGCTGATACAGTTCTAACACCTTTGATTCCGTTCTCTGACCGCTGGTTCGTGATAACTGTGGCCTTACTGGGTTCATCAATTATGATCATAAACACAGTATTTCGTTCCTTCTTTATGGACCCGATGAAGCAAGCCCACCTTGCACATCGTAACAAACAAATCCGTAAACTGTTGAATCAAGCAAGAACTGACCGTGATAAAGTTAGAATGGATAAAATCCAGAAACTTCAACAAAGATTGATGCCTGAACAGATGAAATTACAAAATTCAATGATGAAACCAATGATGTTTACATTTGTTTTTATTATCGCCATCTTCTCTTGGATGGCATTGAATGTAGAATCATTCCGAGTTGATTACGTAAGTTTGCCATGGCGAGCAGAATGGAATTTAATGGAGGATAAAGTAATTATCTTCCCTGCTTGGATTGCAACCTACATCACAACCTCAGCACCACTCGGTCGAATTGTGGATAGACACCTCAAATTACTAAGATATCGTAATCATCCTATCGTACTTAGTGGTGAGACATTACCTGAGCCACTGCTTAAAGAATTAGAAGATGTGAACAGTTCATCAGCCTCAACCAGACAAAAAAGAAGTAGGGATGGACCGCGAAAGAGAGCCGGCTCAGGTTCAAAATCCAGTGACAAGACTCAATCCTCAGTTTCCGCACCGATGGCTGGCTCAGTCTGTCCAGACTGTGACTCAACAGAAGTTGAGAGAGCACCCGATGGTCGTTTACGCTGTGTAATTTGCAGAAATGTTTGGAGGCGATGATATGGTTCACCTCACGGTGAGTGGTCATCCAGGAAGTGGCACCAGCACTTTGGTTGCTAATCTTTGTGCGAAACGAGGTTGGTCATTCCTTAACGGCGGCGCTGTATTCCGCTCTATTTCTGAAGAAAGAGGCATCTCATTAGAAGAATTTTCAGCCCTTTGTGATTCTGAACCAGATGTAGACAAATCACTAGATCAAAGGCTAATTACTGCAATGATTGAAGAGAATGGGCCAGAAATTGTAGAATCCAGACTTAGCGGTTGGTGGGCATATAGAGAGAAAATTAATTGCCTCAGACTTTGGATATCCGTAACACCTGAAGAAAGAGCGAAGAGAGTTGTGAAAAGAGAAGGTGGAAGCCAAACAGATGCACTTTCAAGGATTCACGGCAGAATGCAAACCGATCAAATCAGGTATCACAACCTCTATGAGATTTCATTAGAAAATCTAACACCCTACAATTTAATCATTAATTCAGATACACTTTCGGCTAATGAAGTAACTGAACTTGTTGAAGCTGAACTTATGAAAAGAGGGGTTTGATAGCATGGGAAAAATGACAATTATAGACTCAGAAGCCACTACTGACTCAAAATATGGGTGCCCACCAGAACGAAGAACTGTTGATGAATTATTAACGGGTGGTTGGGTTCTATTGGACAAACCAGCAGGTCCCAGTAGTCACCAATTGGCAGCATGGATTAGAGACATGTTGGGCGTGGACAAATTAGGACACGGTGGTACCCTAGATCCGTTTGCGACTGGTGGACTAGTCCTCCTTTCAGGTAACGCAACCCGCCTAACAGGCCGTATATTGAAAGGTGATAAGACGTATATTTGTATTTTCAAACTGCCTAAAGGAATAACCGATGGTGCACTTGCAAAAGCAATTTCTTCGTTAACTGGCCACATCCACAATGTGCCTCCAAAAGAGTCTGCTGTGAAGGTTCAAGTGAGGCAGAGGACCATTTCTACCTTTGATTTAATTGAGCGAGATGAGCGAATTATACTAACCGCTATTCATTGTGAAGCAGGGACTTATGTTCGAACCATGAGCCGTGATATGGGCCTATTTCTGGGTGGTGAAGTAGAACTGCTGGAACTACGACGGAGTAAAAGTGGCGCATTCACAGAAAATGATGCGGTAAGCATGCACCAGTTGACCGATGCTATTCATTTATGGAAAGAGCAAGGCCAGCCTGCAGCAATGAAGAAAATTCTTCTACCTGTTGAATCCCTTCTATCAGGAATCCCAATAATCACTCTAAAAGATAGTGCTGTTGCTGCAATTGCCCATGGTGCACCGTTGGCTTCAGTAGGTGTAGTTGGGCTCAATAGTGAGGTTCAGAGAGGAGATGAAGTGCTTATGGTGTCACTAAAGGGTGAGGCAGTAGCACTGGCTTCAATGACTGTAAATGGTGAAGACGTTGCCAACATGAAAGGCGGTGAGGTCGCTAGACCAAATCTAGTATTGATGGCAACGGATGTATATCCAAAACGCTGGTGACCCAGCAAATTTTGAAATATCAAATATGAACTTGTCGAATCCAATTCAATTGGATTGAGCAAGACTTCAAGCTAAATCATATTCTTCGTATATCCACTCTTCTGTTTCAAGTCGAATCTTCAGTTTTCCCATCGCGTGTACCCCCGCTTGCGCCCCCTGTCAGACGCTGCTGACATTGCACAAGCGTTTTTTTCAGACACGGGCTACCTATAACCATTTTCCGAAAATCAGGGATTATCCGTCTTAAAGCCCGTTCTATCGGACTGAGTTCAATTAGTTTGAAAAGCAATAATGCTTGCTTTTATCGGTTTAATGTCGCAAAGCAACAAGGCTACCTATTACTTGGTTAATTTTCGAAATCAATTAGGCTCGGTTTTATCGGTTTAATGTCAGAAAGCAACCAGGCTAACTATTACTTCTCCAATTTTGGAGATTAACTAGGCTCGCTTTGGGGGCTTAAATCTCTCGCCTAATCTTTCCTGGTCCTAATTGTAAAGCAATGATGGCTCCCAAAATAATACTTGCAGCTACTATCCACATTGCACCTGAAGGGAGATTATCCATCCACGCATCCTGTTGCACACCTGTGTTTGCAGAGTTATCTAATGGAAGTACTAGGACAGATGATGAGTGTTCATTGTTGGTTTCTGAGATTTCAAAAATATCGTGAGTGGGGTCCACATACACCCTCAATGAAGTGTTTCCTGGATTCATTGGCAATTGCCAATAACATGATGCGGATTCTAAGCCC
>Ga0209403_10005780_pt1 | contig 12800 bp, 11 predicted proteins | sample ArcticOcean_MG_C_8_FD_187440 | JGI IMG/M metagenome (GOLD analysis project Ga0209403, IMG submission 187440) | Marine microbial communities from western Arctic Ocean - ArcticOcean_MG_CB11_86 (SPAdes) (version 2) | ecosystem: Environmental > Aquatic > Marine > Oceanic | place: Arctic Ocean... | reverse complement strand
TTCCCGGGGTGTTCATAGAAATGGTTCCCAAAAGAAGATATGTGGGTGGCGAAGCTATTTCTCACGCTTTGGGCTATGTAGGTGAAGTTAGCACAGAAGAGTTGGACACAGACATGTTCTCTGACTATGAAAGAGGAACGCTGGTTGGCAAGACTGGTGTAGAGTTGCAGTATGAAGAGATATTGCAGGGAAGAGATGGAGTCCGATATCTAGAAGTAGATGCTGCTGGACGCATTGTGGGATCGATGGTAGGTATAAAGGAGGATACTGGAGATCCAGGACAAGACATTGAACTGGCTCTAGATTTGGACCTAATGCGATGGATCCATGAGATTTTTCCGGATTCTTTGCCAGGTGCTGTAGTAGCTCTCAATCCAACAGATGGAGGGGTCTTAGCTCTTTATTCAGCACCAAACTTCGATCCAAATAATTTTGTTGGAGGTCTTAGCGAAATAGATTGGGAAAATATTCAATCAGATCCTGGTAACCCTATGTTGAATAGGGCGATCATGGGTCTCTATCCACCTGCATCCACCTGGAAATTGGCTTCTGCAGCGATAGCATTAGATTTGGGTGTGGTAGGACCACACGAGATTATGCCCATACCCTGTACTGGAAGTATGACTTACGGTGGGTTGCAGAGAGGATGTTGGTTCTCTGCTGGGCATGGATTTCTAGATTTAGCTGGAGCAATTGCACATTCTTGTAATGTTTACTTCTACCAATTGGGATTAAGGGTGGGCTTGGATCCACTCTTGGAAGCTGGTAACAGAATAGGATTCAGCCAACAGTGTGGTATAGATCTACCCGGTGAGAAGAATGGCATTTTTCCAGAAGGTCGCGAGTTTTGGGAACGCAGATTTGGTTATAAGCCATTGAATGGGGAAGTCTTGAGTCTAGCAATCGGACAGGGGCCTAATTCACAAACTCCTTTGAAAATGGCTCAATTTTATCTGGCTTTAGCTAGGGATGGAACTGCACCGGCGCCTCACATTTTCGGAAAGCGGGTGTCTCCTACTGATGGATGGAGTCTTGATCTTTCTAGAGAAAGTATTGAGCAAGTCAGAGAGGGCTTACGTGCTGTGACAATGCCAGGAGGAACCGCACATCTCTCGGGCTCTTTAGAGCATTGGGAAGTTATGGGAAAAACAGGAACTGGTCAGAATGCATCAAGTAGGGGGAAAGACCACGCTTGGTTCGCCGGGATGGTAGGGCCTTGGGGGAAAGAACCTGAAATTGTAATCGTCGTTCTAGTTGAATTTGGGGAGAGTGGTTCTTCTATGGCAGCACCGATAGCGGTGAAGACAGCAGATTATTATCTGCGAAACAAATATGGAATGCCAATTGACACTATTCAGACCCTTGCAGAACATCTTCGGGCGGGGCGCCCAGTTCCTTGGGCACGTTGGCAGGACTGATCAGACCTGATGGTATCTAGAATCCGCAAAGTCTTTGCATCGTGGTCAGGTGACCCACAGTTGGTATTAGGTGTTGCATTTATGACAATATTTGGGATTTCGATGATCTATTCCGCTGGTGGTCTCAATATACCTAATGACGTGAGTCAAAATGCATGGATACGTCAGATACTATGGTGGGTGATAGCTCTGTTGGCTTTCTCTTTCATCCAACGGATGAATGTTCGCTGGCTTGAGTGGTTCGCATATCCCTTGTATGGACTGAGTTGTTTATTGTTAATCCTGACTCTTTTTTTTGGTACAGGATCGGGAACAGCCGCAGGTATCAGTAGCTTTCTTGATCTTGGGTTTATTAGATTCCAGCCGGCAGAAATTGCGAAAGTGACAACAATTTTAGCTTTATCAAAATATATTTCGGGATACGCAGGGGATTTTCATAGTTTACGAGCGGTAATCCTCCCGGCAACACTTGCTTTCAGTCCTCTGCTCTTGGTTATCCTTCAGCCGGACTTGGGGACAGCCTTATCTTTCGTAGGCATTCTTTTTGCAATTTTATTTTGGGCGGGGACTCCCATTGTACATTTGATTCTTCTCGCCAGCCCTGGATTGGCTTTGATCCTGAGCTATGATGCTAAAATATGGGCTGCTTATTTTGTTTTATTAATCGTGTTTCTCTATTGGTATCGTCACAGATTGTTTTTCATTGAGTCACTGGCGGTTATGGTGGGGAATCTTATAGCTGGAACTATTTCCACACCTCTCTGGAATTCTTTAGCAGATTATCAGAAAAATCGGTTACTGGTTTTCTTGGACCCGACTGTTGATCCCAGGGGAGCCGGCTATCACGTAATACAGTCCATGGTTGCGATAGGGAGCGGCGGCATGACTGGGAAAGGCTTTATGGAAGGAACCCAAAAAAAATTCAATTTTCTTCCTGAACAACACACAGATTTCATTTTTTCTGTAATTGGTGAAGAACTCGGATATGTTGGAACAGTGTGTACCTTGGCTGGTTTTGGCTTTATTTTTTATAGATTACTAAAGATGGCAGAGGAGACATCTGATACATTTGCAGGATTAGTGATTTTCGGTATCTTGGGTGCCTGGGTTGTACACATCTTTGTTAATATTGGCATGACAATAAATGTGGTACCTGTTACAGGAATACCCTTGCCATTTGTTAGTTATGGAGGAAGTTTTTTGCTCATGTCCTGGGTAGCAGTTGGTATAGCGACCAGGGTAGTTCAGGAGGACTAGAATTGACTTGGTTTCGTAAAAATAAAGCTCCCCTCACAAACAGCGAAAAAAGGGATGTCCCCAACGATATTTTTGATCAATGCAAGGGGTGTGATAAGATTCTATATACTGAAAAGCTCATACAATCACTTCGCGTCTGTCCGAGTTGTAACTACCATTTTCGAATATCGCCGGACAAATATGTTGACTTGCTCTTGGATGATGGGTCGTTTGAGGAAATGGATGCAAATCTTATGAACGAAGACCCTTTGAAGTTCACTGACCTCAAGCCATATGGTGAACGATTGAGAGCTGCGGAAAGGAAAGTGGGTAGAAATAGCGCTATCCTGTCGGGTATGGGCACCATTGGTTCACATCGAGTAGCAGTGGCACTCATGGATTTCAGGTTCGTAGGCGGATCTATGGGTTCACTCGTGGGCGAAAAAATTGCTCGGGCGGCTCGGGCTGCCTTGGACTACCGAATACCGCTTATTGTGGTCAGTGCATCCGGAGGTGCGCGTATGCAGGAAGGAATATATTCTTTAATGCAATTGGCCAAGACCTCTTCAGTTTTAGCGAGACTGCATACAGAAGGATTGCCGTATATTTCACTATTGACCGATCCCACGACAGGAGGAGTCACTGCATCTCATGCTATGTTGGGAGACATAAATATAGCTGAGCCCGGTGCATTGATTGGATTTGCTGGTCCTCGAGTAATCAGCGATACGATTCGACAAGAGCTACCAGAAGACTTTCAGACATCGGAATTTCTCTTGTCTCATGGAATGATCGACTGTGTTGTAGACCGTAGAGACCTGAAATATACTATCGAGACTTTGCTGAATCACATGATCGGTTGATGAAATCTGAGGAAAAATTATTAGAAAAATCTGGCCAGGAGGAAATTGACTTGGCCTGTTACCTTCTGGACCAATTTGTTCCTGGCATGCAAAGAGGCGTGCATTGGGGGCTTGAGCGGATTAAGAAATTCCTGACCAATACTGGGGCGCCTCATCTTAAATATCCAGTGATACATATAGGTGGCACCAATGGAAAAGGTTCTGTAGCTGCCAGTCTAACTTCAGTACTCAGCTTGCAGGGCTATTCAGTTGGTCTTTATACATCACCGCATCTTTGCTCATTTAATGAACGCATACAGATAGACGGTAGTTGTGTTAAAAATGAAACACTGAAGGATTTAATAATTGAGTTGGGACCTGAAATGAACCGGTGTGGGTTGAGTTTTTTTGAGGCCACGACAGGATTGGCTTTTCATATGTTTCAACGGAGCAAAGTAGAGATAGCCATCGTAGAAGTAGGGCTGGGGGGTCGATTGGACGCCACGAATGTTGTTGAGCCTATTTCGACTGTTATTACTAATATTCAAATGGATCACAGGGAGTACCTAGGGGATACCAAAGAAGAGATTGCCTTTGAGAAATTGGGGATTGTCAAAGAAGGAATCCCGTTATTTACTAGTGAAACCGATAAGCATTTATTAGAAATGTTTAGGCGTGTCTGTAGAGAAAGGAAGTCTCAGTTGTTTTCTACATTTTATGAGAATCCGGTGACTCAAGTTGAAGTCAGCCTCCAAGGTACATCCTTTAAATCTTGGTACAAGAGTTGGGGCAATCTAGAAATTTTCACACCTCTAATCGGAGATCATCAGGCCATCAATACTAGCTTGGCCATGGCTGTAATGGAACAATTGCCAGGTCCATTTCTGCCGAAAAAAGAAGCCTTGGTCGAGGGCAGCAGTCTTGTTGACTGGCCTGGAAGAATTCAGGTAGAAAAAAAGAGTGGTGTCACTTGGATTTTTGATATTGCTCATAATAAAGCTGGGGCCTCAGCATTAGTGAACACATTGAAATGTCTCCAATTGGAAGGTCCAACAGTTGTTTTAGTAAGTGTTTTGGTAGATAAAGATTGGAAAGGTATATTCTTTGAATTAGTTAATGTGGCTGATCATGTTGTTCTGACTCAATCGATTTCGGCTCCAATTGATCGTCGGTGGGATTTAAGTGAAGTCTCGACTATCTTAGACGATTCCGAAGTTAAAGTGTGTCCCGATTTTGCCGATGCGCTTGTAATGGTAGAAACATTGGCACAAAAAGGCACAGTAGTAGTAACTGGTTCGGCCCATACGGTAGGGGACGTGTTAAGCACATTGGATTTTGACATACAGGACGATTAGCATTTATTCGAAGTAGTTGTTTGAGTTATTATTCTAAATTGTTTCAATTTGTTAGGATCAACTAGATATGGCCAAATCAAAATTTGAACGACTGCCCGGGTTCAGGGATTTCGCTCCAGAAGAGCTAGCTGGTGTTCTGCATATATTCGATTCTTGGAGAACGGTTTCTACTCGGTATGGATTTTCAGAGTACGGTGGTCCTCCTTTAGAGTTATTGGATTTATACGTAGAGAAAAGCGGAGAGGAAATTGTCCAGCAACTGTATAATTTCCAAGATAAGGGTCAAAGAAAAATAGCCCTACGCCCGGAAATGACGCCTTCATTGGCTAGAATACTGGCAGGACGTCATAGAGCTATGGCGAAGCCGATCAGGTGGTTTTCATTGCCGCAGTTATTCCGCTATGAGAGACAGCAAAGAGGAAGACTCCGCGAGCATTTTCAATGGAATGTTGACATAGTCGGCGAACAGGGTGTTGGCGCTGACGTGGAAGTGTTGGCAATAGCTTTGGATGGCTTGAGAGAACTTGGACTGAGGGAGAACCATATCGTTGCGAGGGTGTCAGATCGCAAATTGATGACTGAAATACTTCTGGTTCTTGGAGTCAAGCCAGGCAATGTCTCTACAGTATTTGCTATCATAGACAAAATGGAACGTACCAAGGTGAATCGTTCGATGAACAGGTTATGTGCGGAAGCTGAATTAGATACTGAAGTAGCTGAGAAGGTGTTGGAAATTTGCTATGAGGATCAAATAGAAGTTTTACGTCAAAAATTCGAAGGATCTATTTCTATAACTGAACGACTAGACGTCTTACAAATCTATATAGAATCTCTAGAAGCTAAGGGCCTGGGCGCCTATGTTCAGTTTGATCTGAAAATCGTCCGAGGCCTAGCATATTATACAGGGATTGTTTTTGAGATATTCGATAGGGCTGGTGACTTACGTGCGATTTGTGGTGGTGGTCGGTATGATAGACTTTTAGAGTTAGTAGGTGGGGATCCTCTTCCTGCAGTAGGGTTCGGTATGGGTGATGTGGTTCTGGGAGAATTGCTTCGTATACGAAAATTATTTAAACCAAAATCTGCCAAGGTAGATCTATTTCTGGTTATTGTTGGAGAAGAACAGCGAACTTTAGCCTTAAGTATAGCCCATAATCAAAGAGAAAATGGTTTAACTGTGCTGTATGGATTGCACCCTGAAACTGTCGGAAAACAGCTAGAGGTGGCCTCAAAGATTGGTGCATGCCAGGTTCTCATGCTAGCTCCTGACGAACTCGAAAGAGGTCTAGTGGTTTTGAAAGATATGAAGACTGGAGAGCAACGGGAAATGAGGTTGGAAGAATTTATTACATGAGCGATAGTGAAACTGGAAAAATCGTAAGGGATATTGTCAATCGAGCGGTCTGGAGATTGAACTTGATGGAAATCGTAATTTTGATCTCAGCGGCTCTTCTATCTTTGCTAGCCGGTGCCTTGACAGCCCTATTGATCTCTGAGTTAGTGGGAATTCCTTACAGGACATTTTGGACAATTTCGTCTGTGCTGTTTTTTTGTATTCTGGGTTGCTTTGTCTTTCTTAAAAGTCCAAAGGGAAACACGGAAATACAAAAATCTAAATTCAATGATAAAGAGTAGAAATAAATGGGGAAAAACAAGCAATTAACTCAGCGTTCTGAAGATTTTTCTACATGGTATAACGAACTGATATTCCGAGCCGAACTAGCTGATCATTCGCCCGTCAGGGGGAGTATGGTCATAAGACCTTGGGGCTATGGGATCTGGGAACATATGCAGCGAGCATTGGATGATATGTTTAAGGAGACAGGGCATCAAAACGTCTATTTCCCGCTACTGATTCCGATGAGTTTTATCGAAAAAGAAAAAAATCATATCGAGGGTTTTAAACCAGAGCTTGTGGTCGTGACACACGCGGGTGGAAAAGAATTGGAAGAGCCACTAGTCGTTCGCCCAACTTCTGAAACTGTAGTGATGTCCATGATGGCTAAATGGGTTCAAAGCTACAGAGATTTACCCATGAAATTGAATCAGTGGGTCAATGTGATGCGTTGGGAACTGCGAACAAGGCTTTTTTTGCGTACTTCAGAATTTCTTTGGCAGGAAGGTCACACCTTGCATGCTACAACAGAAGAAGCAGAAGAACATACAAAAATCATGCTTGGTGTCTATCGTAATTTCATGGAGAATTGGATGGCTATGCCTCCTGTGACAGGTCTGAAATCTGAATCGGAGAAATTCGCAGGTGCAGTCAGGAGTTATTCTTGTGAAGCTATGATGCAGGACAACAAAGCTTTACAGGCAGGAACATCACATTTCTTGGGCCAAAATTTTTCTCGTCAGTTTGATGTCACATTTCAATCCGAGGCCGGAAAAGAAGAGTTTGGCTGGAACACATCTTGGGGAGTTTCAACTAGACTTTTAGGTGGACTCATTATGACTCATGGCGATGATCAAGGATTGGTTTTACCACCTAAGATCGCTCCAACTCAAGTTGTGATTGTCCCTGTAAAAGACTTAGAAGATGGATCGGTTTTGGAACGAGCTGAGTCAATGTGTTCCGAATTAAAAGCTCAGGGGATTCGTACAAAAGTGGATTCTAGGGACTTCGTTAATCCAGGTAGTAAATTTTACGAATGGGAACGTAAAGGTGTGCCAATTCGGTTAGAAATTGGCCCTAGGGATCTAGAGAACAATCAAGTTGTTTTGGTTCAACGTGTTGTGCTGGAGGGACAGCCAAAAAAAGAGGTACTATCACAGTCAGAAGCATTGGGAACAATGTCCAAGAAGTTAGATAGCCTTCAAGGGTTGTTGTTGGACAACGCTGTAAAACGGCGTGAAGATAATTCTTATAGAAAAGTAAAAACAATCACCGAATTAAAGGAAATCATGGATGGTCCGGGTGGCTATGTTTACACTGGATGGTGTGGGGATCCCGCTGTCGAGCTGGCTATAAAAGAGCAAACTGGAGCTACCTTGAGGTGTATTCCTGAAGAAGAATTTAGATCTACCAAGACTCCAGACAAGTGTATTGGAAGAGATCAGAAATCCGAGATGGAAGTGGTTTGGGCAAAGGCTTATTAAGTAAGGAAATCGTTAAAACTTTGAGATACTAGGGAGCGATGGAAGACTCATTTAGAGCGAGATCGATGCCTGCTTCTATTTCGTCCCACAGTTTAGCCATAAAGTCGACATCTTTCCCATGGTAATCCACGAATTCTTCGAGATGGTTAGAGGAAAGATTTAAATTTTCTAGGATGCTGTCACGTACCTCCAGATTCTGCATGTCAGCCGTACTTAACTTTATATAGGCGGAGACAAAATCTTTCCGATTTAAGTCAGGAGCGAGAGCTGTTTTATCATGGTTGGTACAAGACCAGGCGAAAAATATGAATGCTCCAGTCACAAGGCGTGATATCAAATGTGTTTTGTAATATTGAGCTATATTTGAATGGAAGCGAATTGAGGATTCCAAATCGGAAGTGTAGTCAGACATTGTTTCTATGTTGGACTAGTTCTATCAGGATGCCGTTTGTATCTTTGGGATGTATGAAGGCTACTTGGTGACCTTTAGCACCAAGTCGAGGTTTTTCGTCAATTAAATGGAATCCAAGTTTTGAATAATATTTAAGAGAGTACTGAATATCGGGAACGCTGTACGCGATGTGATGGAGAGATGACCCATTATTTAAGATGTGTCGGGAGACGGGGCTTTTGTCCGAACGAGGCTCAATGAGTTCGACAGAACCGACAAAAGCTACATTGACCTCCATTTCGACAAGTTCTTCAATAGAAGACAGGGCTGATCCGGTGATTTGGCAGAAGACTGGAGCTGAAGCAGCGATTGACCTGACGACTATACCTACGTGGTCTAGTTGCAAATTATCCATTAAGTTGTGGCTTTGTGAAAGTTAAGATTGTATAAATGTTAGAACTAACCCTATTAAGTGACAAGGAGACCGAACCGATGGCCGATGGTAATAAGGTTGTAGAATTCACTGATGCTAATTTTGATGAAACGATAAATGATAGCGACAAACTCATTATAGTGGATTTCTGGGCCACTTGGTGTGGTCCCTGCGTTGCTCTCGGACCTGTGGTAGAAGAATTGGCAGAAAAATGTGCTGATCAAAATGTGACAGTTGGAAAATTAAACGTGGATGAGAACCAGATTACAACCGCGAAGTATGCCATACGTTCTATTCCAGCCATACTATTTTTTAAGGGACAAGAAGTGGTTGACACAGTAGTGGGAGCGGTTCCGTTACAAGTTCTAGAAGATAAAATAGAAGAACATCAGTAATACAATCGTAGATATGAACTAGGGTAGACATCTGAATGAGAGGTTAGCTCAGGATTGTTAGGAGGTTTCTGGTTATGAGCGAATTGTACTTAATATCCACTCCGATTGGTAACCTTTCCGATATTTCAAAAAGGGCAATTAAAGTTTTACAATCGGTGGATCTTGTGCTTGCGGAGGATACTCGTCACACAAAGATTCTTGCTAAAGCTTACGATGTGAATGTTCCCTTAATGAGTCTTCACGCCCATAACGAGAAATCTAGAATCCCCAAAATCCTAGATTTCCTCGATAAAGGTAAGAATATTGCTCTCGTATCTGATGCTGGAACACCAGCAATTTCGGATCCGGGAGATAGGTTAGTAAACTCAGTGATAGCAGCGGGCCATAAATTAAGTCCAATCCCTGGACCTTCGGCTATTCTGGCTGCTGTAGTAGTCAGTGGATTCCCCTGCGTTCCTTTTACCTTTTTAGGGTTTATCCCTAGGAAGGGTAAACCCAGGTCGATAACCCTTAGAAAATTAATGGATTCGACAGAAACAGTTGTATTTTTTGAATCCCCTAAGCGTTTGCTAACTTTGTTGGCGGATCTCATCAAATCTGGCCAAAAAAACAGAAAACTTGTGGTGGCTCGAGAAATGACCAAAATTCACGAGGAGTTTTTTAGAGGTACCGTTTTAGAAACTTTGGAATATTTTACGGAGAACAGAGCTAGGGGCGAGATAACCTTAGTCTTGTCTCCGAAAGAGAGTGAAGAACAGGAAACAGGTAAACAGTTAGTCGCCGCAGAGATTTTGTCGAGAGCATTTCTCACTCAGGGATACCCACCTAGCGAGGTGGCTCGGGAAGTCTCTGAAGTCTTGAGAGTTTCACGCAACAAGGCTTATGAAATAGTACATTCGGTGATGGAAAAGAAAGAGGAGGATTCTTGAAAGGAATAAAACCCCTGAGACAAATGGTGAGAGTGTCTTGCTTAATGTCTTTGATATTAGTGGTTGGAACCAAAATCACGTCTGGTGATGACAGATTGTTTCCAGGAAGGATAGACTTGTCTATAACTCGAGTGCAGTATGAGGGAGGGGGCGACTGGTATTCTAATCCTACCTCTATACCAAATATCCTGGCTAATATAGCAGAAAGAACTGGACTGCCAATTTCTCAAGAACTTAAAACTGTCAGGCTGTCGGATCCCAGTCTCAGTGACCATCCCTACCTATATATGACAGGCCATGGTAATGTCAGTTTTTCTGATCAAGATAGAAATGCACTACGTAGCCACCTGATTTCAGGAGCTTTTTTACATGCAGATGACAATTATGGTTTAGACGAATCGTTTCGCAGGGAAATGGAATTAGTGTTTCCAGAAAATGACTTAATTGAAATTCCAATTGATCACCCAATCTTTCATATGATGTATGATTTGTCAGAGGGCCTACCAAAAATCCATGAGCACGATGGGGACGCTCCTCAGGGATTTGGCATCTTCTACGAGGGACGGCTAGTTGTTTTCTACAGCTTTGAATCTGACTTGGGTGATGGTTGGGAAAACTCGGAAATCCATAATGATTCTGCGGACATCCGCGAATCGGCAATTCAGATGGGGGTCAATCTCTACCTTTACGTTCTGAGTCAGATAATTTCGTGAGGCGATCTTCGACGAGTATAGTCAAGGTATTTCAGGATATTCGTGGTGAGCTAGTTAGACAATTAAGGCTAGCTGTGGTTCTTTCAGTTCTTTCCTCTAGTGCCATCGTTTTACTCGTGGCATGGGTGCTGTCTGGATCGTTGGGCTGGAACCAGGGAGGATATATTCCTTTTCTGATCGACTTAACTATTCTTTTGTTGATATTGGTAGGAGCTATAGCCTATCGCCGGTTTGGCGCCGGAATATCTCGGGAATCTGTCATCTTAGATTCCATGGAAGAAGAAGCGGGACTTGCTTCTGGCCTTTTGCTTGGATCGTTGCAGTTAGAGAAAAATATTCCGGAGGGAGCTTCGCAGGTTCTTGCAAGTCGTGCATCTGAGGAAACTTTGGCGATGCTTATTAACTCAACTGCTAATTTGTCTGGCAAGAATGGTGAAAACATCAAGCTGTGGAGCAATTGGGCCTCGAAAACACTTGTGATTTTTGGAATGTTTCTTTTGGGCCTAGTGTTGTTTCAACCACAGAGATCCTTCAGGGCATGGTCTGGCTTGTTTTCCCCTATTGAATTATTAGCTAAACCAAACCTCCCAGCATTACAAATTTCACCAGGATCTTCAGATTTTCTCAGGGGGTCTGAAGTTGTCGTAAGAGTCGAAGCGGCAGAAAGAGATGCAGTGACACTTTATATACAAACTTTGGGCGATGTTTTGCAGATGGAAAGTTCACCAGTGCGAAATGCCCAGGCTATATTCACACTTCACAACTTGAATGCTAAGACGGAATATTGGATTATAGCTTCTGATGGGACTGAGTCGGGCAGGTTCGTTTTGAACCCGATAGACCCATTATTGGTCGCTGACCTGATTCTTAAGGTAGACTTTCCAGAGTATACTGGGAGGTACCCAGAAGAATATCGTTCTCGAATTCCAAGTCTTTTGATTCCAATCGGAAGTCAAATTAGCATAGAGGGAATGGCTAGCAGAAGACTAAGCTCATCTCTGTTAGAGATAGATCAGGGACAAGATGGAATGAGCATGGAAATTAATGGCAACGCCTTCGAGGGAAAATTTTATCCTAAGCAGAGTGGTGTTTATTCATGGAAATTCGTTGGTGAAAATGGCGACCCAGCCGTTTTGTTCCCTGAGCCAGTGCGAATAACGATTTTACCTGATGGCTTGCCCGACGTGGAAATTCTTCTACCTGGCAAAGATACACTCCTTCCAGTTTCTCGTTTGCAACCTTTGATGGTTCAATCCAGCGATGACTATGGCATTGATAGGCTAGAACTGATGGTGTATAAAGCCAGTGTATTTGGTGATACCAGCAATGTCGTGGTCCAGTCGATTCCTATAGGGGGTACGAAAGGGGCATTGGTTCGACCAGTAATGGACCTCACCAATTGGGAATTGCTACCAGGTGACACTCTACACTATTTGATTCAAGCTGTGGATAATGCGCCCAACCCAAATATTGGGAAGTCTAGGGAGTATCTTTTGTTGCCCCAATCTCGGGCGGAAGTTCAACGGGCGGCTCAGGAGCAACTAGATGATGTAGTGGGAAGAGTAGACGAATTACAAGATCGAATGAACAATGAGGCACAAGCCAATCAGGACTTGGAGACTGAAACTTTAAATGATAAAAACGATGAGCTTCTAACGAAAGATGAGATGGATGTACTCGAATTTGAAGATCAAGAGCGTTTTAGAGAAGCTGTGGAAGCTCAAAGACAGATACTAAGTGCGATAGACTCCTTAGAAGCGGAACTAACCAAGCTGACAGAAGATATAGAAACGTCTGAATTGGGAGACATAGCTCTCGAAGAGGACCTTGGACAACTTGAAGACTTGATGTCAGGATTGGTTCCAAGTCAAAGCCAGAAAAAACTGGATGAATTTTTGGAACAAATGGACGAATTATCGGTTGAGGATGCAAGGGAGATGTTTAGTGAGCTAGTGGCGGAACAGGAGATGTTGAGTGAAAAGTTAGGTG